>Ga0307513_10002597_pt1 | contig 24960 bp, 18 predicted proteins | sample 15_EM_MG_FD_202174 | JGI IMG/M metagenome (GOLD analysis project Ga0307513, IMG submission 202174) | Populus trichocarpa ectomycorrhiza microbial communities from riparian zone in the Pacific Northwest, United States - 15_EM | ecosystem: Host-associated > Plants > Roots > Unclassified | place...
CCTGCCGCGGCGGGCGCCGGTGCCGTCGTCCCCGCGGCCGGCGCGGCCGCGCCCGCGGCGGGATCCGCGACGCCCGAGGCGGGCGTGGTCGGCGCGGCGGGCGCCAGCTTGGGGCGGCCGAAGATCGGCAGCACCGTGCTCTTGTCCGACTTGCCGAGCGCCGGCACGAGGTTCCCGGGGTCGGTCTTGGCGCCCTCGACCACTTCCTTCATCGCGACGTCGATCGGGATGCGGTAGCTCTGCGCCCGGGCGGTCTCGTTGGCCTTGGGCGCGGCCGGCTTGGGGTTGGTGCCGTACTCGCCGATCCGGTTGACCTGCTCGGTGCGCAGCGAGCGGGCGTTGGTGTCCTGACCGCCGTAGTCGGCCATGGTCTGGATCTCCGAGGAGTCATTCACGTAGAACGCCTCGAGCGCCACGATGGTCACGTACACCAGCACGGCGCCGCAGATGCCGACGACGACGATGCCGATGGTGTTGAGCGCGTCGGGATTTCGCTTGGGTCCTGACATCGATAGCTCCTAGAGGTTCTCGTGGGCGAGCGACAGGCCCAGGGTGGGATCCTTGACCGGGATCAGGTTGCCCTTGAGGTTGCGACCAAACCCGACGAGCAGGACGCCGATCAGGCCGAACCACACCGAGATATCGACCGGCGAGAACCCGACGTGGTGATACGCCGTGGAGCCGCTCAGCGGGCCGGCGACCATCGTCGCCGCGCCGTGGTGCGCGACGTGCCAGTCGTACGACGGCATCGCGTTCCAGTACAGGTCGAGCCAGTGGAACACCAGCTGCCACACCGCGAAGAACACCAGCGACGGGACGATCCGCTTGGTCCAGCGCGACATCAGGAACACGAACGGGAAGGCGAAGAACCCGACGAGCATCGCGATGCTCACCCACTGCCACTCACCGAACAGCCGGTACTTGTACCAGACGGTCTCCTCGGGGAGGTTGCCGTACCACTGCAGCATGAACTGCGAGAACGCGGTGTACGCCCAGAAGAACGTGAAGGCGAACATCCACTTGCCGATGTCGTGGTAGTGCTCCGGGTTGATCGAGTGGGTCAGCCGGCCGGTGCGCTGGATGCCGAGCACCATGAGCGCGAGCGCGGCGAAGCCGCCGACGCAGGCGCTGCCCCAGAAGTTGACGCCGTAGATCGTCGAGTACCACTGCGGCGCGAGCGACATCAGGATGTCGAACGCCGCGAAGCACGTGACCAGCGAGTAGACGATCATCGCCGGCGCCGACGCGATGCGCAGCTTCTCCGAGAGCTGCGGATCGCCGCTCTCGTCCTGCTCGCGCGACTTCTTGATGAAGTACGCCGCCATCCCGGTGTAGGCGACCGCGTAGATCACGTAGCGCACGGCGAAGAACCCGGGCGACAGCCAGCCCAGCTTGTGGACCAGCGTCGGGTGCAGGAACTCGTGGCACGCCGCGCCCGCCGCCGGCTCGAGGCACAGCGCGGCGTCCGGATGCGCCCAGTAGTACAGATCCTTGTAGCCGGCGAGCAGCGCGATGACGAACACCAGGCCCGACGCGAACACGATCGGGAACGCCATGCTCATCGCCTCGGCGATCCGGCGCACCGCGGTGGCCCAGCGGCCGCGCGACAGGTGGTGCAGCAGCACCAGGAAGAACACGCCGACGCAGATGCTGAAGATGTACGACCAGCCGATCACGTAGGCGTGGAGGAAGCGCGACCACCTGTCGCCGACGTTGGTCGCCGGATCGAAGTGGCCGGCCACGCGCGCGGGCTCGGGGTCGGACAGCAGGGTGTAGACGAGCGAGAAGCCAAGGCAGACGACCGCGATGCCGACGCCGATCTTCTGCAGCGCCTGACCGAGCTTGCCGGCCTTGTACTTCTCGTCGGAATGGAGAGACTTCTGTAGCGCGCTCATGGCGTCGGCGCCTCCGGCATCTGCATGCCACTACGGTGATCCGGTGGAACATCCTCGAGCGATGCGTTCTGGCTGCGCTGCAGGGCGCGCACGTACAGGACGATCGCCCAGCGGTCGGCGTGAGGAATCTGGGCCGCGTAGCCCATCATCGTGTTGTAGCCGTTCGAGATCGTGTTGAAGAGCTGGCCGTTCGGCATGTGGATCGCCACCGGGTTGCTGGCGTCGACCAGGTTGCGCGCGAGCCAGACGCCGCCGGTCGCCGCGACGCGCTGCGGGATCGCGCCGGCGCCGCGGCCATCGAAGCCGTGGCACGGCGCGCAGTAGATCTCGTAGCGATTCTTGCCGCGCTTGACCAGCTGCTCGTTGACGTCGAGCTGGGCCGGGAACTTGGTCGTCCACGCGCCCCCGGAATCAGATCGATCGAGGCCGCGGTAGAACAGGTCGTCGGCGTTGAGCGAGCCGCGCGCGATCGTGCCGGCGAGCTCGCCGCGGTTCTCGCGGCCGTCGGCGAACAGGTCCATCGCCTGGTCGGACTTGTACTTCGGCTGGAAGTCCATGTCCGGGAAGATGTGCATGTGCGGCTCGGCCGAGTGCGAGGTCCGCGCCTTGGCCGCGATCGCGAACGGGATCAGCGCGAACGCCGTGCTCGCCACGATGAAGGCCGCGATCCACTTCGGCATCTGCCGGCTCGCCGGATCCGGATCGAGGTAGACGTTCTCGACCCCGATCGCGCCGGCGTCCGTGAGCAGCTTGGGCGTCGCCTCGGCGTCGAACCGGCGGTCGCGCGCCTCGATGCCGAGCAGGAACGCGTCGTCGGTGACGTGGTTGAAGCGCTCGTTGCGGAAGAACGGGTGCCAGACCTGCGGCAGCTTGTTCAGGATCCACATCCCGAAGAAGCTGGTGAACACCGCGAGCAAGATCGTGGTCTCGAAGGCGATCGGGATGTTCGCCGGGATCGACCACGTCGGCTTGCCGGAGATGTTCCACGGCCAGCTATAGGCGTTGCACCACCACTGCAGCAGCAGACCGCCGCAGGTGCCGGCAAAGCCGCCGCCGAAGATCAGGACCGGCAGGATGGTCCGCTTGATGCCCATCGCCTCGTCGATGCCGTGCACCGGGAACGGGCTGTAGCAATCGAACTCGGTGAAGCCCGCGTCGCGCACCTTGCGCGCCGCCTCGATGAGCTCGCCGGGCGTGTCGTACTCGGCGAGCACGCCATAGAGCCGGCCGTCGTGCCGGATGGCGTGGCCGTCATCGTCGTGACCCGGGCCAACTGGATCGTGCGTGTGATCAGTCATGGCTAGTGCTTCTTCCCCGCGTGGGCCTCGGGCATCGCACCCTTGACCTCCGAGATCGCGATGACCGGGGCGTACCGGAAGAACAGAAGGAACAGCGTGAAGAACAGGCCGAGCGTCCCGATGAACAGGCCGATGTCATAGCGGGTCGGCGAGTACTCGCTCCACTGGGCCGGCAGGAACGAGCGCGCCAGCGAGGTCGCGATGATCACGAAGCGCTCGAACCACATGCCCACGTTGATGAGGATGCAGAGGAAGAAGATCGCGACCGGCGTGCGGCGCACCTTCTTGAACCAGAACGCCTGCGGCACGAGCACGTTGCAGCCGACCATCAGGAAGTAGGCCCACCAGAACGGTCCGAACGCGCGGTTGATGAAGGTGAAGCCTTCGAACAGGTTGCCGGAGTACCAGGCGATGAAGAACTCGGTCGCGTACGCCAGGCCGACCATCATGCCGGTGCCCAGCATGATCTTGCAGGCCGCCTCGACGTGCTCGTCCTTGATGATGTGCTTCAGGTTGAACAGGTGGCGCGCCGGGATGAGCAGCGTGAACACCATCGCGAAGCCGGAGAAGATCGCGCCGGCGACGAAGTACGGCGGGAAGATCGTCGTGTGCCAGCCGGGCAGCTGCGAGGTCGCGAAGTCGAACGACACGACCGAGTGGACCGAGAACACCAGCGGCGTCGCCAGGCCGGCGAGGATCAGGTACGCGCGCTCGTAGCGGTGCCACTGGCGGGCCGAGCCGCGCCAGCCGAGCGACAGCGTGCCGTAGATGATGGCGCGCAGCTTGTCGCCCTTGGCGGCCCAGCGATCGCGGAACGTCGCGAGGTCGGGGACCATGCCCATGTACCAGAACAGGATCGACGTCAGCATGTACGTCGTCACCGCGAACACGTCCCACATCAGCGGGCTGCGGAACTGCGGCCACATCTGCATGTCGTTCGGGTGCGGGATCATCCACCACGCGAACCACGGCCGGCCGGTGTGGAGCAGCGGGAACAGGCCGGCGCACATGACGGCGAAGATCGTCATCGCCTCGGCCGAGCGGTTGATGCTGACGCGCCAGGTCTGCCGCGTCAGGTACAGCACGGCGGAGATCAGCGTGCCGGCGTGGCCGATACCGATCCACCAGACGAAGTTCGTGATGTCCCATGCCCAGTCGACGGTGTTGGAGTTACCCCACACGCCGATGCCGGTCGTGACCAGCACGTAGATGCAGTACAGGCCGATGCCGAACATGACGAGCGCGACGGCGAGCACCGCGAGCCACAGCTTGTGCGGCTTGGGTGCCTCGGCGATCCACGCGACGTCGCGCGTGACCGAGCGGAACGCCTCGCGCGCTTTGCCGGCGTCCGCGTGATGAGAGGCGACGGTGGCGTCTGTGGTGCTCATTCGTGACCACCCTGCGGCGCAGCAGCGACCAGGTTCGGGTTGGGGTTACGGACGCGCGCGAGGAACCGGTTGCGCGGCTTGGTGTAGGTCTCGGGCAGCAGGGCGTAGCTCCGGCGATCCTCGTGCAGGCGCGACACGCGGCTGTCCTTGTCGCTCAGATCGCCGAACACGATGGCCTCGGTCGGGCACGCCTGCTGGCAGGCGGTCTCGACCGTGCCGTCGGGCATCGGGCCGGTGATCGAGCCCGGGTGCTGACCGTTGCGGATCTGCGCCTTGGCGTTGATCTTGGCGTTCTGGATGCGCTGCACGCAGAACGTGCACTTCTCCATCACGCCGCGCATGCGGACGGTGACGTCCGGGTTGAACAGCAGGCGGCGGACCTTGTTGCGGGCGTCGCGCCACTCCTTGTTCCAGTCGAGGAAGTTGAAGCGCCGGACCTTGTACGGGCAGTTGTTGGCGCAGTACCGCGTGCCGATGCAGCGGTTGTAGGCCATGTCGTTCAGGCCCTCGTCGGAGTGCGTCGTCGCGCCGACCGGGCAGACCTGCTCGCAGGGCGCCTGCTCGCAGTGCTGGCAGCCGACCGGCTGGTGCACGACCTCGGGATCCTCGACCGAGCCCTTGAAGTAGCGGTCGATCCGGATCCACGACATCTCGCGGTTGTTCATGACCTCCTTGCGGCCGACCACCGGGATGTTGTTCTCGGCCTGGCAGGCGACCATGCAGGCGTTGCAGCCGGTGCAGGTCGACAGGTCGATCGCCATCGCCCAGCGATGGCCCTGATAGTCCTTCTCCTTGAACAGCGAGAAGCCGCCCTCGCCCGGGCGATCCTTGTTGCCGGCGTTGGCGAGGTCGTTGAAGAAGCCCTCGGGCTCCTCGGCGCGCCAGGTCTTGTTGTCGTTGAGGATCTTGTTGGTCGTCTCGTGGATCAGCTCGGGCAGCCGGTCGTTGATGCCCTTGGCGTTGACCTGGCTGGCCTCGCGCTTGACCTCGGGGTTGCTGCCGATGCCGGTGCGAATGTCCCAGTGCTCCTGGATGTTCGCCAGCGTGTACGCCTTGCCGGTGGCGGTGACCGTCGCCTTGCTGGCGTAGTCCCAGCCCGCCGACGTCCGGACCTTGTAGGTGTCCCAGCCGACGGTGCGCGTGCCGGTGCCGCCGACCCGGCCGGCCGCGGTGCGACCGCCGCCGAGCACGAGGCCGATCGAGCCCTTGGCCTGACCGGGGATCGTGTAGCAAGGCAGCTCGAGCTCGCGATCGCCGACCTTGACCTTGATCATCGTGTCGTTGTCGAGGCCGAGGCCGACCGCGGTGCTCGCGCCGACCAGCGCGTAGTTGTCCCACGTCACCTTGGTCAGGAAGTCGGGGGTCTCCCACAGCCACGCGTTGTTGGCGTAGCGGCCGTCGTAGGTGAAGCTCGACTGCACGAACACGACCTCGAGGTCGCCGTTGGTGCGCAGCGAGCCGCCGAGCTGGCTCGGGGCGAGCGTCGGCAGGCCGAACGCGGTGAGCGTCGGCGTCGCCGCCGGGTGCTGCGTGTTGGCGACGAAGCCGTCGTGGACGTTCTGCTTCCAGTTGTCGCCCGCGCCGAGCTCGCGATGAGTGGCCTGGACCAGCTCCTGGCCGCCGCGCTCGTCGCCGAGCACGTGCGAGATCAGCTCGATCGCCGACAGGCCGCCGTACAGCGGCGCGACCAGCGGCTGCGCCACGGTGATCGTCCCGTCCCACGTCCGCACGTCGCCCCACGCCTCGAGGAAGTGCGCGCGCGGCACGTGCCACGTCGACAGCAGCGAGGTCTCGTTGTGGTACTCGTGCAGGTGGATCGAGGTCTTGACGTTCTTGAGCGCGGCCGCGAAGTTGAGGTCGGCCGGCGCGTCGTAGACCGGGTTACCGCCGAGCATGATCAGCGTGCCGACGCGGCCCGCCGCCATCAGCTTGGTGACCTCGCCGATCGCGCGCAGGTGGCTCGGCCGCTCGCCGTCCGGATCCTCGACGTAGTCGAGCGTCGCGCCGGGCGCGCCGATCGCCTGGTTGATCCGCGCGACCAGGGCGTGGACCTCGGGCGGCTGGCGCCGGCCGGCGATCACGACCGCCTTGCCGGTGTTCTGCTTGAGCTCCTCGACGAGGACCTTGAGGAACTTGTCGACCTTGGGCTCCTTGAGGAACTCGGCCGCCGGCGACGTGCCGCCACCGAGCGCGGCGTCGAGCGCCATCGCGAACGGCAGGCCGAGCTCGGAGCGCAGCCCGAGGCGGTGGTCCGCCATCGCGCCGGTGTTCGACAGGATGCTCTCGATCGACCACAGCCGGTTCATCTTGCCGATGCCGAGCGAGCCGTTCTGGCGGCGCGAGCGGGCGTAGTCGCGGCTGTACTTGAGCGACGCCGGGTGCTCGGTGAAGATGTCGCAGTCGATCGTGACGATGGTCTCGGCGCGGTCGAGCTTGGCGATCGGGCGCGCGCCCGCGCCGCCGAACGCCAGCTTCATGCCGGCGCGCTCGTTGTCCCACGACAGCGGCTCGTACTCGTGCCACTGAGCGCCGGCGCCGACGAGCTTGGCGCGCAGCGCGCGCAGCGTCGGTGACGAGCTGGCCTCGCTGAGCACGTGGGTGGTCGCGAGCCCACCGCGCAGCTGCGCGAGGTTGGCGCGGAACGCCTCCAGCGAGGAGCCGGTGCCGTGCGAGGTCGGGCTCTGCGCGCGATCCGGATCGTAGAGGTGGAGGATGCTGGCCTGGACGAACGTCGAGCAGCCGGCGTGGCGCTCGGTGCCGGTGACCACGCCGCCGCTGGCGAACGGGTGCTCCGGGTTGCCGTCGAGCTTGATCGGGCGGCCCTCGAACGCGGTCGCGACCAGGCCGTGGCCGACGCCGCCGAGCTCGAACGCCGTGGCGTACTGCTGGGTGACGCCGGGGGTCTGATCCTCGGGGCGGCGCGCGAGCGGGACGATGTCTTCCTTCTCGTAGCGCCGGCACGCGCCGACGCCGGCGAGCGCCATCGAGGCGCCCATCAGGTGGAAGAAGTTACGGCGCGACAGCGGATCCTTGGTCGGCTGGTCGGCCTCGGGCGGGAACTCCTTGCCATTGCGGTTGATCTGGAACGAGGCCGTGCCGTCGAGCTCGGCGAGCGACCGCCAGTAGCCGTGGACCGGCGTTGGCGGCAGGTCCTCCAGCGGGGTCTCGTCGTCGTGATCGTGATCGTGGTCGTGGTCGTGGTCGTGGCCGTGGTCGCCGTGCGCGTGGTGCGCATGGTCGTGGTCGTGGTCGTGCGCGGGGTCCACGTGCTCGCTAGCGCCAGGCTGGTCGTCGAGGACGTGGAGCTCTTCTTCTTGAGACATCGTCGGCTCCTAGCGATGGCAGGTCGAGCAGTTGGTGGGGGGATTGACGCCGTTCTTCTTCTGAACGGCCTCTCCTTCACCGGGCGCGGGCTGATAGCCCATCTTCGTCACGTTCTCTGGGTTGCGGAGGAACGGCGCGGGATTGCGATGGCAGGCCAGGCACCACTCCATCGTCAGGGGCTTGGCCTGATAGACCTTCACCATCTGGTCGATGCGCCCGTGGCACGACTCGCAGCCGACCGCCGCGTTCACGTGCGCGGCGTGGTTGAAGTAGACGTAGTCCGGCAGGTCGTGGACGCGCGTCCAGTGCACCGGCTCGTTCTCGGCGAACGCCTGGCGGATCGGGAGCAGCAGCTCCGAGTCCTTCCTGACCGTCGAGTGGCAGTTCATGCAGGTCGCTGCCGGCGGGATGGCGGCCTTGCCGGCGCGCTCGACCGTCGTGTGGCAGTACCGGCAGTCCATGCCCAGCTCACCCGCGTGCAGGGCGTGGCTGTACGGGACCGGTTGATCGGGCTGATAGCCGATCCGGATCGCCTCCGGCGTGATGCCGTAGGCGACGAGCGCGACCAGGTACACCGGTGCGCCGAGGACCAAGAGGTTGATCCACTTCTTGAGTGTCTCGGTCCATTCGGGGAATGTGAAACGCGGCATGAGGGTTCCTGCGTTGAGCGAGCACGGCTACAGAGCCGATCTACGCGGGGTCTTTGCACCACATCCCGACTACTTGTCGCAAGGATAGGCGGTGGGTTCTTGGGGTGGCGTCTCGTCGCAGATACGTGCTGTCGGTGTCCGGGGTACCGCGGTTATCGCAGTTCTCGTCGGCGTACGCGCTGCGACAAGAATGCGCGGGGCTGATTCCAGATCTCCGCGACAGATTGCCGCAGGACGGTAGCGCGGTGCACGCATGAGGTGAACATGACCATCGCTCGCAGGGTGAGACGTGGCACGCTGGCGCGGCCGTGTGGATGGCGGTCGTCATCGCGCTGGTCGTCGGGCTGCTCATCGTCGCCCTGATCGGCGCACCGCTGTGGCGCAGGCGAGCGGGTACGACGCAGCCAGCCGAGCCGAGCGTCGCCGACGCTGGCCTCGCCGTGGCCGACGCAGCCGCCCCGAAGATCGAAGGCGTCGTCGCACTGCCCGGCCCGCCCGAGCGCGGGCCGCCGCTGCCGGTCGTGCTGGTCCACGGCCTGTTCGGGTTCGACCGCATCGGCGTGCCGGGCGCGAGATTTGATTACTTCCGCGGTATCGCGAAACACCTCGAGCAGCTGGGCTGCCACGCGCACGCCGTCCGGCTGCCGGCCTCCGGCGCGGTGCCCGACCGCGCCCGCGCGCTGGTCGCCGCGATCGACGCGCTGTCCCACGCGCGTGTCGATCTGATCGCGCACAGCTTGGGCGGCCTCGATGCGCGCTACGCGTTGACCCACCTCGGCCTCGCGGCGCGCGTGCGCTCGCTGGTCACGGTCGGAACTCCGCACCGCGGCTCGCCGCTCGCCGACCTCGCGCTCAAGGGGCCGCTCGGCCACGCGCGCCGGATCATCCGCGCGCTCGGCCTGCCGCTCGAGGCGCTCGAGTGGCTCGGCACCGACGCGCTGGCGACGTTCAACGCGCAGGTCGTCGACGTGCCGGGCGTGCGCTACGCGTGCGTGGTCGGCGGCCTCGGCTCCGGCGCGCGCATCCCGCTGCCGCTGATCCCGGCGCACGCGTACCTGCGCCGCGTCGCCGGCCCCAACGACGGCCTGGTGCCGATCGCGTCGCAGTACTGGGGCGAGACGCTGGCCGAGATCGAGGCCGATCACTTCGCCCAGATCGGCTGGCGCGTGGGGGTGCGCCACACGTTCGACGCCGCCGGGCTCTACGCGTTTGTCGTCGCGCGGCTCGGCGACGCGCCCCCCACGCACGCGGCGGCGAGAGCGTAGCGCGACTCGGTGCGACAACCGCCGCGCGCCGTCGCCGGGGCCAGGTCAGCGCCGGCCAGTGGCGGTCGCGGCGCCGCTCGCGTATGCAAGGGCGATGTTCCTCGCCGGCGTCGTCGTCGCGCTCGCGGTCGCCGGCTGCGCGGCGACCGGCGTCGGCCAGCCGAACCTGGTGTTCACGCGCTACACGCCGCTGGCGCACAGCGACGAGATCGCGCGCCGCGCGCTGCCGCCGTTGACCTATCGCCGGATCCACGAAGCGCTCGCCGCGCGCCACTCGCGGCTCGCGGACCAGACCATCGACCTCGCGCACGAGCGCTTCGACGTGTACGTCCCGCCCGGCGCGCCGCCGCCGCGCGGCTGGGGGCTCGTCGTCTATGTGTCGCCGGGCGACGAGCCGACCCGGCCGTGGCGGTGGCGCGGGCCGCTCGATCGGCGCGGCCTGATCTTCGTGGCCGCGCAGCGCTCGGGCAACACCCGGCATGTGCTCGACCGCCGCGTGCCGCTCGCCCTGCTCGCCTACGAGAACACCCGCGCCCGGTTCGCGATCGACGAGCGCCGGGTCTACATCATGGGCCTGTCGGGCGGCTCGCGGGTCGCGGAGGTCGTCGCGCTCGCGTACCCCGACGTGTTCCACGGCGCGCTGCTCAACGCCGGCGCCGATCCGATCGACGGCGAGGCCGGCATCTACAAGCCGCCGGCGGAGCTGTTTCGCGCGTTCCAGCGCTCGCGCCTCGTGCTCATCACCGGCGAGCGCGACGAAGCCAACCTCGCGCAGGACGGCGTCGCCCTCGCCTCGCTGCGCCGCGCCTGCGTGCTCGACCTGCGCAGCGACGTCGCGCTCGGCCTGGGCCACGAGGCGCTCAACGCGACCTCGCTCGACAAGGCGCTCGACGCGCTCGAGGAGCCCGCCGCGCTCGACGCCGCGGCGCTCGCGCGCTGCAACGCCGGCGTCGAGCGCGCGCTCGCCGCCGAGCTCGCCGTCGCCGAGGCCGCGATCGCGCGCGGCGACCGCGCCGCCGCGCGCCGCCAGCTCACCTCGATCGACGCCCGGTTCGGCGGCCTCGCCGCGCCAGCCATCCTCGCGCTCGACGCCAAGCTCGCCCCGCCCTGAGCTGCCGCTGCCGCTGCCGCTGCCGTTGCCGTTGCCGTTGCCGTTTCCGCTGCCGGTTGCCGGTCGCCGGTCGCCGGTTGCCGGTCGCCGGTCGCCGGTCGCCGGTCGCCGGTCGCCGGTTGCCGGTCGCCGGTCGCCGGTTGCCGGTCGCCGGTCGCCGGTCGCCGGTCGCCGGTTGCCGGTTGCCGGTTGCCGGTTGCCGGTCACCGGTCACCGGTCGCCGGTTGCCGGTTGCCGGTTGCCGGTTGCCGGTTGCCGGTTGCCGGTCACCCGTTGCCGTTGCCGTTGCCGTTGCCGTTGCCGTTGCCGTTGCCGTTGCCGTTGCCGTTCCGGTCGATCCTCCGCCGGGTCGCGCTCGCCCCCCCGGGGGGTCACGCTTGCCCCGGAGTCGCAGCCTGACGGCGCGTGTAGGTCCCGAGATCCGAGCACCGGCGTTCACGTGGCTCGCCGCGACGTGACGCGCGGTTGGCGCAGCGAAATCCCACACCGCGGTTCGGCGAAGTCCTGGATCCGACGTGCATCTCGGCAACTCCCGGATGGTCCAGCGCTTGAACAGCGTCACGGCATGCGACTTCACAAGCTCACCCTCGCCGTCAGCCTCGCCGCGCTCCCCTTGATGATGGGCGCGAAGGGCGACGGCTGTGCCGCCGGCTCGACGTCGGCGGCGCCCGACGTCCGCGGCACCTGGTCGATCGACTACGACAACACGATCGGCGTCGAGGTCAAGCTGGGCGGCGCCGTGTACACCGAGCAGCTCGGCGCCGCCGGCGGCAGCTTCACGATCACCCACCAGGGCCGGCCGTATCAGTTCGACCTCGAGTGCGGCCGCGCCGACGTCGTGTGCCCCGGCGAGGCGTGGCCGAACCAGGTCGTGATCGAGCAGCGCGACGTGATGCACCAGCACCAGATGGTGGTCAACCTGCCGACCGCGCAGTGCGACGACGAGCTCACGCAGCCCGCGCCGGGGACGTGCGGCGCCGGCACGAGCAACCCCAACTGCGATCTGATCTGCGGCGGTGACATCACGCTGCACACCAACCCGGCGTTCGGCGTGATCGGCGAGACCGGCGAGACCTTCCGGCTCTACCTCGGCGGCGGCGTGGTGACCAACGGCTTCAACTGCGCGATGCTCGGCTACTCGCTGGCCGACGCCGACCTCGTCACCGACGGCAAGGCGACCGAGATGTGGGAGGCGACCGAGATGGCGGCCGGCCTGGTCACCATCGGCTACGCCGGCGGCTGCCTGTTCGCCGGGCCCGCGCCCGACGGCACGACCCAGGCGCTGCTCGCCTCGGCCGAGCTCAAGTTCACCACCGGCTTCACCGGCACCCGCCAGTAGAGACTGGGTGTGAAACACCAGCCGACGACACGAGCACGCCGAGCAAGAGCTCGGCGGCGCAGCCGGGCTCGAGTGCGCCCGTCCGGAGGGCTCCGCCCAGCAATGAGGCGCATCGCGGGAATGGCCTGCCTCGCGAGACCGGTCTTTGCGCCATGCGTCCTCGGCTCTCTCTGGCTGCGCTCGGCTTCGCGGTGGTCGGCCTCGGCGCGAGCCTCGCCAGCCTGATCGACTTCCTGGGCGCGAGCCCGACCTTCTGCGCCGAGACCGGCTGCGCCACGGTGCGCGAGTCGGCGTGGGCGCACCCCCTGGGCGTGCCGATGCCGGTGCTCGGCATCGCGTTCTACGCCGCGGCGATCGCCCTCGCCTTCGTCGACGCACCGCGGCTCCGCAAGGCGATCGCGATCGCCGGCGCCGCGTGGGCGGTGCTGCTGATCGTCGTGCAGGGCGCCGTGATCGGCGCGTGGTGCAAGCTCTGCCTGGTCGCCGACCCCGCGGCGATCGGCTACGCCGTCGCGGTGCTCGCCGGCGCGACGACGCTGCGGCTCACGCTCGGCCGCGTGCTGGCCACCGCGCCGGCGCTGCTCGCGACCGTGGGCGTGCTCGCGCTGTGGACCCACGACGCTCCGCCGACCGCGCCGCCGCTGGCGACCGGCGACCGCCCGACCAGCGATCTCCCGGCGTTCGTGACCGAGGCGCAGGTCGCCGGCGCGGCGACGGTCGTCGAGGTCGTGGACTTCGAGTGCCCGCACTGCCGTCGGATGCAGGCGCGGCTGAGCGAGGCGATCGCCTCGGCCCGCACGCCGGTCCACCTCGTGCGCAAGATGCAGCCGCTCGACATGCACCCGCACGCTATGCCGGCCGCGCTCGCCTACTGCTGCGCCGACGCCCAGGGCAAGGGCGAGGAGATGGCCGCCGCGCTGTTCGCCGCGAGCACCGACGAGCTGACCCCCGAGGGGTGCGAGCGGCTCGCCGCCAGCGTCGGCTGCGACGTCGAGCGCTACCGCCGCGACCTGCCGCGCGCCGCCGAGCGCGTGGCGGCCGAGACCGAGATGACCCGCGCGGCCGGCGTGCACGCGCTGCCGACGCTGTTCATCGGCAGCGAGCGCGTCGTCGGCGCCGGCAAGTCGTCCGAGCAGCTGACCGCGATGCTCGAGGCCGCTCGGCGCTGAGCCGCCAAGCGCCAGCGCGGCGGCGAATCCGGGAGCCTGATCACCACCAAGGTGATTCTCGCCGTGCCCGTGCCCGTGTCACGTGCACCCTCCACGCCCCGGGCATCGGGTTCGCCAGATCGTCGAGGTGCACGTGGCACCTCCACGCGACACCGACATCAGTTCGCCTTGGGGCCGTTCGCAGCCTGCAGCAGGTAGGTCCGGATCAGCTCGTCGAGGTCGCCGTCGAGCACGCCGTCGACATCCGAGGTCTTGAGCTCGGTGCGGTGGTCGTTGACCTGCTGGTACGGAAACAGGACGTAGCTGCGGATCTGCGAGCCCCACTCGATCTTGTCGCGGTTCTTGGCGTCGATCGCGGCCTGCGCCTCGCGCTTGGCGAGCTCGTGCTCGTACATCCGGGCGCGCAGCAGCTTCATCGCCTTGGCCTTGTTGGCGTGCTGGCTGCGCTCGTTCTGACACTGCACGACGATGTTGGTCGGCAAGTGCGTGATGCGCACGGCGGAGTCCGTCTTGTTGACGTGCTGGCCACCGGCGCCGCCGGCGCGGTAGGTATCGATCTTGAGATCGCCTTCGTTGATCACGACCTCGATGTCGTCGTCGATGTCGGGCGTGACCTGGACCGCGGCGAACGACGTCTGGCGCCGCCCGTTGGAGTCGAACGGCGAGACCCGGACCAGCCGGTGCACGCCGCCCTCGGCCTTGAGCAACCCGTAGGCGTACTCGCCCGCCACGGTGAACGTCGCGCCCTTGATGCCGGCCTCCTCGGCCATCGTCTCGTCGACCAGGTCGACCTTCCAGCCCTTGCGCTCGGCGAACCGGATCAGCATGCGCAGCAGCATCATCGCCCAGTCCGACGCGTCGACGCCGCCGGCGCCCGCCGTGACCTGGACGATCGCTCCACCGCCGTCGAGCTCGCCCGACAGCATGCGCTTGAACTCGAGGTCGTCGAGCGCCTTGCGCACGCCGGCGACCCCGGACTCGGCCTCGCGCGCCGAGTCCTCGTCGCTCGCCTCCTCGGCGAGGTCGAGCAAGACCTCGGCGTCCGACAGCGCGCGGACCTGCGCGTCGTAGCCGGTGACCACGAGCTCGAGCTCCTTCTTGGTGCGGAGCAGCGTCTGCGCCTTCTTCTGATCGTCCCAGAAGTTGGGGCGCGCCGCGATCGAGTCGAGCTCCTCGACCTTCAGGCGCTTGTGATCGACGTCAAAGTAACCTCCGGAGCTCGGCGACCTTCGCGCCCAGCTCCTTCAGCGCCACGCGCACGGCGCGGACATCCACGGATTCGAGTCCCATGGTCTGGCTATACCCTGGCGCGCCGGAGCTGGACAAGGTCGGGAGCTCCCAGCGCGACGGCATACTTGCCGGTGAAGCACGCCGAGCAGTAGCCGGCCCCGCTGGGCTCGGCGCCGATCGCCGACATCATGCCTTCGTGCGACAGGTAGGCGATCGAGTCGCACGTCACGTAGCGGCCGATCTCCTCGACGGTGTGCGACGCGGCGACCAGCTCGCTGCGGGTCGGCGTGTCGATGCCGTAGAAGCACGGGTGCGTGGTCGGCGGCGCGCTGATCCGCAGGTGGACCTCGCGCGCGCCCGCGTTGCGCAGCATCTTGACGATCTTGCGCGACGTCGTGCCGCGGACCAGCGAGTCGTCGACCACGACCACGCGCTTGCCATCGACGATCGAGCGCACGACCGAGAGCTTGAGCCGGACGCCGAAGTGCCGGATCGACTCCTGCGGCTCGATGAACGTCCGGCCCACATAGTGCGAGCGCAAGAGGCCCATCTCGAACGGGATCTTCGACTCGTTGGCGTAGCCGACCGCCGACGGCACGCCCGAGTCGGGCACCGGGATGACGACGTCGGCGGCCACCGGCGCCTCCTGCGCGAGGCGCTTGCCGAGCTTCTCGCGCGCCCGGTACACCGACTTGCCGTTGAGGAAGCTGTCCGGCCGCGCGAAGTACACGTGCTCGAACACGCAGAACGTGGGTGCCGCCGTTTCGGGCAGGCGATGCGACGTCATGCCGCTCTTGTCGATCACGACGATCTCGCCGGGCTCGACCTCGCGGATGAACTCGGCCTCGATCAGATCGAACGAGCAGGTCTCGCTCGACAGCACGAAGGCGTCCTTGAGGCGGCCGATCACCAGCGGCCGGAAGCCGTTGGGATCGCGCACCCCGATCATCTTCGAGTCGTGGGTCAGGCAGACCAGTGAATACGCCCCACGCACCCGCTTGAGAGCGGCCATGAGCTTGCCGAGCACGTCGGGCTCGCGCGCCTTGGCCATCAGGTGAACGATGACCTCGGTGTCGCTCGAGGTCTGGAAGATCGAGCCCGAGGCGTCGAGCTCCGCTCGTAACTCGTTGGCATTCACGATGTTGCCGTTGTGGGCGATCGCGAGCTGGCCGCCGGCGTACTCGAACACGAAGGGCTGGGCGTTGCGCAGCTCGGAGCTGCCGGCGGTCGAGTACCGGACGTGGCCGATCGCGGTAACTCCCGGCAGCCGGGCCAGGGTATCGCGGTTGAACGCGTCCGACACCAGCCCCATCTGGACATGACGGCGAAGCTTGCCATCATCGACCGCCACCAGGCCGGCCGACTCCTGGCCGCGGTGCTGGAGGGCGTGCATGCCGAGGTAAGCGATGTTTGCCGCCTCGTCGTGGCCGTGGATGCCGAAGACGCCGCACATGGCCGCTCACTTACCATGCTGGCGTGATCCCCAGTAGCGAACTTGTGGATCCGCTCGGCCTGGCTTACCTTTTTCTAAACGTGGCCCGGCTTCTCTGGCGCGATGCACAGGGCATCGAGGGATCGCTCGATCTCGCATCTACCGAGATCAAGATCGGCCGCGCCATGGACTGCGCGATCCGCACCGACGACGCGATGGTCTCGCGCGTCCACTCGCGCGTGTTCTGGGGCGGCGGCGGCTACATCCTCGAGGACCTGCAGTCCGCGAACGGCGTGTACTTCCAGGAGCAGCGCGTCCAGAGCCACATGTTCAAGCACGGCGACGCCGTGCGCTGCGGCAGCCTGTGGCTGCGCTACGTCGACGTCACCCAGGCCGCGGTCGGCGGTGGCGGCGAGGGGCTCGTCCCCCAGCACCACGGCATGGGCTCGGTCGTCCCGGTCGCGCCGACCGGCCACGTCTCGGCGCTCAACCCGCAGCCCGAGCCGCCTGCGGTCGCGCCCACGCCGATCAGCGCCGGGCCGAGCGAGGCCGACATCGAGATCAAGGTGCTGCGGCGCCGGCTCGAGCAGCTGCAGACCGAGCTGAAGATCTACCGCACCAACAAGTTCAGCCAGGACACCGCGCGCCGCATGGAGGATCTCGAGAACGATCTCTCGATGATCGAGATCGAGCGCGACAGCCTGAAGAGCAAGCTCGACCGCGCCGAGCAACAGCTCACGCTCGAGGCCGGCAGCGTGAAAGTCCGCCGGGCGCTCGAGATCGCCGCCGCGACCGCCGAGACCGCCTCGTCGCTCAACGACCTGCTGTCGAGCCTGCGCATCGAGGTGATGGCGGCCGAGGGCGAGTTCGAGCAGTACGCCTCGAACATCCCGCGCTCGAGCTTCGAGCTGATCCGCCAGTCGCTCAAGGACGGCGCCTCGCACTGCGACGAGGCGCGCGAGCTGCTTCGCAAGCTGCGCGAAGTCGCCGAGTAGCTCAGCCGCGCCGACGGGCTACGCGATCACTTCTTCTTCATCAGGTTGCGGGCCCACAGCGTGGCCTGCCCGGTCACGTTCGACATCCAGCCGGGCGTGGTCGTGCGCTGGGTGATCCGCGCGCCGAGGAAGTACACCGCGGCCGACCACGCGACGATCAGGGCGTAGATCGCCAGGGTGATGCCGGGGATCGGAACAAACATCGCGACCAGGAGCGCGGCGGCGGTGACCGCGGCGACGATGATTCCGGTGCGGAGCCCGAGGTACCAGGCGGTCAGCGCGCCGACGATGAGAGCAGCCAGCATGAAGTCACGGTAGCACACCGCCGCCGGCGCGCTCGTCGCGGACCGAGCGCCGCCGCACGCCCCGCATCCCCGTCAGTCCAGGCGCTCGCGGCACGGATAGTCGCAGGTCCGGCGGTGGCTGCAGTCGTAGGCGCAGCCGCAGGCGAGCGCGAAGGTCGCGAGGATCTCGTCGGCCGGGCCGTCGGGGACCGCGCGCCGCGTCGCCTGAGCCGCCGCGGTGAGCGCCGGACCGTTGCTGGCGTACGGCGAGCCGAGGAAGCCGAGACGAAACAGCGTGTCGCGCACGATGCGGTGCGGGGTGACCGTGAAGTCGCCGAGGTCGGGGTAGCGGATCACGCCGAGCTTCGAGAGCATGTCCATGATCCAGAACAGCTCGGTGCGAAACAGGCCGCGGCCGAGCGCGGCGTCGAGCGAGGCGAACGCCTCGGCCGCGGTCGCGCGACCCTCGAGCTGCGACGCCAGCTCGGGGACCTCGGCGCAGCGCCGCGCCGACAGCGACGCCAGCATCAGCGCGCGGGCGTCGACCTGGGCCGGTAGGTTCTCGGGCACCGTGCCCTGGTAGAGATCGCCGAGCACGCCGGCCTTGTCGAGCGCGGTGAACGCGGCGATCACGGCGGCGCGGTCGCGATCGAGCCGGAACGCGAGCGCGGCGGCGACCGCGACGCGGTAGACCACCTCGTCGGCGGCCTCGACCCACGACTCGGCGTCGATCCCGAAATCCGAGGGCTGGTAGCTCGGCGACTTGCGGTCGGCCTCGGTCCACCAGCTCGCGATCCGCTGCTTGGTCTCGTCGAGGATCTCGTCGCTGAAGCCCTGGACGAAGCGCGAGGTCGGCACCACGCGCTCGCGGTTGCGCGGCGACGGCACGCCCTCGAGGTTGAGGTGGCGCAGCGGCGCGGGCAGCGGGCTCGCGGCGACGGGCAGCGAGATCGCGGCGTCGCCCGCCACCGCCTCGACCGGCGCGGCCTCTTCCTCGACGAGCTGCGGGATCACCGGCTCCGGCTCGGGGCGATCCTCGGCGAGGAACTCGTCGACGTCCATCCCGGTGGCGAGCTGCGCGTAGCGATCGATGCGCGGACCGCCGACCACGGCGATGCCCAGCGTGCGCAACAGGCCCGTGCCGAGCGCGATCTGCAGCCAGGTCTCGAGCGCGGGGCGCGACGGCACGACGCCGCGGTAGGCCGCCGACGCGAGGTGCTTGTAGATCTCGTCCTTGTGGTAGGCGCGCTGGGCGACGAGCTCGAGCACGGTCTTGCCGAGCAGCGGGTTCAGGTGCCACACGCGATCGAGCACGGTGATCGCGATCTCGTCGTCGCCATTGGCGCCGGCGAGCGCCTGCATGAACAGCGAGGGCATCGCCGTGGCGCCGCCGGTGCCGAGGAAGCGCAGCACGATGGCCGGGTTACGCGTGTCCCACAGCTTGGCGATCCGGAGGCGAGAGCGCAGCTCGCGGAACGGCTCACCCTTGGCCGGCATCTCCTTGCACACGCGAACCAGGGCGACCAGCGCGCCGCGCGCGTCTTGACCGATCGACGGCAGCTCCACGACCTGAGGCATCGCGGCAAGGGTACATCACAGCGGACGCGACCACACGAGGTGGTGATCGTCGAACGCGTGGCACCAATCGCCACCCCACTCCCAGCCCAGATCGTCGAGGGCGGCGACCACCGGGCCTGGGCGGACGAACATGCCCGGACGGATCTCGCGGCGGTCGGCGAACGCCGCGCCGGCCGGAGGCAGGATGCGATCGGGCCGACGCCACGGGTTCTCCACCGGGTTGAGATCGATGGCGCGGCCGAGCGCGTGCTGCGACAGCACCTGGGTGCCAGCGACGACGCGAAAGTTGAAGGCCGACGAGTTGTCGGCGGCCATCGAGGCGTCATCCGAGGCGGCGAAGTCGTCGACCAGGCGGAGCTGGCGGATCGGAAAGCCGATCGCCCACAGCCGGTGAAACAGCGCCACGGCGCGCGTCGCGAGGGCGGCGGCGACGACCAGCTCGCCGCGCCCGGTGCCATCGAACGTCACGTGATCGAGCTGGAGGTACGCGAGGTCGTCCCAGCGCGGGCAGCGCGGGTCGTCGCCGTGCCACGACACGCCCTCCATCCGGCTGCGCACCGACGCGGGGATCGCGCCGATCTCGGCGGCGAACGCGCGCCGCGGTGGCGCGAGCAGCGCGGTCACGGCGTGCCGGCAGGCGGGACGTCGGTCGCAGGCTCGGTCGGGGCTGCGTCGGGCTCGTCTGGCTTGCCGGCCGGCGGCGTCGCTGGCCGCGGCGCAGGCCTGGTCCATGGCGCGCGCGGGGCCGCGGTCGGCGCGGCGTCGCTGGCTGGCGGCGGAGCGGCGGGCGAGACCGGCCGCGAGGCGCCGCCGGGGGGCGCGATCGGCGCGGCGGGCTGGGTGCCGGCGGGCAACGGCGGCCGGGCCCCTGATCCCGCACCGGCGCCGGGTGCGATCGGGCGAAGCGCACCGGCGGGCACCGGCGGGATCGGCGGCGCGACGGGGCGCGGCTGGCCCGGGGCCGCCGCCGGCAGCCGCGCCAGCGTCGCCGAGCGGCGCATCGCGAACACCGCCAGCGGCGACTGCGGATGCGCGGTCGCGAAGCGATCGTACTCGGCGCGCGCCGCGGGGAACGCGCCGCTGCGATCGAGCACCGACGCGAGCTGGAACCGCGCGTCGTCCTGATCGACGTCGGCGGCGATCGCCGCCTGGAGCTGCGCGATCGCCGCCGGCAGGTCGGTCTTGGCGTACGCGACGCCGAGGTAATAGTGGATCGTCGCGGCGCGCGGCCCGGCGGCCTCGACGGTCAGCGCCGCCTCGAGCGACTTGATCGCGTCGCCCGGGCGGCCGGCCTTGAACGACGCCACCGCGCCCTTGAGCGCGGCGTCGACCTCCATGACCTGCGTGTCGTGCACGCGCGCCGCCAGCACCGCGCGCTCGGTCTTCGACAGCGGCTGATCGCGCAGCGCGTCGAGCTTGGCGACCGCCTCGCCGCGCTTGCCGGCCTCGAGCAGCTGGTAGACCTCCCACGCCTTGGTGTCGGCCGACTCGCGGGCGACCGCGCGCACGGTGGCCTCGTCCGCGTGCCGGACAGCCGTGTCACGCTGGGCGATCGCGCGATCGCGCGCGCTTTCCAGCTCGTGGGCGCGGCTGCGAAACAGCAGGAAACAGCCGGCGCCGCACAGGATCGTGAACACGACGTAAGCCACGAACGAGTTGACGTTGAGCCACAGCGACCGCCGGCGCTGCTGGGCGACGAGCGCGGCGATCGACTCGGCGAGCTGACCGACCTGAGCCTGCGTCTTGCGGCTGTGCGCCGCTTGATCGTCGAGCCGGCGGCGCAGGCCCTCGAGCAGCGCCCAGCCGTCGGCTTCCGAGGCGGGCTCGGGGAGGTCGTCGGGCTTTGGGGCGGACACGGCGCTCACCGCGTGTTGTTCGCGCGGATCGTCGGCTAAATCAAGCCAGTTCCACGCATTGAGCCGATGGCGAGCGCCTGGTACAGTTCGCCGGCTCAGGCACTGGTCGGGGCACGAGGATTCATGACCCTGCTCTACGATTGGCTCAAAAAGGCCGCGAAGGCCCAGGGTAACAACAAGGCGGTGGTGTACCGCGACAACTACCTGTCGTGGCGCGGCCTGCTCCACCGGGTGGATCGCCGGGCGCAAGAGTTCAAGAGCATGGGCATCAAGGAGGGTGCGTGGGTCGGCCTGATGCTCGGCAACGTCCCCGACTTCGTGATCCTCGCGCTCGCGCTGTCGCGGCTCGACGCGGCGATCGTCCCGATCGATCCGACCACCGGCGGCCGCGAGCTCGAGCTCATCCTCGCCGCCGCACCGCTGCGCGCGCTGGTCACCCGGCCGCGCGGCAGCGAAGGCTCGATCTCGGCGAACGGGACCAGCGCGCCGGTGCCGCCGAGCACGCTGCCGCGGTCCCGCGTCGCCCGCCCTGCCCCGCCGCCGCCGATGAACGCGCCGGCCAACGGCCCGACCGGCGATGCCGCCGAGGTGCGCCGCCGCCTGCAAGGCACGCTGCTGACCTGCAGCGTGTACAAGCGCTCGGCGCCGGATCACGGGGTCGACCCGATCGCCGTGCTGTTCACGGCCGACTCGCTCGGCGATCCCAAGGGCGTGCTGCGCACCGACAAGAACACGGTGGCGGCGGTCGATCATGCGATCGACGCGCTCGGGCTGGCCCAGGCGACCAAGATCCTCGTCGCGGTGCCGCTGTTCCACGCCTATGGCTGGGACCTCGGCTTCCTGCCGACGCTCAAGCTCGGCTCGACGATGTTCCTCGAGGAAGAGATCTCGGCGCGCCGGATCGGCAAGCTGGTCCGCGAGCACGAGGTCGACGTGTTGCCCGGGACGCCGTCGATGTACGCCGAGCTGTCCAAGCTGCCGACCGCCAAGAAGCTCGAGGTCAAGTCACCGCGCTACCTCGCGGCCGGCTCGCGGCTCGACCAGGCGGTGGCCGACGACTTCTTCGACAAGTACGGCATCCGGTTGCTCAGCTGTTACCACTCGACCGAGGCCGCGACGGTGACGCTCGAGGACACCGGCAAGTACCCGACCACGGTCGGCAAGCCGATCGACGGCGTCGAGGTCAAGATCACGTCGCCCGACGGCTCGGCGCTCAAGCCGGGCAAGGCGAGCGACGGCGGCCTGATCTGGGTCAAGAGCAAGACGCTGTCGCCCAAGTCGATCGGGCCGTTCGACGACGAGAAGGCGCCGCCGTCGCGCGCGTCGGGGATGGTCGCGATCGGCGCGATCGACAAGACCGGCTGGCTGCGCACCGGTGATCTCGGGCGGCTCGACAAGAACGGCCGGCTCCAGCTGACCGGCCGCGAGGACGACGTGGTGAAGGTCGACGGCAAGCGAGTCGCGCTCGGCGAGGTCGAGGGCTGCCTCGAGGCGTTCCCGAAGATCAAGGCGGCCCAGGCGACGGTCGTGACCGATCCGATGGCCGGCGCGATGGTCGTGGCGCGCGTCGTGATGAAGCAGAAGTGCGGCGCCGAGGAGATCATCGACCACTGCGCGCGCAACCTCGCGCCCTACAAAGTCCCGCGCCGCATCGAGTTCTGCGAGACGATCTAGTCGAGGTCAACGTCGACGGAGGGCGCAGGGCCTCGCGATCAGTTGATCACGACGAGCTGGCCGGCATCGTGGCCACAGAACCGCGCGTTGAGATCGTACTTGGTGCCGCACACCGGGCAGATCCGGGCGATGACGCCGGCCGGCTCGGTCGTCTTGGTCCGGCGCGGGCGCGTCGCGTTGTAGACGGGGAACGGCACGAGCTCGTTGCCGTCGTGCGGGCAGCTGCGCAGCCCCGGCTCGTAGGCGCGGCGACACGCCATGCAGACCAGCCCGGCGCTGCGCGACAGCGCGCGGATCGGGCCGAGGCCGACGCCGCCGAGCATGTCCTCGGGCGGCACCAGCCGGCGCGCGTCGCGCGTGCAGTAGGTCATGCCGTGGTACTCGGTGCGGCAGGTCGGGCACACCATCGCGCTCGAGATCGCGACCGCGAGGCCGCCGCTCGCGCCGCCGCTGCGTGCGTGCACCGGCCGGGGGCGCGTACGCGGCGGCGCCGGAACCGGCACGGCGACCGGTGGGCGTGGCGGCGCCGCGGCGGCGAGCGCTTGCAGCCGGTTGCGCCGGCGCAGCAGCACCGCGAGCGCGACGAGGCCGACGATGACGAGCGCGAGCAGGCCGATCACGGCGATGAGCAGCGGCTCGGCGGTTCCCGCGAGCAACGCCGTCGATGGAGTAAATCCGGACATCGACAGGCCTGTTCGCAAGAAAGTTAGCAATCGGCCTCGGATCGGTCAATGCGGAAATCGGCGCGACACCGACGAGCGCCGCTGGCAATCGTCGCCGTTCGCGGTACTACCGTGCGCGATGCCGGACCTGGTGATCGGCGGCCGCCGCGCCGGCGCGGCGCGGCCATGGCGCTCGGGCGTGATCGCGATCGCGATGCTCGGGGTCGCCATGGTGGTCGCATGGTTCATTTACCGTCGTTCTGTGGCGTACGACGTGCCACCGGGCGACGTGCAGGGCGAGATCGCCTCGGTGCAGGCCGGACCAGGCGCACCGCCAGCGCTGGTCTATGGCAACGCCGCGCTCGCGTGGGTCGGCGGTGTCGCCGTGCTGCGCGTCGCAGGCGACGCACATGCGACTGGCGCGGCGCACGGCCGCCTGCTCGGGCCCTGGTTGCCGGCGATCCTCGCAGCCGCCGCACCGTCGATCTCGCAGACCGTGTCGGACGACGGCATGCTCGGCGGGCTGACCCACGGCATCCGGCTCGGCTGGCGCTGGCGGTTCATCGACGACGGACTGTCCGAGCCAGACCGCCGCATGGTGGCCGGCTTGACGCGCGGCGCCGCGGCGAGCGGGCTCGCGCTGAGTTACGACGAGGTGCTGCGCTCCCAGGCGGTGCTCGACGTCGGCGCGCCATCGCTGCGCAGCGGCGAGGCCGAGCAGCACGTCATCGCGCACAGCCTGACGCTGATCGGCACGCAGGCTCAAGCGCCGGCGCGGCTGTGGATCGGCCGCACGATGGCCCTGCCCGGCCTCGACGACGGCGGCGACTCGGCGATCCCCGTGGTCACGATCGCGCGGCCCGAGGGCCGGATCGCGTGGGCCGGCGTGGGCTGGCCCGGCCAGCTCGGCGTGGTCACCGGGATCAACGCCGAGAGCATCGCGGTGATGGTCGATCCGGCGCGGACCAGCGACGTCCGCGTGACGCGCACGGCGCGGCCGGTCGCGCTGCTCGCGCGCAGCGTGCTCGAGCAGGCGCGTACGCTCGACGACGCGATCAAGCTGATCGAGACCTCGCCGACGCTGGGCAGCGCGGTGATCGTCGTGATCGACGGCACGAGCGGCAAGTGGGTCCAGATCGAGCGCACGCCCAACAAGGCGATCGTCGAGCGCAACCCGAAGTCGCCCGCGCTCGGCGACGTGCTGACGACCTACGCGCTGTCGAGCGACCCCGAGAACGATCGCGCGCGGCGCATGCTGCCGACCCAGGGCCGCGTCGAGCGCGCGGCCAAGCTGCTGCGTGCGCCGCTCGCCGACGTCGCGTCCATGGCGGCGATCCTGCGCGACACGCGCGGCCCCGACGACTCGCCCCGGCCACCTGGCCACCGCGGCGTGATCGACGACGGCCGCGCGGTGCAGGCCGTGATCCTCGATCCAGCGGCGCTCGCGCTGTGGGTCGGCGATCCGCGCGCCGCGGGCCGCATGCGCGCGTTCGATCTGCGCCACGAGCTGCGCGGCGAAGGCGATCGCGCCGCCCCCGCCGCCGACCTCGCGGCCGATCCCAGCGCCGAGCTCGACCGGCTCGACGCCCTGGTCGCGGCGCGCGCCGATCTGCGCGCCGCGCGAGGAGCGCTCGTGGCCGGCAACGCCGCGCGCGCCGCCGAGGCCTGCGCGCGCGCCCGCACCCGCGCACCCGCGCTGCCCGAGGCGCTCGAGCTCGACGCGATCATCGCGCAGTCCCGCGGCGATCAGCCGCGCGCGCGCGCCGCGTTCCAGGCGTGGGTCGACGGCGTGCCCGACGATCCGCACGGC
>Ga0307513_10002598_pt1 | contig 24956 bp, 25 predicted proteins | sample 15_EM_MG_FD_202174 | JGI IMG/M metagenome (GOLD analysis project Ga0307513, IMG submission 202174) | Populus trichocarpa ectomycorrhiza microbial communities from riparian zone in the Pacific Northwest, United States - 15_EM | ecosystem: Host-associated > Plants > Roots > Unclassified | place...
TCAAATATTCCCAAATCCCTTATATGGACTTTCATGCCTCCGAATCCCTATCTGTTTTCAGACAATCACCACCCGGCCGTTTGAAGAAGTATTGAATCTATAGAAACTGGTTCCTAGTTCTACGTAAAGCCCATCTTTCCGAAGCCCTACGTATGTATGCGGCGATATCGGGTATCCAGATTCCAATTAGCTCCGCTCCGCCTCGACGCGCCCGTGGCTGTGTCCTAAACAACAACGATCACGATCACGTGGTGCAATGTTGAACTTTCTTGTGTGATTGCCTCGTGGTGTTTGGTTGAACCTCTTCGGGTTTCTTTGACTCCGTGCTTCCCTTATCCTTGTCCTTGTACTCCGTTCCCTCCGCTGAAGAAAGTGCGTTTTTGCTCGACTTTGCCTTTTTGTCTCTCTGTTCGTTCAGAGGGCTTTGGTTGAGTTGAGAGGAAGGTCAGGAAGAGAAAGGGAAGGAAGTTGGCAGGGTTGATTTAGGTGGGTGCCTGTGCTCGTGTTCCTGCGTTGTGGACGGTGATGCTGACGTGTTTGGTTTGGCAGACGAAGACGAAGATTCCAGTACGACGCGACGAACGACGAACGAACGAACGAATTTGACTGACCGACTGACGTGTTTACGCCCACGACGACAACGACGACGACACACGTAAAAGTTGCACCTCACACCAACATCGACATTATCAGTATCCTCAAGAACATTACCATCATCGACATCCTCGAGAACATCAACATCGACATCTTCAAGACAATTTATCATCTACCGACATTTTTCACGACCATCACCATTTGATCATTTTTTCACGCTTGCACGTTTTATTTTTCACGACACGACGCCACGCGTTTTTTTTACACGTTCTAACGCCAACGACAACAACAATTTTTTACGACGACGACAATTATCATGCCATTCGTCTCTTCAGCAACATCGCACCATCACCCATCCACACAACCGCTTCATTCATCACGACCCAGGGCGATGCAGGCCAGCGCCCCCGCCCCTCCGGTTCCCAACGCTATCCCCTCTATCCGGTTGATCTCCGCTACCCCCTCCTCTACTGTCATCTCATCTTCTGATGGCGGTAACTCTACCACGAGTTCGGCCTCTTTTGCGCGTGCCTTGGAGGATTCGTGGGACGCTGCCGCTGCTGCGAAGGGTCCGAATTCCTCTCTCGCGCTCGCACCCAAGGTTGTTAAAGCACAGGAGAACGCAGTCGAAACGACAGGGGGCAAAAAGCGTTTGGTACCCAAGAAATCCAAGTTGGGGATATTCTCCTCTACACCGTTCGGTTCCTCCTCTTCCACCTCTGCCAACACCGACTTTTCTGATGTGGTTCGACGCATCGGTGCCCCTGCCGCTTCTTCGGCGTCTTCGCTGAAAGCCAAAGGCGGGTTTGAGATCTATGTCGACCCGACGGATGACCCTGATATTGGCGAGATTTTGGTAGTTAGGAAACGGCCGAGTCGGGTTAGAGGGGGGTTGGGTGGTGTTGGGTGGGGTGTGGAGGTGGGTGCTGATGCCCCGCCGCCGATGCCTCAGCCAATGGGAGAGAAGACAAATTTGGGGGGTTCCAAGGAAGGATCGGGTAAGATGGACGAGAAGGAAGGGGGCAAGGAGAGGTGGTGGACTATTGGGAGGGGAAGGAAGGATTCGAAAGAGGAGAAGAAGAAGGGGAAGGAGAATTTAAAGATGAGTGCTTCGCTTAAACGTATGTGCTCCTTTTTCTGCTTTTTCTTCGTTTCGTTGATGATGGGTCTTCGTTGCAGCTGTGGAATATATACATGAAGCTCAACCGGCGCGTTCAGTTCGGTCTAGAAGTGAGTCGTCTATTATCTCTTTTCGCCGTTACCACGCTAATACGTCGTTCAACTGCAGCACCAGACCTTTTAGCGTCTACATTCAAATTATCAGCAACACCAACGCAATCACAAGCGCAAGGGCAGGATACCCGTGCCCGCTTCAACTCGCTCGATTCAGGGCTCCTACTCTCGCAGCCTCATGTACAGGCCAATGCCAACGCCAATATCAACACAAGCTCAGTACGCATGCGCGGTGCATCAACGAGCGCCGTATCTACTCTTATGGGCACCGGGTCGGGGTCTGTATCCACCCACAATAACATGAATACAGGCACAGGCATGGGCGGCAAGCTCGCTCCTCCGCCTACCTCCAGTGGGTTATTGGCTCCGCCTTCTTCAACATCTGGCGGGTTCTTGGCGCCTCCGCCTACCTCGGGCGCTAGTGCGAGTCAGGGACAAGGGTCCATCGCGCTCCGCGCCATGCGGAGTGTGCGATCACTTGCGAGAATGGGCAGTTGGGCGCAGTTCAGTGGTGCTATGGAAGAAGATGGGAGGGGTTCCAAAGAAAATGGGACGGCGAAGGACAAGGCAAAGAAGAAGAGTGACGGGACAGTAGGGAAGAAAGAAGGCAAGGAGAAGAAGACGAAGAACAAGAAGACCGAGGATCCCGAAAGCCGAGGTGACGACGCTAAGAAATCCAAAAAGTCGTCATCAAAGTCGTCCAAGTCCAAATCCAGCAAACTCAAAGAATCGGCACAAACACAGGCCAAAGAGGCGTCGACGCCGCGTTTGTCGACGTCCAGTTTCGAGGTCGGAGCGTTGAGCGCTAGTCCGGGTCCAATGGCTGCGCGGACGCTTGGGGAGTCTACTTCTTCCAATTCGTCGGCTGGAGCTAGCTCTGGGGCGTATTTGGGCGTGGGAGGAGTGGCGCAGAAGAAACGCAGTATTCTGGGATTGGGATTACCTTCTACCATCCGTCTCCCGACTGTGAGGAGTGGAAGTACGGCGAGTTCAGTGTTGGTCGGTGGTGCGAACACGGTTGGTCCAAGTTTCGGTGCCCCCACTGGCGCTGCCACCAACGCTGCCCCCGCCTTCTCTGTTAACGGAAACAACAACGACAATGCTACCAATGACAATAGACTCTCCGTCGACTCTGCCCTCAATAACGCAGCCACAACCCCCCGCCCCTCCTCCGTTCTGTCAAACGCCTCCTCAGCAGGCTCCTCTCTCCGTCCTATATCCACTACATCTACAGATTCGCGCCTCTCCCGCGCGAGCTCTGTCGCGTCTTCTATCAAATGGGATGAGGAAGGGCTGGAGACGATTCGAGAAAGGAGGGGAAGAGAGCGAGCTGCGGAAGACAGAGACAAAGACAAAGCAGATAAGCGCACCTCGAGAGAGAGCAAACATTCATCGGAAGGCAGGAAACGGGGCTCGTTGGCTTCGCTGTTTCCTGACTCGAGGCGGGGGTCATATGCTTCGTCGGAGGGTGGCCGCGAAGAGAAGGGTGGTGGACGTGTGGGTGGGTACCCGATTGTGACGATTGAGGAGGCGACGGTGGATGGGCATGGGTCTGTGGATGATGATGATGATAGGATGCTCGTTGATGAGGAGAGTGGGCATCGTGGGTTTGGAGAGAGTGAGGATGGGATGGACGTTGATGACGATGACGATGAAGCGCCAGCACCGACTGAGACGCCTGTTAAACAGCAGAAAGTACGCACGCGTCCTGTGTCGGAGCAGCTGTTGAAGGGGAGTAGGCCCAAGGCGGTGTATGAAGATGATGAAGGTTAGTTCATGCTTTATTCGTTTTCTAAGTTTTTTTTTATTCGTTTTCTTTTTATTTTATTTTATTTTTCCACTCTCATTTCCTTTGCTTGAGCGTCATCACTAACGAAACCGCCCTCGATGATTAAATAGGTGTCCTCTCCATTCTCGACGCAGCGACAAACGACCTCGCCATGCTTATCAACGTCCTCGATCTACAAGCTACACCAGGGAGCACACCCAACGCGACGCCGTTGAAGGCTTCTCCTTCTGTCGCGGGTTCTTCTGCGGTCTCTTCGGTGGTGTCTTCAGTCGCGCCGAGTACTACCAAGTTTACTATGGTTTCTGGGGAAGTTCCGACACCCACCGGCGCTAGTACCAAGACGACCACGGCGACAAGAGGAGGCGTCCAGCAGCGCAGAGTCGCGGATAGCCCGTTGAAGAAGACGCTTCGCCCCAGTGGGTCGTCGTCGATCAGCTCGTTGAGGCCGTATGCACAGAGTCGAGGGTATTCTGGTTCGAATTCGAATTCCAACGACAATAACAACGGGATGAAGAAGACCGACGACGCGAACATGAAGAACGTCAATAATGCATCCGCAGCTAACAACGCAGCGGCTTCCCTTATCGCCAAGCAGATCGCACCGTGGTCGACGTTGATCCAAGGGCTGTCGCCTGTCAAGGAGAAGTCGCCGTCGTCGTCTAATGCCCGGGGTCCATTCTCTACTTCTCCAAGCGCTACCATGACGAGACGCGGGGTTAAGAAGATCACCCCACCGCCGTCTACGTCCACATCCGCCTCGTTTTCCCCATCTTCAGTATACTCTTTGTCTCCACCCCACTCCGCCGCTTCGTCGTCGTTGTCCTTTAAACGAGGCCACAAACGAACGATGACGCCGGCTCCTGAACCTGAGCCTGAGGTTGCGTTTCAGCCTTTGGGGCTGCGTCCTGAGCGCGTTAGAGCAAGAGGTGGTGTGATGGTGGCGCAAGGGCGGTTGGTGCAGTTGTCGTCTTTAGGGTTGGGTGGGGCGAGTCAGAGTCTTGATGGAGAGAAGAAAGAAAGAGATGGTGATACAGCGCGTGTTCCGAGCTGTTTGACGTTTGGGAGTGCCAGTGGGAGTGCCAGTGCGGAAGAACTTAGAGAAGAGGCAGGAGAAGGAGAAGGGAGATCGTTAACCCCCGTGTTCAAACGTATACAAGCACAAGAGCTGGAAAGCGGGAGTTGGGGACGGAAGCATGCTGCAGCCCCGCCTTCGGTGTTTTCGTTGTCGCTTGGCGTTCCTGGGTCTGCTGGGGGGAGGAGTGCGCGATCTACGTTTTCGTTCGAGGTAGAAGGAGGGGATGAATTTGTGGAAGGAGGAGAAGGAGAGTTTGTAGGCGAAGAGGCCCCCTTGCAGGATGCGCAACATACACGGCGTCGCATCCTCGGGATGTCAGGGACATTGGGCGGCGGGTCGGATAGTTCGGCGTATCACCCCGATGCGCCGCTTGATGTGGATGATGAAGATTCGGATGTTCCTGGAGAGTTGAGGGAGATTTTGAAGGAGCATGAGAATGAGCTGCGACATGAACGGTCCATGGAGATCCCTGTTTTCCGCGCTTCGTTGACGGATCACTCGGAGTATCCGGTAAAGACGACGACGACGCACGTCCCATTAGCGTCGCCCTTCCCGTCCCCTGCACCCTCACAATCGCTATCGCTCCCATCCCCAACCACCACCTCGGAAGACGACACCAAACAGTCCTTTGATTTCACCGGCGAGCTGAGGAAGCTCAATGAGTCGGGTGCTTCGGACCGTCGGAGCTTTGTGGAGCAGCTGGAGAATGCGTTTAGGACGCCTGCGAGGGTGGATTTGAGGTATGGGTTCGAGGTGCCTCCTCCGCCGCCGCCGTTGCCGGATATGCCGCTTGGGATGATGAAGCTTGGGGAAGCGTTTGAGTTGTCGAGTGCCAGTGGGGATGGACAGGCGTTTGATGATGGTGTTTCGAGGATTGTGGATGTTCAACTGCCGAGTTGGTCTAGCGCGAGCGCGGAAGTTACCAACCCCAACCAAGCCCACCTTGATACCAACACCGAGTTGGACTCGCTGCAGCTCGCTGCTCTGGGTCAATCGAAGTCGAGGTCGAGGCTTGTGGATGTCCAGGAACCTTCCGGGTTGTTGTCTGCTTCTACTTCGAGTTCGAATTCGTCAAGCTCGACGAGGCCTTCCGATGGAGAGCTCGATCGGTCGTTTAGGTTTGGCGGGCTTCCAAAAGCGTCCGAGGCGCAACAAGAGAAGGAGAAGGGGAAAGCGCCAGAGAGGGAGTTGACGTTATCCGATATTATCCCACCGCCTGCACATGCGAGGAGTATATCGCTCGCTGCTGGTCCTTTGGATTCCTCCGTCTCCCGACATGCTCAGCACCAAACCACCGCCTCGGATCCCTCTGCTGATCTTGACAGCGCGGCGCTGGAGGACGATTCTGTGCTTAAATCGATCTATGCGAAGATTCTTGAGGGGTTGCCACCTGCTGTGCCCCGTCCGAAACGGGTTGATCCTGGGGTGGCGAATAGTGGTGTTGCGAAAGTGTGTTCCATTTGCGAGTTATGAACGGAGTTGAACTGACTGAGTTTTAATAGGTTTCTGATCCTAATCTCGTGTCCGAAGAGAAGGAGAACAAGGCGCAGCCGATCAAGACTCAACCCCTCGCCATCGCGAAAGCCAAAAAGCCGACGACGACGACAGCGCTGAACCAGAACGTCCATGAACGAAGGAAGAGCGTCTATAAAGGTCCTTCGGCATCCCGCCCCGCGTCAGGGATCAGCTTTGAAGGGTTCACCTCGTTCGAGGAAGTCAGGCGCGGGTTCGAGTTCAGCGGCGATCGACCAGGTTTTTACCCCCCACCCCCGCCTGTGCCTGCTATCCCGTCCAATGTGGATTCGTTTTCGTTTGGGAGTAGCGGGAACGCTAGCTATTCCTTTGTTCCTTCGAATTCGAATTCGAGCGCGGCGAGTTATAATCCCAACGCGGCGCGCCGTGCGGCACCGCATAAACGCCACGAATCGGCGTTCAGCATCGCTTCTGTGTCTTCATACGGACATGTTATCAACCCAGGATCGACGGACCCTTTCGATTATGGCGCGTTGCTTATGCCGAGTCTCCAAGAGCGTCCGGTGAGCGAGGACGAGGAAGGGGATGGGGATGGGATGAGCTCGAGGAGCGTGTCGATGTCGATGAGTGTGGATGATACGTTTGCGTTTGTGGCGGAGCAGCAGCGGTTGCATGGGGGTGGTGCAGGGGTTGGTGTCCGGGGATGGAGGGTGAGGCAGAGGGTGGAGAGCGATGCGAGTAGCTTTTATTTCCGCCCCGGTGGTGGTGGTGCTGCTTCTGGAGGCCATAGACGACGGGAGTCGAATATGTCGGTTTCGTCGCAGGTCCCGCCTGTCAGCTTGTATAACCGCAGCGGCCAATCTTCCCATGGGCATTCAAGGAACGATTCGTCGGCGAGCTCGAGCTCGGTGGCGATTTCGTATGCGCGGTATGGGGCGAACAGCGGGTTTGGAGCGTGGGCGGCGTCGCGGTATCATCAACAGCATCGGAGGGATATGAGTGTGGATGGGGATGGGGATGACAATATGAGTGTGATGAGCGAGGGTGGGAGGGATTTCGAAGCGATGCGGAGGGAGAGGGTGGGGATGGGGAGACCGGGGGTTGGGGAGAAGATGTTTGGGTCTCCGGGTGACGATGAGGAGGAGGAAGGGTTGGCGCCTCCGCCGTTTGGACTGACGAGGATCGATGCGTCCCCGCTTGGAGTGGAGTCTGATCATGAGGGGACGTATGATTACTATGATTCGATTCTCGATGGTTCGGATGAGCCGAGGAGGGCGTCGGTGGGGTCTGCGGGGTCGAGGGAGTCGAGGTCGGGGGATAATGAGTATGAGGACTCTATATTCGAGAAGACGGGGTATCGGTCGTCGATGGAGGTGGATGGGGATGATGAGTCGTCTGTGTTTGGGAGGAAGGCGGGGGCCCAGCAGCAGCAGCGGGGACGGGGGTTGTTCCCACCTGCGAATGCTTCGAGTCGGTTGTCGATGATGAGTAATCAGAGTTTGAGCGTTGGGGGGTTGAGTGATGGGAATGTGAGGGAGGATGATACGATGATCAGTGTATGTTTTCTTTTTTTGTGTGTGTTGTTCTTTGGTGTTGATAAAGTTTCTCTTTTACTTTAGATGCTCGGAGGTGGACATGTTCGCCGTCGTTCTGTTGGGTCGATTATCGAAGCCTCGCCCTGCGTACGTGTGCGAGGCGTCGTGAAGAAACGTAAACGCGCCGTCTTGCCTCCCCCAGTCAAAGCTCCCACTGCCAACCCATACGACTCGGGCTCTGAGCTGGAGAACCCGCGCGGTTTCGAATACGATGCGTATAACCGCAACTCACTCGCACAAGAGTTGGGTGTGGTTGAACTCAACAAAGGCTTCGCCACGCACCGCCCTCGCATGTCGTTCGATTCTGCGGCTTCCACGGACCAGGGCTTTGGAGGGTATGATGATGATTATGCACCAGATTCACTTCATCGCAACAAGTCGGCGCGGGTTTCTGCTGTTGATCCCAACGTCAATGTTAATGGCAACTTTAAATCCCCTGTTTCTGTACCTGTTCGTCCTGCTATTGCATCTGCGTCGACCTCAACCCTGGCCTCTGCGTTCCGCTTTGGTGGCGAACGTATGATTCGCGCCCAGACGGGTTTGCTTGTTGGCCGACCGAGTTTGGAGGAGGGGTGTTTGACTGCTGATGGGGATGGGGAAGATGTTGGGATGAGTGTGAGCATGGGTGGTCTTCGTACGTATTTTTTCTTTCTTTTCTCTCCTTTTTTCGAATGCTTAATTCCGTGTATGTGAATAGATCGGCCCACTCCTGTCTTTTCCCGTCCTTCCGCGCCAACTTCGCATATGGGTGGTCGCTCGAGATCTAGCACGTGTACTTCCGCCTCCGGGGGTGACACTACACCCCCACTCTCCGCCGCCTCAGACGGTTCATCGATCTCTGGCGGCTCGCAGAGCAGCATCGACCTCGACTCTGCCGATATCGATCTCGCAAGGGTCAACGCTGCCTTTGGCGCTCTTGGCGGCATGAACGCCACACACCCGATGGTCACTAGTACTTCGTCAAGTTCGATGACGATGAGGGCACAACAACATGCGGCTCAGCAGCGAGCGCGTGCGCGGGGAACTGGGCACCGGAGGCGGTATTCGAAGGGTGGTGGGGCGAGCGTCAGCGCGCATATGTCAAGGAGCTCGGTGTATGAGACGATCGAGGAGGAGGCTGGTGGGTTGGGGAGCAGCACCAATTCCAAAGTTTCTACTGCTAGCGCTGACGCCGCGGATGTTCATACGGTGTCGATGTCCCCGCCGTTCCATGCACCCGCAAGTTCCGAGTTTGGATCGACAACCAAGTTGGGCAAAGTTGGGGGCAACGTTAATGATAACAGCCCGACGATACATCAACCTGTGTATATCGTTGATGCTGATACGGCGGCTTTGCAGCAGCAGCATCACCAACACCAACAGTCGACTGGGAGCCACGATTTTGATTTTGGGATTTGGGATGACGAGCGCGGGATCGTTGCGCTGAGGAAGTATTATGCGCTGAAGGACGAGGCGCAGACGACTGTGAGCGAGAGTCGGAGGGTGTGGTTGGATACTCCGTTTTCGTTGTTTGCTATTCAATGTGGGTTTTCTTTTTTGGATTTCAAGCAACTTCGTTTTGACGAATATTGGTTTGTTCTTTTTAGCGTTCCAAGCCCCGGAAGAACCTTCGGGGATGCAAGCGCTCCTTGAGCATTCGGTGCAGACGTATGGGCCGTTACCTTCGGATTTACGACCCCGCCGCCGTGTTCGTTCTAGGACTTCGTCGAGGGCGTCGCCGTACCCGCAGACCCGGGTTTCCAATGGCAATTTCAACTCGAATGCGAATGCCAACTCCAATTTCGGCGACTTCAACTCCAACTTCAACTCCAATTTCAACACCTCCAATGCCACCTCCAATGCATCCTCTCTTTCGCCGCCTTCCTTTGTCCACGCTGATCCTTATGCTACCGCGAATACCCCCAAGTCGGCGTTGACGACGCCTGTTCTGCGGGAGGTTGCTGTTAATTCCAATTTGGCGAAGGGCAGTGCGCCGTCCATTGAGGCGCTTAAGCCGTTTTCGCCGCTTGTGCTGGAAGGTGTGGTTGGGTTGGGCTCTGCTGTCAAGGTCAAAGCCAACGCCAACAACAATAACAACAACAACGCCAACAACAACACGACTCGCCCACGCGTCGGGTCCACGGCGCGTCGCACGGCGTTGGGGTGGTCGAAGAGGAGCACGGGGCCTGGTGCAGTTAGAAATGGGAATGTGGGCGGCAAGAAGTCTTCAACCACGATGTCTACGGATCAGAAGGAGAATTCGATTGTTGTTGTAGGGAGTGGGAGTGGGGGCGTTATGATGACGTGCGTTTTCTTCTGCTTTTTGTGCTGAAATACGAATAATTGACCTTCGTGGTTATTGTAGACCTGGGGATAACCTTCGGCTTAATAGGCCACGACCCAAGGGGCGCCCGACGCCTGGAGGGCGGTCGGGTGTGGGTGCTACTCCGGGATCGCAGTTGAGGCCGAGATCGGGGATTCGGGTTTGAGTTTTCGACATTTGTCCCAAGTCGAACCTCGTTTCTTGCTCATGCCCTGTCTTCGTTTTTTGGTCTCTTCCATCGCAAAATACCGATGATTGAAGGTCATCGATCATCCTCTATGCTATGCTATGCCTCTATGCCCCCTATCCTATCCCACCTATCGGTCTATCGCTACCCCCTCAAAACACTCATGAACTCGCTGACGCCTCCGCGGTTTAATATCTACCACGCTCTGCCTTGACGGCTTCGAGCGTTCACGGCTTCGCTTCTTGACGTTTACGCCTCTAATGCATGCTCTTCACGCACGCCTCTTCATGCTTTTTTCACGCATTACCTTTTCACGCTCTACCTCTTACGCCTTCACGCCTTCATCGCCTTCATGCAATGTTAACGCTTACCCCCCCGAATTTACGACTGCGACCTTTTTGACGACTGAAATGACTTGATGATTGTTTTTCTTTTCTTTTACTTTCTGATTCACTCTTCCCTTGTCTGTCTACGTATCTTGCTATCTCTTTTCTGCTATCGAATTACCCCTTTGCTCCCTGTTATCCCATCCAAATATCACGTTGTTCCTATATCGCTGACTTTTTTTTTGGCTCGTATATCTCTAAATTTTTCTTGCTCGTTTATTCTCAATCTTGATCTTTTTCTGATGCCTGCCTCTTGCCTCACCTTACGCCCTTGTTCGATATACACGTACGTACTTGGTTTGTGGGGTGGCAATTTTGATTGTATACTTTTAGACTTGATGATTCGTATAGTACTTGGTGTTCGTTGACCGAATATGATGTGCGGTTATGGCTTCTTTGGTTTTTGTGTGAGGAAGATAAGGCATATCATGGCCAGTCAGTGTCGGGAGCAACAACAAAAAGGAGCCTGAGGCTGGGAGGACCAAACAGCTATACCCTTCTTGTGGGTATTAGGTGAATCCAATGCGGAAAATTTTATTTATCAAGGGACGTCGAATGGTACTCTGAAGCCTTGAGCTTGAGGATAGGTAGGTAGTGTTGAAGTCAGTTTTTCAAGTTAATTGTGTAAAAAAGGACCCACATTGCACGGTCTGTACCTGACCTGAGTTCTCAAATTCAAACCTCATCTAGTCAGATGTCTCTCACAAAACAACACTTTCTGAAATGGAATTGCCCCCAAGAAGGTATATATGCAGTGCCGTTCGTTTCTCTGGTCTTTTGCTCCTGTTGACTGGCCGTCACCTTTTTCCCCCAAACAGCCTTGTCCTCGGTATCAAGTTGACCACACCAAGTCTGTGAAATCTTTCCATCTGACCCCTTTTGGGAATTTTGTCCATTGTCCTGGTGTTCCTCGGGGACCTTTTTACCTCCCACCAAGGGAATGGACATGTTTGATAGATCGTATTGCTGCAAACTATGATCATCCTGAAGGGCTCACCATTGTACTTATAACAGTGAGTTGGAATTTAATTTCCTGTATAAAAATATTTGTTCCCTTATCTATATCATGTTATTAGGGAGTCCCAGTGGACTACACTGGTGATAATCCACCCCTTCGTCAACCAGTTGTCATTCTGGGAGTGCCTGCGCGAGTCGCTATAGATGAGCAAAATATTTTGGGGGTGGATATAATGAAAGTGTATATATCGCGTGTGCTTGATTCACAGAGCTTGAAGTCTGTACTATTACAACCCACATTCTGATAATTTGGATATCCGATTCTTTGTGTGTAGCTATTTTTTATGAATACTCCTCGGAGACAGTTGCCATATTACAAGAATCCCTCAGTCCAACTCTGAAAGATGCCTACAAATTTCTGCCATACCCTGCTCTGTTGGAATATCCAGAGGCTGTGCGAGCGTGTGCAATGCGCCACTATCCCCGGAATCTAGGTACCATTCCTAATTCTTATTGTTTTCTTTCATTCTTCAGGCTGTAGGCCCTATTTTATCTTTCTCTCCTTTCATTCTGTAGTCTACAGTATATAGTCGAGATCTTGTATTGTAGCTACTTATCCGTTTGTCCTGTGGGGACAACCGGAAATCTTATCTTTTATCTTATCTTGCTGATCTGATTTCAACATGCTCCGAGTAACATTTTACTATGGAATCTTTTGCAACAATCATGCATATAAGGCCCTTGGGGGTGGATGGATGGGAGTGAAGAAAAACACTGATTTGGGCACTCATCAGTCTCTAATTCAAGTAATCAGGAAAACCGCCGTGTTCATCGGGTTTTCCATTTAAGATCCTCAGGTTTATATGACATCTGGTTCTCATGAATGACATACAGTGCTGCGGCGCTTTGTGCCCCAGTTCTTATCGATCCTGCATGTCAACGATGTCTCTGGTCTTCACACCTTCATCATGGGCCTGATTCTTTGAAAAGGGGGCAAGACACTGAATCCGGTCTCTGCATTAGGATATGTTCTCATCTTCAGATCAACTCTATTTGCCCTCCTCGGGGGATGCAGAGAATCGGACGAAAGTCATCTTGATCTAAAGCACCAGAACGGCAATATCCTCCTCTGTATAACATTTCGGAAGGGACAACAGAAGATTTTTTTCAACGATCGCGCAAATCAATCTCTTTGAAATGGTTGGGGGGAAGAACAGAGTGCGGATTTGGGGTCCTTTTGTGTTGATCGATTGAAGGATTCGGGTGTCACGATTATGGTGCACAATTCTGGACCTAAGCGATATCAAATCTTGCTTGACCTAACCACTGTGGGTTATTTTGACTCATGTTTTCTGGGACCATCGAGATATATTGGCTATACGGAGAACTTAAGAGGTGAAAGCATCTTGTCGCATACTTGGGAGGTTTTTCGCCACAAGATTTTGGATCTACAACCTGAGGAGCAGCAAGCCATTGAGCCAGGAAGGTAAGTCAGCCTGTGACAATGTTCTTTTATCGCTGATGAAAGGTTCAGAGCTCCCTCACCAGAAATTCCTGTTCTTGATGCAACAGCGATTTTGATTCTGCCATCCAATTTCATACCAAGTCAGACAGGTGCATCCATCAGCTGGGATTGTGGGAAGGAGGTATGTCTTCTATGACATCGAGGCTTGGAGGCCTGGTCTCAAAACTCCCAGATCCAAATTTACCATCTCAGACCAGGAAATATTCTACAAGAGTATGCTTACTCGGAGAGCAAGGACAGGAATAGCTGGCACTATGGAAACCTACATATGCTCAAGATCATCTTGAATCCCACTTCCAGTATCACCGCCGTTCGACACCAGGATGATGGGATCTGGATTTTCTTTCAAGGCCAGTGCCATACTCCTCATTTGTGACCGTTCCGCCAAGTAACCAATTCATGATTAGACCCAAATGATGGCTTCATCCGAATGTTAAGGCAGCCTGGCCCCACAGAAAAATGGCAAAATGATCCAGCCAAAATCGCAAGAGCGGTAAAGAGCTTGAGCATCGCTGCTGTTATGCTGTTATGGACAACAACAGACCTGCTCAGTATCGGGTGTATTATCAAGATCCTGAGCTACATATCAGAGAACGTTGCCGCAACCCTTCTGCAAACCGATGGATCTGTGGTGAGCAGAACTATTGAATTACATATATGTCTGTCCATGACCAGGTGCACCCATCGCATTTTAGGTGATTTCAACCCCGGGGTACAGCCACGGGGGACACCCATAACTGCAGAAGTTGTCCATGGTGGCGATGTTAGTATAAATGTGATATGGAGAGATGTACAGGGACGCGCTGTCACCAGCAGTTGGTTCAAATCGTTAGGTGGGTATCTACCCAACTCAAACAGTGATGATGGGAGAGCACCACTGGATGGGCGGGATTGAAGAGTATTCGAGATTCAGATTGTTTTCACATACGTGAAATACTTTGGGTTGCGAAATTAATATTTGTAAATGTCGCCACTCAGTGGCAAGGCTTACATTTTAAAGACGAGTGGAAAGATTTTGCGAAAAGATCACATACATAGCGGCGAACCATTATACTAAAAAAAATTGTTCTTTACTTTTACCAAAACGTGGAATGCCCTAGACATTGTGCCTACCCCATAAAAACTCTTCAAGGGCTATACGCTAGGTATATAAGAAAGTAACATCTAAGGCTGACCTTCTGGGTTGTTGTCGCCGTCGGTGTTGCTGGTGTCTACTTCAAGTTCGGGTTGGTCCGACTCTATGAGACCCTCGGATGGAGAGCTTGATCGGGTTGGGTGGGTTGCTGCTTTTGGGCTGTTGTCCTTGTCGGTGTTTACCTCAAGTTCAAGTTCGTGACTTGGTTGCTGAAACCGGAGGCTGGGAAAGCGAATGGAAAGGACAGAGAGAATTGACATTATATTACCGCCTAGCTTGAGGGGATGAGACGTGGATTTGAGAATACGATGCTTATAACCGCAGCTCACTCTCACATGAGTTGGGTGGCATTGAACTTGACAAGGAATTTGCGACCCATCGGCATCATATGTCGTTCGAAAGGTGGGGTATCAATGGATGAAGCAGGGGTATGATTATGATTATGTGCCGGATTCGCCTCATTGATGTAAATCGGAGCGGGTTTCTGCTGTTGATGCCAATATCAACGCCAACGTTATCCCGTATCGACATCGACTCTGGCCTCTGTGTTCCGCTTTGGCAGAGAACGTATTATCCATGCCCAGATGGGGTTGCTTGTTGATGGAGCGAGTTTGGAGGAGGGGTATTTGACTGCAGATGGGGATGGGGAGCATGTTGGGATGAGAGCATTGGTGGTCCTCATATCCTTCTGCACCGATCTTGCATATGGGCAGTTGCCCTAGGTCCAGCACTTGTACCTCCGCCCCCGCGGCCCCGGGTGACACCACTTCCCCACTCTCCCCCTCAGATGGTCCATCAATCTCCGGCGTTTCACAAAGTAGTATCGATCTCGACTCTGTCAATATCGATCTCGCAAACGTCAATGGTGCCCTTGGGGTATGAACACCACACACTTCTTCAAGTTCGATGATGACGAGAGCACAACAGAATGCCGCACAGCTAGTGTTTGAAGGTCCAGTCTCAAGACTGGAAAAAGACCGAGACTGGACCGGACCATAACCGATCAAGACCAGAAATTCTCAGGACCGATCAAGACCGTAACCGCGGTCCGGTCTTTGGTCCATCACCATTTTGGAAAATTAAAGACTGAGCAAAGACTGGTCTTAGCGGTCTCAACCGGTCTTTTCAGCCTCAAAGTCTGTAGCAGCATATATGTATTTCAAAGTTCAAAATAATGAAACAAATTCATTTTTTGATGTAAACCGAACGTGCAGCACACAAAAAGGGTTGTGGGAAATTGTCGAACGTCGGATCAACAACATTCAACGTGTTGTTCATTGTTGTTTTCCACCAGTATCCATCTTATTCCTCACCCCTCCTTCATTTTTCCCAACCTCTAAACACCCCAGAAGTAAGTTGTAAGCTATTTATCTATCCGTATGTTCAATAACCTTCCATTTAATTAGATTAGATATGCTAAATGAATCCTGACACATCGCGTGCCCCTCCCCCTGTCTAGGGATGTGGGTTGGCTTTGGATTCATGTAGATGGGGAGGTGTACCGAACCTGATGGAAGATGTGCAAGGTACATTGAGGAACGAGTTGCATAGGCGACTTGTTTTGCCATTCTCAATCTTTGTTCAATTCCGCCCTTCTAATTACCTGTCCCCCAGCCCAGTGCAGAGGCGATCATCATCAAATTCCCATCGTTTATTATCACTGGAGCACGCCACCATCCCATCCCATCCTGTCGTCCCAACTGCTGCCATCGTTGTCAGCCCCATGGCCCCCACCCACTGCCGTCGTTGTCAGTCCCAACCGTTGCTGACATCGTCAGTCCCAACCGCTGCCGTCGTTGTCAAGCCCTTGGCGATTGCCCATCTTGGACCAAACCAGGGTTTGGTTAACAACCTCAAGTCCACCTTGTCAAACATCATCCCCACATACCCACCACACACTATGTTAACAGCCGACTCCCCTGCCACATCGACTCTCAAAATCATGTCGACCCGCGTTGCTTACCTCTGCCACGTCAACTGCCAATTCGACAAGTGTGACCTCAACACCCCCTCCCACATTGATCTCCTCATTGCCACATTGATGCTACCGACAACTGTGTTGATCCGGACGTCTCCCACCATACATTGGCCCTCCAGATGTTAAACTGGGATGTTGAACACTACCCACGCCCCACATTGACGCCCACCTCACCTCCTACGTGTTTTATTTCGCAAACGTTGAAAGCCCACTACCATCGAAGCTGCCCCCATTGTCAGAAGTTTTGTAGACCAGTACTATATCATGTAATTACCAGTATGTTCCACAGCTAAAATACACCTACTTCCTTCACAGATATATACCGAGCACGTAAAGACCGGTCCAGACAGGTTGCAAACCGGTTAAGACCGCAACTGGTTAGAACCAGTCTTGTAACCGCAAAAAACCGTGTAAGACCGCTGAAGACTGGTCTGTTGCGGTTCGGTCCGGTCTTTTGTGGGTTCAAGAATTATGTGGACCGGTCTCAGTCTCGGTCCAACCCTCTCAAGGGTCAAAGACCAGACCAGACCGGACCTTCAAACACTATGCACAGCAAGGACAGGCAAGGGTGCGTGCGTGGGGGACCAGGCATCGAAGGTGGTATTCGAAGTGGAGTGTCAGTGGTGAGAGGCGAGTGCCAGCACGCATATGTAGAGGAGTTCGGTGTATGTGACAATTGAGGAGGATGCTGGTTTGGGGAGCAGTACGAATTCACGTGTCACTGCTGATGCCGCCGACGCGGATGTTCATACGGTGTCAATGTCTCCGTTCTATGTCGGATTCCCTGTGACCGGTGCCCGCGTCTCAGCTTGAAGTCACCGGCAGGCTGACATAATGATTAGGTAATTCGATCGCCGTGTGGCCTCTATTGTAGTCGTCTTGTAATGAAATAACTCTCGCTCCTTGCTCTCGATCCTTCCGTCCCATGGGGGGGTCCCTCGATCGTCGTTCTGCTATGTCCCCAGGTCACCGCTCGCTGGCGGGTCGGCGCTAGCGGCGGTCACAAGAATTTCAAGCTCCAGCACGCGCTCCCAACGCGCATTCTTATCTCCGACGTGCCCTTTTTGGGACGCGATCGCGGTCCCCTCAACATGAACACCCAGCTGCAACCTCAATATCGGTCCACACCAAGATCGCGAGCACCCGCCTGGTCACGACTCGACTCGATGACAGCGACAGGAGGTGAGAATATCAGCAGTGTGAATCGCAGTACTACAGCTCTTCAGGCTCTTTTCCCTGGGCCTAGAGGGCGCTCAAGAATCTCGCGATGTATGTGGCCAAAAGCACGCTTCCCTATGGGATTTGAGGGATTGGGAGAGTTATCGTAGATTACAGACCTGGGTAAGTCTTCAACCTCTTTTCGTTTATTTTTTTTTATTGCCTCTGTTTTTTTAGATTGCACGTTTTCATGATCGCCGTTAAATCTCCTTCGCGTCGGTATCGACAGCGCGAACTCAACTCCGATAAAACATCGCTCCCTTGGGCAACAAGGCCACATGTTCATGAAGAAAGACATTGCGAGATATCAATACAAGGAATTGTGAGATACTAGTACAACAAAAAAACCCGTCTTATTCACTCTCCACTTCCATCGTCAGCAGGTCCCACAACTTCTGGTGCCCCTGAATTTTGTTTGGATTCAGCCTTCCTCTGGCTCAGGCGTTGTTAGGTCGAGGAAGCCCAACCAACCCTTTGCGGCGGACTGGTGATTCCTCAACTGTTCATCGTCCGAAGATGATGAAATTTCGATCACCTCGCCTGAAGCTGGTCCTGGTCCCATGGTTGAACGATTCTTCATGTGTCGGATGGCCCCCTTGCTTGTCACTGTCCCTTCCCCACTGCTACTGCTATCGTTATCGCTGCTATGCTTGCCTTTTGATGTACTTGCTCTGCCATTGTTGTTGCCGCTACACTTGCGTTTTGATGTACTCACTCCGCCGTCGTTATCGCCACTATGCTTGCGTTTCGATGTGCTCGCTTTTGAGACCAACGTTGGACTCTTCAAAATAGCTGCTGGTAGGATGTTTGTGGGGACCCAAACCTTGACTTCGTCAGCTGCAGTCCCAACAACGTCCGTGTAGCCCATTAACGACACAAAATTCGAGGTTGAAATGGTGAGCCTTAGCTGTTTTTTGTTTTCTGCATCTGAGAACTTCCCTTTTCGAAGCTTCTGCTGGATTCGAAGGACTCGGGCCTGTATGAAAGGAGTAGATATAAGGTTTCGGGTTGGGTCACAGCGCAAAACAGGCTCAGGCTTTCCCGCAACACTCACGTGTCAATAGATACTTCTACAAACAATAAAGAATAAGAAACTCACAAAATATAGTAACCGTAAGAATACGCCATCCCAAAGAGAAGCCGAGAATTTTTTCTTTGCCTTCTCAGCGCTCCAGTAAAATTTGTCCGAGCAAAATTTCGCAATGCCCATAATCATGGGCTCACAAATTTCATACCAACTGGATGAATTGGGGAATGATTCAGAAATCAGAGGCACAGAGTATAGTTGAAGGACAGCTGGGGAGGGGAATGTTTCGGGAAGTTGCGATGTCGACTTGGCATAGCGGCGACTAAGCGTCCCAGATGAATTATTGGTGAGCTCGTGTCGCATTTCTACATGCCATTGGACAAGAAAATTGTCCCAAGCCTCAGCTGACAACTTCTGGTTATGATAGTTGGTCAAGGCATCCACAAGTTGTGCTCCAAATCCACATTTGGCAAGACCAAGGGCAGTCATGGCTCCACAGCCCTCAACACCATCATCATAGTCGCCCCCGGACAATAGGGCCAAGAGGAGAAAACCTCCCTGGAACAAACCAATTTCCTCCAATGCAGGTCGAGAAAATAAAGTAAATTCATCGTTGAACTCTTTGTTGGCAGAAGGGATGCTGTTCGCTTCTATTGAACATTCAAACTACAAAACACCTGAATCACCTCACCTTCAAAGAACTGTTTCTGCCCCGAAAACAAAAATATCGCTGTCGCTTGTGATAACGCCATCAATCAGTCCACAGCAGTTAAGTACAGCAAGTTCAGCCTCGGCCTCGCCTGGTGCCTAAATTCCAAAATATTGGTCTCGTATATGGTATGGGTTCTATTACGACTTAGTACTTACTTGGTGAGAGTTGTAGCCAAAATAAAAGATTAGATCCTTCGCAATGTTTGTCCACCAAGGTGGAGGTCCACTGACTTTGTGGGAGCGCTTGACCTTGGGCCTTCCCTCGCCGTCAAAAACAAATACCAAGGTTGTTGGGGACTTCAAGAATGCAGTAAGCTTGGTATAAAAAATATAAAGCCCTCCTCCCGGAAGTCGGCTGCTAACTCCAGGAACTTTGGCGGCACCTTCACATTCTGCCATGCAAGTACTGGGAACTTGGTATTAGTAGAAGTACACACAGGCTATAGTGAAGAAAAATATCACCTCATGTCAACCCCAAGACAAAGGTATCGATCTGTAGAAGATTTCCGCTCATTTTTGTGAGTGAGAGAATATTCAAAAAGTGTTCTTCTTTCTCCGGCAGGAGCAATAGTCTGGCCAAGGTCAGGATAGCATCTCAAAGGAATCCAGTGCATACCTTCCACAGATTATTTACTCCCATGGTAGGCAATTTAGAAATAGAGGTTAAGCAGTGTGATGGTAGGTCAAGTAACTGAGGAATCAACTCATCTGTGGTGTGTTCTGAGACATTTCTCTCTTCATTGACCACTGCAGGTTATATTATCGATAAAACCCACTTACCATAAACAATTACCTTGTTTATGACTCAGTAGACTCTTGAGAAAAATTATCTTCTTTGACTTTTCGAGTTTAACGATAAGCGCGTGCCCCAAGTTGGCTTCCGACGAGATACATTATATTAGCCAGGAATATGAATATATATTACTACATAAATTAAGAAAACTTTAGTTGTTTTACTCGTTTGCGAGGTGCAATTGGCTGTGCTTTTCGTTTCTTCCCATTGGAAGTTGTCCCAGGAAGGAGAGTAGTAGCTACTGAATCGACTTCTGGGGTAGGTGCTTCTGGTACCTAGAATAAATGATTTGAGCTACGTGAGGCATGATATTTGAAAGGGAAACATACACTCTGTGCGTCTCGACTTTCATTTTCACGCCGGCTCTTTATTTCCCTCCCAAGCGCTGACAAACCCTTTGGCTTGCCTCCGCCTTCACTACACCATGCCTGCAGTTCATTGAGAACGACTTGAGGTGAAACATTATAGAGCCTCGATTGGTTTTCCACCCATTCGGGAATTTCTCGAAAGCGTTCCCAGGATTTTCGTTGCTGAAACACAAATGAGGATATTAAAAGTATATAAACTGAGATTTGAGACTTACCGAACCTTGCTTTCGCCATGAGGAATGGAAAAACAGTTCGACCTTACAGAGAGGAGGTTTGATCCCGGTTTGAGTGCTATCTGTATTGTAAATCTTCTCGCCTGAGTCATAACATTCCCATAATTCATCGAGTTCATACTGGTCCAATGACTTCGATGGGTGCCAGACATCCCAAAGCATCTCGGGACGACAAATTAATGGAAAAACCTGGTCCCAAGTAACGGAACGCTGCCCAAGAATTGGAGGGAAGAGAAGGTGAGGCACGCCTGGTAATTATTAGAGCTGTTGGCGCATCAATGTAGATTAACTTACCAGGCTGTGCAAAGGCAATGGGATCGGGTAACACAAGGTCTACCTGAGTCTTCACACATGGAGTTGACGGTACCTTGGGTGACTCATTTACGAAGGCACGAGGGAGCCCATCATCTTCGGAGATATAGACTCCTGTATCTTCTGCAATGCAATTTCGAGTGGGTGTTGTTGGCATGTTGTCGGTGGTAAACACAGGCTGGGGGAATGAACTTGAGGATTCTGGGATAGCAAATTGAACAGAAAAAAGTGTCTCGAAAAGAGAAAGACTCACAGCTTGATATCTCAAAAGTGCGTTGATACATGTCAACGGAAAACAACTTTGTTGGTGAAAGAACAGCTGTTCAATAGTCAAGTTTTTGAGACATCATTTTGATTTGCAGCGTCTGCTCAGCCAACAATGCGTACATGTTGTCCAGAGCTCCCTTTAAGAGGCTGTTCTGAAGGCGCTCGATTTTGAGTGGGTCACCTGCCTGGGATTTGAGAAGCATGAGATTTTGTGGAAACTCGGTCTTCATCCAGTTCTTGACGTCATTGTTCATAAATGCTGGGAGCCAGAAAATGGGGGACTCAGGGCAGATTTGGAAGATTGCGGCACCACACTGCAGATATAAGACATCAGAGAGGGTTATTCAGATGATAGATGATAGAAAATCTGACCTGAAAAAGGTAGGGCCGTAAAGATGTTACCATCGACCAGTAGTTTGCTGCGCCTGCAAGGTTTGGCTTCCCGAAAATTGTTTCGTGGATTTCTTCAGCCATGGGACAAACAAGCCGCTGGAACTGCTCGGGAACATGAACACGTCGCCAAATTGGGTCGTAGGTTTCATCCACTCGATATCCATGACAGGCGAGGATAGCCTAGACAAGCCTTTAGATATTGCGATCAGAATATGTGATAGAACACGCACCGGTTTGGGAAGGGCCGGTGCGTAATTGTTGAAATAAGTATCCCCCCTTGACCACCCGAGCTGCGCCGTCTGATTTGGGTCAACTCTGGAGAATATTTCCTTAGGATGCGTAGACTGTGGTGTGCTAATATACTACACGTACCCCAGTTGTTCCTGGATATAGCCGAGGATATGTCGAGGGAGATGTTGCTTGATGTCTGAGATGAATTTCGCCCACTTAAAGGCCCTCGCATATAATGTGTACAGGCTAGATTCTGAATATGGGGTCATTGGGGACTTGTGTCCATGTAGAACCCGAACCTAAAGGTGATGGACACAGGAGAACATTAGTATGAAATGAGGGGAATTGAGGATTTGTATACTTACCCATCGCCAGCTCGAATTTAGTGACCAATCAATTTCCAGGGCCTTGGTGATATCCTTCACGTCATGAATGTAGTGGTGGTAGAAGGCAAATGCACCAATCGGGCACATTTCGGGGCGGAGGTGGGCCATGAATGCACTATATACTGGATTTACTTTCTAAAGATGTCAAAGTGTTCGGTCGGTGAGGCCACATGCTTAAGGTAACATCAGTTTCAAAAACATACTGTACGCATTCCACGAGAGGCACCCGCTTTCTCCTCGCCTTGAATTCCCAAGACACATGGAAGGGGTGTGCAACCATTCGGATGAAGAAATGTGTAAGGCTGAAGCTCACAGAGCTTCAGCGCCCGAAAATCATCGCCACAATTACCAGACGCATGCTGTGCAGTCCAGGCAAGGTGTCCGTTAATTGCACATCGCACTAGTAAGGCGACTTTTAGTCGAGCAGGAAAAAATAAACAAACAATAACTTACATTCACGATGGCATAGAAATCCCTTACCCACCTGCTCAATCTGCTCGGGGGTGATGGTTTGAAGGAATGTGTTGGCGATAATATCTGGAGCATCCTCTCCTGGGACAAGGCCACTAGAAACAAGAAAGTGAGCCTTTTTTTCACCAGAGAATGAAGGAAGGAGTTGTTCTTACTTGTGAACACGATTCAATGACTCATTCATCCGACCTTTTAAGGCATCCCAGACATGGATAGAGGTTGCAGGGCGACATTGCAAGAGGGTTGGGTCTTCAGCGTCTTGTTGCTTTCGGATGCGAAGGGCCCCAAAATATAGTTTCTTGATGTGAGACTAGACCATAGATCAATCAGCGCAAGAAACAAGGGAACTCTTTGAGGACATACAGCTCCAATGAATGTTCCCGGAATGTCCTGCCCTTTTCGTGTATGTTTGGGTCTTTCTGCACAGAACTTGATGTAAAGGAGGAGGTGATGCTCATCAATTATGTCGTCACGGATTTCCTTCTTCTCCAGTGTGACTTTGACAAATTCCTAAGCATTTTCATCAGTTCGCTAGGATTTTTTTTTAAAAACGAGAAATAAAATCGCACCTCCCATGTGCGAACCATGGCGCGTTGCGTTTTTATTCCACCTGCACGACGATTCGCCTCAGATTGCTGAGTGGCTTCCAGCCGTACACGTTTCCGAAGCTCTTCAAATGCCTTGTCGTCCTCATCGCCTTCATCCTCGTCATTCTGATCTTCATCCTCCTCCTCCTCCTCCTCCTCCTCCTCCGCTTGTTCTTCATCGTTGTCCGGATCATACCCAAGCACTTCTTCAGCCGCAGCTCCATCAATCCCAAACTCTTCAACAAGAGTCTCCTCGTCGCTTTCGATATCCTCAATTAGCAATGCACGTTTAGATCTTGGAGGTTGGCTCAGAGTTGTTGTTGGTGTTTGAGCTGCATGAAATGGAAACCTGGCATGACAATAGTGCATTAGATTTAGATACAACAGTTATTGGATAATAAATGTACTTACCAATGCTCAATGAGAGCCTCCCTCAGCTGTGTAAGATTGGCAGATTTTGGGACTTGAATGTTGTGCACGGTGCATATTTCACGAAACAGATCTTTCCTTTGCACGGCATTTCTACAAATTTGGATCAGAGAAATAATGTGGGTCATAAATTGGTAACTCACAGTTTTTGTAGATATTCCTCGCGAGTACAAGTGATGGTCCCGTTGGCGTCCTTGGCGGGTGAGAGAAAAAGACTTGATTGTTGATCACTGGCGTTGGTGCGGGCCGGTTCAGCCATGTCCCGGTTTGGAAGGTTTCCCATTTCGGGTTCAACGTGTCAGGAATTCATGGCAATTGCAGTATACGACAACAGGTGGAGAATCTCGAAGGCGAGGATAGCATAGAAATGGGGAGGAATAAAGTTGGAATTTATTAAAATCCTTTACAATGGACTCTGAGACAACTACTACACTTTCTGGCCCAAGGTGGGCCCCCGCAAGAGCCGGTCCACCATTGTAAGTCAATGGCCCACTTGGTACCCCAGTGGAGGTCACCAAATCTGGTGACTCCCTGCTAAATTTGGCGGGCAGTCACCAAACCGTTGTGACTTGGGGCCAGTGAATCCCGCTGAGGTCTCCACATTCCCTGAGGCCACAAGTCCCGAGTTTGAATCCATGACCAAGTTGAGGTTAACCTTGGCAATAACAACAGCCTGTTTATATTGATATGGCGTCCTTGCAGCATCATCACCACCGGCGGTCAAGCTTCAAGTGGGAGCCAGCGTTTCGAGTTTGGGATTAACGATTTGGATCCCCGATACTCGTGAGGACACCTTTAAAGTGTTCACACCTGGATCCAGCTGGGAATGCTTCGTAGGTCTGCAAGCAGAGTCTGCAACACCTATCAGTAGGGATTATCACGGGTAACCCTGGGGTATTTCAGGGCTACCCGGACCCTTACCCAACCAAACCCGTACCCGCTACTAAGGGTAGGGGTTGCAGTGGGTCAGGGTAAGGGTTTTTTAGAAACCCATGGGTACGTAGACCTGTTCGCGGGTATCCTACAGAAAATGATTGATAAACCTCGCGAGTGCAGTGCAAGTGTCAATTGACACTGCCGTGCAACCTCGCGAGGTTAGGAAAGTCATATGAATGGTACTGGGGTCCCGGTACCCCCTCGTTGTCGTTTCTGTCGTCACCTGTAATAGCCCCTCTCATGTATCAGTAGATGGTAGTTGCCTAACTCACTTCATACATGCATAGTGGTACTTGCCCACCACCCAAAAAAAGGTGAAAAACAGGGTCCAGCCATGGAGCCGGGGGTGGTTAGGATCAGTAATA
>Ga0307513_10002599_pt1 | contig 24956 bp, 24 predicted proteins | sample 15_EM_MG_FD_202174 | JGI IMG/M metagenome (GOLD analysis project Ga0307513, IMG submission 202174) | Populus trichocarpa ectomycorrhiza microbial communities from riparian zone in the Pacific Northwest, United States - 15_EM | ecosystem: Host-associated > Plants > Roots > Unclassified | place...
GCACCCGTAGGGGGAGTGTTGAGTGTAGTAGGGTACGGGCAACCACCCTAGTAGTGTTGTGGAGAAGATAGGACGGCGTTGAGGGTAAACCACTAGTTGCGCACACATGTTTGTTAGTCCTATTTAGAGAGCAGCGGCGCGCATCTGAGGGTAGAACAGGTTCTCTGACATCCACCACGTCCACCCATCCAACAATCTACGGTAATAAGCCCTTGAGGGCAGTTCATCAAGGTTGACATCGAAGGGATATTGTCAACATCGAAATCCATGGAGCCTATTTGAACTGCTAGAGCGGGGCAGAGCTCATCCGCTTGCTCCGGCCGTTCGGCATGGCTGATCCACATCAATGCGGCTATCCGTAATCTCAATTGACCCCGATCCTGCGCCTTTATCCACTCGATTGTCGCACCATAAACCAGTGTTCCCAAGCGTCCAGTCCATCCGTCTATTGCCCAGTACGGGACGGACGCTAAATTTGCCGCCCTAGGAGGAGACGGACGCCAAATTGGGGTCCGTCCTAACCCATGGCCGGGACGGATGGCCGGGCCCTACAGGTGTCTCAGTTGAACTGCTATTTTTAAATTTCCTAGCTAGGAGTCTGTGCTTGAAGAAATGAAACATGTTTATTAGATGAGATGAGTCGGGTTATTGAATTAGAAGGCTTCATCATGCCTCTATTGCCTCTTTATTCTCTCCCAACCTATGGGCTAATTGGTAGAACTTGAGCTTGGCCTGTCAACTATTCCCGTTAGGCTGTGGGTTCGAATCCTTACGGATTCGAACTTTCAGAAGGGTGAGAAGATTCAGCCGCTAAGCATAAGGAGCGGCTAAGCTGCTTCTGTTATTTGCAAAGCAAAAAAAGTAAAGATAGAAGGATAGAAAGACAGAAATATGTTTATCCTTATATTATTGTGAACATTGTGGTATCCTGGATTTTCAAATGTTCTCTCGGGGCATCATAGCAATGGGACTAAAGGGGCGGGTATAGGGGTCCTTTTGCAGAAACTTTCAAATTCTCGAACATGCTAGGAGAATATCTGGACGCAGGTAGTGGCTCAGGGCCCTAGTCGATGATTTACTGGTTGTTCGAGGTGAAGTGATAATACCTCATGTATTTCTTCCTCCACTTCCTCCCTTTTCACGATCACTAACTCGCTTAACAGTATTTTAAATTGCACTATTTTATTGTCAATCGCACGATAGGGCCCAGCGGATTATTATTTGATTGCCTTTCATCTCCATCGCCCACCTCCCAAAGCTGCCCTCTGAATTCGAATAGCGATCATCCTAGAATGACGAAGGTAGTGGATTGCGGCTGGTACGAATAGAATAAGCACATATTCCCTGCAAGCGTGTGGACGGAATTTGATCCCAATACTGATTACTTGAACATGGTAGGGCAGGATATGTGGGAATGGATTTTCTTTTGGTTGAGCCTCCTTCTTGGTAGTCTGCTCTGGCTTCTCCTGGGGGGTTTTTTTTAATTTTTTTAATTTTTTTAATTTTTATATCATGTATTCGGTGATTAAGGTACCAGAAACCGCATGGAGGGCTAGCTATGGCAGAAACAAAACCTACAAGCAATCCAACGACCTGCTTCACCCCCTCATGGGAAAAATCAGACCCATCGAACCCAGAGGACACCCCTTCCCCTAATAGCACCTAAGACGAAAGCAAGACAGAGCAATACCTCCCGCCAGGCATGTAAGGAAAGACATGAGTAGAAACCAAACCAGGGCAGGACACAAACCCTTCGGAGGGCCCCCCTCAACAAAAGAAAAGAATCTTATGGTGCAGGGCTGACGGAGCGGAGGGATAAAACTACTGCTGCCGGAGTGCCTAAGGGAAATACCCCAACCCAATAGCTAAAAGGTGTGGTGCGACAGGGGTGGGGTGCCCGTTGTATTGGCGCGCTGCCGAATGTAGTCCAAGTCAAGGAGGTAGTGCTATACCAGGACCCAGGGTAACCGAAGCCAGTTGCGACAGTAGTGTAAATCGCATAGCGGGTGAAGAAGGCGAGGGGAGCCATCCACCAACGAGAGCCAGTCAGCAGTAAAGATGCCCACTATAGGAAAGTGGCAGATAAGGTGCCAGCTCATGAGGCAGAAAAGGTGCCAGCTAAAGAGGGTGTAGCAGTACGGTGCAGGCGGATCTGACCGTGGGAAGCGGGAGAGGCAAGGCTCGCCCGAAAGCAAGAAGTTCGAACATGGAGGACGGAGACTAGGTCACAATTTTTCGAATACCGACTGTTTCGACCAAAGAACTCAGGAGAGAGTGCAATACCAGAGATAAGGGCCACCAGGGCAACTACTCACCGATAGCCCAAATCCGGCAACTGGGTGTTGACGATAGAGGGAGAGTTGCCGACCGTGCCAGGCGCTAAGCGAGAGGCATCGCGAAGTCCGGGGTAAGGGCGAGAAACATCATTGCAAGGGTGCTTAAATGAAGAGAGAATCAAGAACCCCATGGGAGGGGAGGCCAGAGGCCCCATAGAGAGGAGAGGGAGAGACGGGTCCATGACACTTCTAGGCAGAACCCATCAAGGGAGGTCAGAGGTGGAGGACACTCTGACGATGATTCCTCATGGTGTTGAGATTTCAATCGCTGGAGCTGGAGCAGATGAGAAAGATGTGACTTCTCCTGTGTTAGAAATTGTATAATGTACTATCAGAAGGCTTCTCTGAAAAATATAGTATGGTACTGTATATAATATTTACTACTTTTTCTCATCTCTTTCGCTTGCTTGGTAACGTGGAATATCGGACGTAGACTAATGATTGACCAGGACGTATAATCCTTGGTATGATTAGTTGCAATGAGGAATTCAACGAAATTTATCATTGGATGTGTCATCCCAATACAAGTGCAAGTAGGTGGCCGCGTTAACCTCAACCCTGCATATGCTCAAAGAATAACATTTTAAATTTCGGCAATTGGATCTATTTTCTTTTTCTTCAGACGGAAACTTATCATTGTTCCCACCATCGCAACACCTCCTTGCTTGTTTGGCCCAAAGAACACCTTAGGATGGATAGCTTTATCCCCCTGTGTAACGATATCCGATTTTGTGCTCAACCTGCTGGCCGCGCCCATCTGACTACCTGCAGGTCATTACCTTCCTGATTTTATTGAACAAACCCATAATACTGCTCAGGTGTCAGTAAAAATCAGAAACCTCCTTGTCCTGCCAGAGACATGCACTCGTGCGGGAACAGCGGGGTTTGTATTCCGGTTCTTCACTGAAATCCCAAGCAAGTTCACCCCACTCGTGGAGGACCTATTCCTTAATACCGCATACTTTGAGTATGATTTCCACAAGATAGAGGGGTTGAAGATTGAGGTGGCTATTGGACCAAATGATTTCACCAGAGTGAAGTGAAGTTGTTCAAGTAGACCAGAGTACTGTGTATTGAACCGTTGAACGTGGACAAGCTGAAAAACTGCGTATGTAAATATCTGACTGAATTCTTTCAGCAGAGTGAGCTGAAGAGGCTCGGGGGAATAGGGGTAATTTGCCTTGAATTGGTTGAGCAGTTGTAAGAGAGCAGGAAACAGGATGCAGGACAGCTAGAGTTGTTATCTTTTTTCTTTGCTTTGCTCCTCATCAGGTGCGATACAAATCTTTAATACCTGGAGGGCAAATTACTCTCGTTGGCCTGAACGTCCTCTTCTCCCTCCTCTGAAATCATTTATTCCTGCTTTCAAGCCCGCTATTTTACCAGTCCCCCAACATACCACTTCCCCTTGTCCCTACCCATTATATTCAATTCCGTTACCGCCGCTCCCTTTCCTCGTGCTATCATATGACTCCTTATCCACTTCAATGCCAATTACTCTCGTTTGCCCAGACCTCTTCACTTCACTCTGCTGAAACCCTTTAGTCTGATGACTACTTTAATTTCTACCCCTCAATTTACAACCACTCCCACAATGTCACCTACAGCAGCTGCCCCGTATCCTCTCAGTTACGTCTTTCTTTCCCATCCCTTGCCTTCCCTTGCTTTTTCCCGCATACTTACAACTTCCTAACTGATTAGCTGAATTGCTCCCATGCGCCTGAACCTTTCCACCCTATCCCACCCACATCCTTTAGTCCAATTATTACCTCAACCTTTAACACCTCTATTTTCAAGTGTCTTTTGCGCTACCACCTCCCAGGCCATCCCACATTCACATTGAAAATCAAATTTTACCCCTCTAACCCCTCTTGAAAGAATGACTCTAGAGGGGAAGGCACATCACCAGTCTAAGCGCCTTGGGAGAGAGTAGGTCTCACATCTATATCAGTCATCTCAGTTCATTTGAGAGCCACTCAAGAGGATCGCTTTTGAGCAGGTCCTCACGCTCCACAAGGGTTGGAGCGGACACGAGGCAAAGCAAAATAGGGGACATGGTACTGTCACCATGAGCTGGACTCCCGCCCCCCAAACACCGTCAGATATGGTATTGGTACAGGTAGGGCAGGTTCCACAGGATTTGCCCCAGTGGAACGCATTGAGGCATCTCAAGCACTATCCCGCTGATCCCTGGATCTGGCTCAGTACCACGACGCCACATACCCACAACTGGGTGATGGAAAGGTAATTAATTGACCTGGCAGAATTCATAACTTCATTCGGTCTACTGCATTAGTAAAGATAACCGCAAAGGTAATAATTTATTATGAGGAATAGTGATTCCATGATCGCAATCAGCAAAATCCCAGCGTTAACCTTGCCTGATTTTCCCGCTTGAGCGCATGCCCAGGCGACTTAATCCAAGGCACCTACCAAGAATACAGAAACATCTCTAAACCCGATGCTCCTGCCGGCACTCTGTGCACAATCTACTGGTACATCACCCGCAAGACAAAACCTCAGAACACTCCTGCTAACATCAAGCAATGGACCACCGATGGGAAGGGCAGTGGCAGACCAGGAAAGCTCCTTGTGAATCCTAGTAACTTTGATGCCAGGAGGGGCACCGAGCTTAAGGATACTCTTATTGCGTAGCAATGGGGTGGTCGCACTCCGTGCAAGCGTGTCTTCAAGGTTCCAGAGGCTGCTGAGGTAGGAACTCCAGTAACTGTATATTGGGTTTGGGATCAGAGCAATCATTTCGGTCCTACGAAGGAGTCTGTGGCGCGGGATACGTCTTGCATCAATATCCAAGTCATCAGGTGGGAGGGGAAGAGGGCTGAAATCGGTTAGCGATCTTTGGAGGGAGATTGTCAGAGGGTTTATTTTTTTGCTTTTCTTTGAAAGTCTTTGTTTTCCCTTTAACATATAGAGTACATTCCTGTTATAGCCATTAGGAGTTATGTGGTGCATTTTTATTATCATTGACCTCTTTTTCTGTTAGCTTTTCTCCAGATATTTTTATTTGGCACTTTGTATGATTTGATGCCGTGCATCCCCTCTGTAAAGAACCCTATGAGGAGATGCTGTAATTTTCTCTTCTGTTTTATACCCTTTCTTTTCTTCTCTGGGTTTGCATAGTAGTGTTTATTGTTTTTTGAACAGCACCATTACTGTTATTAGCTTCTCTTATACAAAGTTTCTTAAATTTCTTTAGTTCGTTATATTGTCCTGAGCTTGCCCATGACTGTTAAAATAGCCTATTATTCCACCATAGGTTAGAACCCTAAGGCCAGTAACGTATTTTACCTAGTGTTGGGACATGTCATAGTTATGAGACACTTTTACAACTTACCAACGAGATGTGTAAAATGCTTAAATCTCCATCAACACAGGCTTAATAGATTTAGAAATTGTAGCCAATAAGGACAAACCACTTGGCCATTGGCTAGCAAAATTTGAATTCAATTCATGTAATTGTGAATGATTGAGTTCTTGATGAATGGTAAGTAGGGAAAAATATGAAGCAGTAAATTAAATGAGGTTGGAGAATTGAAAATCATATATTCTTGAGGGCAATTTAAGGCAGCTGAAATCCATAGGTGTGGGGGGTTGTACTGTAGATTTGCAAAGAAAAAGCTCTAGTATTTATCCCAAGTTATGAATTTGAAATGTTGTAGTCAAATCTGTTCCTCACAACTGTATTTTTTCTCAAATCACTATACAACGAAAATCACCAAAATAAGTTCACAAAAGCCCAATTCCAGTCGCACAAAGCGAAAAACCTATCCAACACAGATGGAACTCAATTAGACTCTAAGCTCAGATGGGGGAGATTCTGGTAGTGTAAGGTTGACTGGCATGGATGAGGTAAGCGATTGTGACGTGGTTTCTGATATATATTACACTGTATTAATAAGTAGTATACTTTAAACGAACTACTTGGGTCCTGTAAAATTCCAATCAACTTGCAACTAGTTCCCAATTAAAGCTCAAACCTCACAGTGCCTGTACTAGAAAACGAAATAATTTTACCATTTTGGCTCCAGATTTGGCACCTGAATAGCTAAACATGTTTGAAGTTCTTTGATTTTATACTAAGTGTATGATAGGTTCAGTATTGGTAGTCTAGTAAACCTGTAATGGGACAGGTGAATTCATGGCCCTATAGGCATTCTAAATACAAAATCTGATGTGATTCTGTGTACTCTGTAGTGCTCTGTTGATCTTTTTGTATGTAATATTTCTGATTTAAAAAGTGTCCCATAACTATGACATGTCCCAACACTAGGTAAAATACGTTAAGTGTTGGTAACAGAACCTGACATATAAAGCCTTGAGGTTTCCCAGAGTATTGGAATAACAATAATATCCCACAAGCCACACGCGCACCTAGTGTCACAAATCGTGACTAAGCAAGGCAGAGTTCACATAACTCATACTTATGAGTCATAAAGGTATGTTGGATTTCACACTATGACGTCACTTGACTCACAGTTCTCATATGACTACGCACTCGCCAGTCATCGTTATATTATGAGTGGTTGATGGTTTCATGACTCACGATTCTGACATCAAATGATATAATGACTTTCGCACATGACTCATATTATGAGTCATGGGTTTCACGCATGTGACTCATTTGAGCACATGACTTTGTTTATGGGTTTTGATTGGTAAACGGAATGGTGCGTGATGACTCAGTGAGTCATCGATGGATTTTGCGCTATGACTCACTACGAGTCATAGAGCATTGTGTAGCGCGAGGTGATGAGTCACCAGGGTTAGGGTTGTGGGAAGATGCCTATATAAGGCGCTTGGCTCCGACCAAGAGAGACGAACCATCTCTCCTCCACCTCCGGCGATTGAAATCTCAACACGATGGGAAATCATCGTCACTATCCCCCACCCACCTCTCTTCCCCCATCATGGCTTCTGCCTAGGGGTTGACGTTAAGCCATCTTCCCTCCTCTCCTGGGGCACGCATGCCTCTCCTCCTTGGGGTTCTTGTTCCTGTTCATCGTTGACACCCGCTCATGAAGTTCGGTCCTCCCCCTTACCCCGCACTTGCTTTGCACCTCGCTTCGCATTTTGCGCGGTCGGAAAGCTTCTCGCTTCGTTCACGGTCGGCGATATGGCGTCCGGACTCTCGGTCAAAGTAAGGCTTCGGTTCTGCTGGGCTTATAGCTCTGATGGGGAAAGCTTCGGTTTGTAACATCACGGTCCCGCTGGGTTTCGCCGTCGCCCCAACACCCCTTGCCATGGCCCGTTAGTCGGTTGTGGCTAGCCCGCTCGCAATCCTTCCTCTACCCCCCTCCCAGTTCCGTCCGCTGGCACCGTACTGCCCCATAAGCTGGCACCTTACTGCTAAAACTCCCTCCCCGGCTGGCACCCTACTGCTGCTCACTGGCTGGCATCCTACTGCTCACATTCCTGGCTGGCATCCCCTCTACTCAGTGGCTCCGCTCGCCCTCCTCCCCCTCCGATCATTCGGCCTCTCCTCGGTTACGCCTAGTCGTGGTATAGCACTGCCTCCGTGGCTTTGTCCAACGCTTGGGAACGATGTAATGACCTGCCCGACCGTACATCATGGTTTTTTGGTGGGCCCTCAGCCTATGAGTTTTCCCATGTCGGCGATCATCTATCCTTTCCCCCGGGCCCCGAAAGGGCCTTAGAACAGCCGTCGTTTCTTTTGTTTTGGGGAGCCTGCTGAAGGGTTTGGGTCTCTCTACCTGTACGTTTCTATGTATTGTTTCCTGACGTGTCTGGGGTATATTATCTTAGGTGCTAGGCGGGGGAGACTTTTCCTATGAACTCGGGGTGTTTGATATTTCCTATGACGAGGTGAAGCGGGCGGGATGACGTTTGCTTATAGGTTTTTTATCTCCATAGCTAGCGCTGCATGAGTCTTTTGTACCTTTAAACATAATAACGATTTGATATAAAAAAAAAAAAGAAAAAAAAAAAAGGCTCCGACCCAGAGATAGGACACGAACCATCTCTCCTCCACCTCCGGCGATTGAAATCTCAACACCATGGGAAATCATCGTCACTATCCCCCACCCACCTCTCTTCTCCCACAATGGCTACTGCCTAGGAGTTGACGTTAAGCCATCTGCCCTCCTCCTCTGGGGCCTCGGCCTCCCCTCCTTGGGGTTCCTGTTCCCGTTCGTCGTTGACACCCGCTCATGATGTTCGGTTCTCCCCCTTAACCCGCACTTCCTTCGCACCTCGCTTAGGATTTTGCGCCGTTGGAAAGCTTCTCGCTACGCTCACGGTCGGCGTTACGGTGTCGGACTCTCGGTCAAAGTAGGCTCCGGCTTGCTGGGCTTGTACCTCTGATGGGGAAAGCCTCGGTTAGTAACATCACGGTCTTGTCCCGGTCTCGTCGTCGTCCCAAAAGCCCTTGCTATGGCCCGTTTGTCGGCTGTGGCTAGCCCGCTCGCGATCCTTCCTCTACCCCCCTCCCGGTTCGGTCCGCTGGCACCGTACTGCCCTATAAGCTGGCATCTTACTGCTAAAAACTCCTCCCCCGGCTGGCACCCTACTGCTCCCCCCCCTCTGGCTGGCACCCTACTTGTACTCACCGGCTGGCACCCTACTGCTCACCTTCCTGGCTGGCATCCCCTCTGCTCGGTGGCCCCGCTCGCCCTTCTCCCCCTCCGATCGTTCGGCCTTTCATCGGTTACGCCTAGTCGTGGTATAGCACTGCCTCCGTAGCTTTGTCCAAACGCTTGGGAACGATGTAATGACCTGCCCGACCGTACATCATGGTTTTTGGTGGGCCCTCAGCCTATGAGTTTTCCCGTGTCGGCGATCATCAATCCTCTCCCCCAGGCCCTGAAAGGGCCTTAGAACAGGTGTCGTTTCTTTTATTTTGGGGAGCCTGCTGAAGGGTGTGGGTCTCTCTACCTGTATGTTTCTATGTATTGTTTCCTTACGTGTCTGGGGTATATTATCTTAGGTGCTAGGCGGGGGAGACTTGTCCTATGGACTCGGGGTGTTTGATTTTTCCGATGACGAGGTGAAGCGGGCGGGATGATGTTTGCTTATAGGTTTTTCTATCTCCATAGCGAGCGCTGCATGAGTCTTTTCTACCTTTCAACATAATAACGATTTGAATAAAAAAAAGGAAAAAAAAAAAAGGAAAAAAGCGACCAAGAGATAGGACACGAACCATCTCTCCTCCACCTCCGGCGATTGAAATCTCGGCACCACGGGAAATCATAGTCACCCTCCCCCGCCCACCTCTCTTCCCCCATCATGGCTACTGCCTAGGGGTTGACGTTAAGCCATCTACGCTCCTCTCCTGAGGCACGCATGCCTCCCCTGCCTGGGGTTCTTGTTCCCCTTCATCATGGACACCCGCTCATGATCTTCAGTTCTCCCCCTTACCCCGCACTTGCTTTGCACCTCACTTAGCATTTTGCACGGGCGGAAAGCTTCTCGCTTCGTTCACGGTGGTCGAGATGGCATCCGGACTCTCGGTCGAAGTAAGCCTTCGGTTCTGCTGCGCTTGAACCTCTGATGGGGAAAGCTTCGGTTAGTAACATCACGGTCTCGCTCGGTTTCGCTGTCGCCCCAAATGCCCTTGCTATGGCCCATTAGTCTGTTGTGGCTACCCGGCTCGCGATCCATCCTCTACCCCCCTCCCGGTTCCGTCCACTTGCACCGTACTGCCCCATAAGCTGGCACCTTACTGCTAATCCACCTCCCCGGCTGGTACCCTACTGCTCCCTCCCCTCCGGCTGTCACCCTACTGCTTCCCCCCCACCGGCTGGCACTCTACTGCTACTCACCGGTTGGCACCCTACTTCTCACCTTCCTAGCTGGCATCCCCTCTGCTCTGTAGCTCCGCTCGCCCTTCTCCCCCTCCGATCGTTCGACCCTTCCTCGGTTACGCCTAGTTGTGGTATAGCACTGCCTCCGTGGCTATGGACCAACGCCTTGGAACGATGTAATGACCTGCGCGACCGCGCGAGTGGTTATTGTGGGCCCACAGTGTCTGTGTTTTCCCATGTCGGCGATCATCCCTCCTCGCGCTCGGGCCCCGAAAGGGCCTTAGAACAGATGTTGTTTCTTTTGTTTTGGGGAGCGTGCTGATGGGGTTGGGTCTCTCTACCTGTACGTTTCTATTTATTGTTTCCTTACGTGTCTGGGGTCTATTATCTTAGGTGCTAGGCTGGGGAGACTTTTCCTATGTACTCACGGTGTTTGATTTTTCCCATGAAGAGGTGAAGCGGGCGGTGGGTTTGCATTTATAGGTTTTTTTCTCTTCATAATTAGCGCTGCATAAGGCTTTTTGTAGCTAGAAACAAATAACGCATGATTACAAAAAAGAAAAAAGAAAAGACAAAAAGACGACCAAGAGATAGGACACAAACCATCTCTCCTCCACCTCCGGCGATTGAAATCTCAACACCACTGGAAATCATAGTCACCCTCCCCCGCCCACCTCTCTTCCCCCATCATGGCTACTGCCGAGGGGTTGACGTTAAGCTATCTACCCTCCTCTCCTGAGCCACACCTGCCTCCCCTCCTTAGGGTTCTTGTTCGCGTTCATTGTGAACTTCCGCTCATGATGTTCGGTTCTCCCCCTTACCCCGCACTTCCTTTGCACCTCGCTTAGGATTTTGCACGGTCGGAAAGCTTCTCGGTACGCTCAGGGTTGGCGTTACGGTGTCGGACTCTCGGTCAAAGTAGGTTAGTAATATCACGGTCTCGTCCCGGTCCCGTCGTCGTCCCAAAAGCCCTTGCTATGGCCCATTTGTCGGTTGTCGCTAGCCCGCTTGCGATTCTTTCTCTACCCCCCACCCGGTTCCGTCCGTTGGCACCGTACTGCCCCTTAAGCTGGCAGCTTACTGCAATTCCTCCTCACCGGCTGGCACCCTACTGCTCCTCACCGGCTGGCACCCTACTGCTACTCAGCGGCTGGCACCCTACTGCGCGTCATCGTTGGCTGGCATCCCCTCTGCCTGGTGGCTCCGCTCGCCCACCTGCCTCTCTCCCACCTGCGCTTTACTCTACGGTCGCAAACCTCGCTTAGGTTACGGTTGATCATGGTATTGCACTGCCTCCTTGGTCTCTCCTAAACGCCAAGGTGCCGCCACCTTCCGGTCACTCGCGCCCGTTGAGCTGCCGTCCTAACCGGATTTCACCCAACGGGTTCTTGGATTTGGCATATCGGCAATAGTAGTTGTATCTAGGCGTTTCTTTGATTCTTTTCTTAGTTTTACCTCAGGGCCTGCTGAAGGGTTTGGGTCTCTCTCCTGTACGTCTCTATGAATTGTTTCCCTACGTGTCTGAGGTTTTGTCTTAGGTGCTAGGCGAGGCAGGCATTTGCCTATGGATTCGGGGTGTTTCATTTTTCCCATGACCAGGTGAAGCGCGCGCGAAGACGTTTGGCTTCTCGGTTTTTTTCTCTCCATAGCTAGCGCTGCATGAGGCTGTTTGTACCTTAAAACAAATCAGGCATGATTACTAAAAAAAAAAGAAAAAAAAAGACGACCAATACATAGGAACCCTCTCTCCTCCACCTCCGGCGACCCATCTCTCCTCCACCTCCGGCGATTGAAATCTCAAGACCACGGGAAATGATCGTCACTTTCCCCCACCCACCTCTCTTCTCCCACGATGGTTACTGCCTAGGAGTTGACGTAAAGCCATGTACCCTCCTCCTCTGAGCCACACTTGCCTCCCCTGCCCGGGGTTCTCGTTCCTGTTCATCGTTGACACCCGCTCATGAAGTTCGGTTCTCCCGCTTACCCCGCACATGCTTTACACCTCGCTTAGCACTTTGCACGGTCGGAAAGCTTGTCGCTTCGTTCACGGTCGGCGTTACAGTGTCAGACTCTCAGTCGAAGTAGGCCTCGGCTTGCGGGGCTTGTACCTCTGGTGGGGAAAGCCTTGGTTAGTAACATTACGGTCTCGTCCCAGCCCGCCGCCGCCTTAAAAGCCCTTGCCATGGCCCTTTTGTCAGTTGTGGCTAGCCCACTGGCGATCCTTCCGCTACCCCACTCCCGGTTCCGTCCGCTGGCACCGGACTACCCCATAAGCTGGCACCTTACTGCTAATCCTCCTTCCCCGCTGGCACCTTGCTGCTCCCCACCGGCTGGCACCCTACTGCTACTCACCGGCTGGCACCCTACTGCTCATCGTCGTTGGCTGCCATCCCCTCTGCCAGCTGGCTCCGCTCACCATCTACCCTTCCGATCGGTTGGCCCCTCCTCGGTTACGCCTAGTCGTGGTATAGCACTGCCTCCGTGGCTTTGTCCAACGCCTTGGATTGATGTAATGACCTGCCTGACCGTACATCATGTTTTCGGTGGGCCCTCTGCTGGAGTTTTCCTCTGTCGCCGATCAACAATCCTCTCCCCGCGGGCAGCGTTTCTGGCCGTTAGTGTCTTTTCTTTTGTTTTGGTTGGCCTCCGGCAGGGTTTGGGTCTCTCTACCTGTACGTTTCTATGTATTGTTTCCTTAGGTATCTGGGGGTTTTATCTTAGGTGCTAGGCGAGGGGGACTTTTCCAATGGATTTGGGGTGCTTGATTTTTGCCATGAAGAGGTGAAGCGGGTCGTGGCTATTGTTTATAGGTTTTTTTCTCTCCATAACTAGCGCTGCGTGAGGCTGTTTGTCCCTTAAAACAAATGACGCATGATAACAAAAAAAAAAAAAAAAAACGCCCAAGAGATCAGACCACGAACCATCTCTCCTCTACCTCCCGCGATTGAAATCTCAACACCGGGGGAAATCATGGTCCCTTTCCCCCACCTACCTCTCTTCTCCCACGATGGCTACTGCCCAGGAGTTGACGTTAAGCCATCTACACTCCTCTTCTGGGGCCCGGTGGCCTCCCCTCCTTGGGGTTCTTGTTCCTGTTCATCGTTGACCCGCTCATAAAGTTCGGTTCTCACCCGTACGCCGCACTTGCTTTGCACCTCGCTAGGCATTTTGCGCAGTCGGAAAGCTTCCCGCTTCGATTACCGTCGGTATTAGGGTGTCGGACTCTCAGTCCAGGTAGGCCTCGGCTTGCTGCGCTTGTACCTCTGGCGGGAAAGCTTCGCTTAGTAACATCACGGTCTCGTGACGGTCTCGTCGTCATCCCAAAAGCCCTTGCTGTGGCCTGTTGGTCAGTTGTGGCTACCCCGTTTGCGATCCTTCCTCCTCCCCACTTCGGGTTCTGTCCGCTGGCACCGTATTGCCCCCTTCGCTGGCACCTTACTGCTTTACCTCCCCCCTGGCTAGCACCCTGCTGCTACTCACCGGCAGGTACCCTACTGCGGCTCATCGGCTGGCACCCTACTGCCCGGTGGGCCTTCTCCCCTCTCTATCCTCTCTGATCCTCGTGATCCTCATCGGTTAAGCCCAGCCGTGGTATTGCACTGCCTGCATGGCTGCCGCCAACGCCTTCGTCGATCAATGTAATTACTGGCGCGTCCATCTATGGTTACCATATCGGCCCACAGTCCTGTTGGTTTCCTCCAACGCGTGATTACTATCCTCTCCCTCAGCCCAGGGTTTCTGTGGCTTAGTGAAACATTCTGTTGTTCCGGGTAGCCTGCCGAAGGGTTTGGGTCTCTCTACCTGTACCTGTCTATGAATTGTTTCCTTACGTGTCTGGGGTATTACTGTCCTAGGTGGTAGTCGAGGGGGGCTTTTTCGCTGGTTTCAGTGTGTTTGATTTTTCCTATGAGGAGGTGAAGCGGGCGGTTGTTGTGACTTATAGGTTTTTTTTCTCTGCATAGCTTGCGCTGCATAAGGCTTTTTGTTCCTAAAACAAATAACGCATGATATCAAAACAAAAAAAAAAAGAGAAAAGCGACCAAGAGATACGATCTTCATGCAACCATCTAAGTACTTTTCTATACTCAAGATATTGCAATACGATTACTTTTTACATAACACTACTCCTCTACAAGAGCCTACGCTCTAAAGAACCTGGAGACTGTTGTGATACTATCGACAGGCTGCCCGAACTTAGGCCTATTGTGATAGTGCTATCAAGCACGACAAGTCACTCATCTTACTATCTGATGAGATAGTGTTCTTCAACGGATCACGCAAGACAAGCAACCCAATTGCGTACGATCGGAGGAGAGAGTACTTCCATACGTCCTATTGAAGAATAGCGCGACTTGATTACTTAAGGAGGCGACTATTGTTGCCTGTTGCATACCTACTTAACGATAGGATTGTTACCTTTGATTGCGTCAAATCACAACACCCAACGACAGCACGGCTCAACAACCTCTCAATCAGGAGATCGACCTCACCGAAACCGAAATCGACCTAGAAGGACGAGGGGAAGTGTTAGCGGAGTCTATTCAACACTCGCGAGCCGAGCACTCGACAACAGATAGCTCGAAACAAGGATCAGACTCGGACGAAACAGACATATTACCTACAAGGAGGAACAGGATGGCGTCCACATCCAATCCCAATCCTGACACTAGAGGAAAAGAAGTACTGCCGCATCCCAACCACATGCCGGAACAGATACAACAAATCATTGGAGCCTTAACCGGAGGAGCAGGGAACACAAAGAAGCCTAAAATCAAGGAACCCAGCACATTTCACGGCAAACAGGATGAACTCAGAGGTTGGCTGGCCCTGCTGTCAGTCTACTTCAAAGGAGTAGGATGGGAATTCGAATACAACAACAGCAAAATTGTCTACGATCTTAGCCTTGTGAGAGGGGACGCGCTAAAATGGACTACGCCATACATCGAAAGACCACAAGATGTAACCTGGAGCAGTGGGAAAGACTTCAAGAATCAATTGCGAGGACAGTTTGGGGAAATCGACGAACAAGAAGCAGCAAGAGCAAAACTGATGAGGATGGCTCAAGGATCGAAAGGAGCCACCGAATACTGGAACGATATAGGGACTTATCGCCAGTCAAACGGGAATGGCCGATGCAACCCTGACTTACCACCTGATGAGGGGATTCAAAACAGAACTACAAGACGCATGGGGAATGGATAGAGTTCGTTACGGGGCGGACGGGGCCCCGAAAAACGCGCGCCCCCTGCCATTTTCCCCGCCACGTCCCACGCAACGGCCTGGGGCGGGGTGTCTTTTTTGCCATTCCCTGCCCTTGTCCCTGCTCAGGCCCCCGCCCCACCCATACCCCAGACGGGTCCCCGTTAAAAGTAGGTGATAACAAATGGGGCCCTGTCCAGGGAATGAGTCGGGGTGGGCTCCGGACGGGGGCGGGGCTGTGATTACACGGAACATTCCCCCCCGGCCCGGTCAAAGGGCGGCGTCTCGCGAGTGAAAACCCGCCCCGCCCCGCCTTGTAACGAACACTAGGAATGGATAGATCAGACTCGTGAGACCCACAATTTGTCGCAAATTGGGCCATTAAAAAGGAAACCAAAAGGGCAGCAATCAAACATATACGTCACGGGACAACCAGCAAAGGAACAACCAGATCGCCAGGAACCCCAACGTATCAAAATGGGACATTTCAACCTCAGAACGACAATCAGGGCGATCCAATGCAGCTCGATGCGACCAGAAGAAGGCCGGGGTTCAACATCTCGGCCGAAGAATACCAACTAAGAATGAGAAGCAATTTATGACTCAAATCCGCCAAACCGGAACATCGAGGAGCGGCCTGCCGACTCCAAGCCAACAGCAAAGAAGGAGCGACCTGGGAATCAAGGAATGACAACAAAAAGCAAGGGAGACCACCCGCCAAAGCCAGGGAAATGGAGGTCACAAAAGAAGCAGAGTTGGGAAACGACGAAAGTTCCCAGTAAGCAATAGTCTGAGGGACAAGGCCAAACCAAAGCCCATTGAGATGAGGAACCTTTACGTGACACTGAACAACACGGAAGCACTGAACAACGAAAATGACATTATTATGGTCACGATACGACTACATGGCACCACGAGACAAATAACAATTAACACGATGATCGACTCGGGAGCAACTGAGGACTTTATCCCCAATGGGTTCTGCAGCAAATAAAACATCAGAACCACGCAAGCAAAAACGATATGAGAAGTTTACCTGCCAGATGGTCGACCCGGCGCTATGGGACCAATTACCCATACAGCCAAAGTACCTATGGACATCGGTAGCCATAGGGAATTGGCGATTTTCCAAGTGGCTAAACTACCCAACCATGAGGTCATCCTCAGAATGCTATAGTTAAAGTAGCGTAGTCCCCGAATTGACTGTGGCTAAGGCAAGATCACCATTCAAACCGAACTGTGTACGACATGATGCTTAAAACAATCACCAACTGTATACGCAATACCTGAAGACGAAGCGTAAGAAGAGAACGTGAAAGTCGAGTTCGGCGCGACTCAAAGCGAGAAAGATCAGAGGATAAGAGTTAAGTTACTGGACACTCAAGCAAGATTACTGACTCGAGCATCGGCAAAGGCGGCAGGACACCACTTATACACAAATGAGAAAAGGATAATTCCAGCCCGCAGACAAGAAGTTGTCGCTACCGGAATAGCAATCCCACCACCAAAAGGAACAATTGGACGGATAGTTCCACGAAGCGGCATCGCAGTTAAACATCAGATTGCTGTCAATGCAGGTATGATGGACTCTAACTATAATGGCGAAATCAAAGTGGTACTAGCCAATATGAGCGACCAGGACTACCTAATCCAAAAAGGCAATTGAATTGCACAACTGATTATGGAAAAAATAGTTGAAAGCCACACTTATCAAGTTCCCAAACTGAGAAAGACCGACAGAGGTCAACAAGGATTTGGAAGCATGCGGACTTGCAAAGCACAGATCTGTGAGATCAGCACGTGAGCTTTCGGAAAGTTCTACTGACGACCCGACACAACAACAGGGATCCTCAAATACAACAAGAAGAAAGGAGGAATAAGCCTAGAATCCATCAATATCTGCACGGAGCTAGCCATCAAAAGTGGGAAGTACCAGAAGGAAAGAAAGTTAGCGGAAATGGTTCCTCAAGAATATGATGGATACTTGGACGTATTCGAGGAAGAAGAAAAAACGAAGCAGCCACCTCACCAACCAGGAGTGGACCTGAACCTCAAAGGTGAGGAAGGGCAAGGATTGCCAATCAACAAGATTTACGCACTCTCCCAGGATGAACTGAAAGAACTCTGGCACTCTATCAAGCAAAAGGAAAACCAACGATGGATAAGCGAAACTCACTCTGACGGAGGATCCCCAATCATGTTTGGCAAAAAGAAACATGGAAAGCTCAGACTATGCGTCAACTATCGAGCACTCAACCATGTCACCAAGAAAGACCGATACCCCTTACCAGTGATAGCGGAAGCCTTAGACAGGTTACGAACGGCCAAATACTAAACCAAGCTGGACATCAAGGATGCCTATCACAACGTCACAATCAAGGAAGGAGATGAATGGAAAACAACCTTCACCATGAAATACGGCACGTAAGAATACTTGGTTATGCCTTTTGGCCTGACCAATGCACCAGCAACGTTCCAAAGATGGATCAACAGCACCCTCTAGTTATATATCGACATATGCTTCATAGTATATCTGGATGATGTCCTGATATATTCGGATAGCCTGGAACAATACCAAAAAGATGTGGCAGCTATTATCCGTGCCATACGAAAGCAAGGGATGAAACTCAAACCATCAAAATGCGAGTTTCACCAAGAAATGGAATACCTAGGATTTATCATCAATAATTAAGCAGTCAAAGTCGACCCTATCAAAACCACAGCTATATGGGACTGGAAACAACCCACCAACAAAAAAGGAATCCAAGAATTCATAGGGTTCTGCAACTGTTATCGACGGTTTATCGAAGGATTCAGCAGGGCGGCCAAACCCCTATACGAAAGAACCAAGAAAGACATCATATGGGAATGGGGGGACAAGGAACAGGTAGCCTTTGACGAGTTACGACGGGAGCTCTGCTCAACCCGGGTGTTGACATACTTCAAGCCAGGGAGGCCACTACTTGCCGAAACCGAGGCCTCGAAATACGTCTGCTCAGGAATAATATCTCAACATGACGAAGACGGAAAATGGAGGCCAATAGCGTATCGGTCGAAAACCATGGCGCGTGCCAAATGCAATTACGACGTACACGAAAAAGAACTATTAGCTATATTTCAAGCACTCCAGGCATGGAGAAGATACCTCAGGGGAAGTGGACAACATTTCCGAGTCCTAACTGACCACAGGCACCTAATAAGGTTTACGACAACAAAACAACTGACCGAACGACAAATAGGATAGAGCGAAGTCTTGAGCAGCTTCGACTTCAAAATTGAATTCCAACCTGGTAAAGAAGGAGGGAAGCCAGATGCCCTGACCAGGCGAAAGGCCGACATGCCGCAGGAAGGACATGCAAGGCTCACAAAAAAAAGAAGGAATTCTCTTACCAAAAGAGAAGTACTTTGACGCCGACATCCACGAAATGTAAACAAGAAGATTTGAAGAAAAAAACGACAAGGAACTTCACGACGAATCGGCCAGGGACGTAGAAATCCAAAAAATAAGAACAGCCTTGGACGAAGGAAGCAAAGAAATGAAAGGAATAGCCCTAGGACTATGTCAGTGGAAAGACGGATACCTATGGCATCAAGGAAAGATTTGGGTTCCAAACAATAAAGAAATAAGGCTGGACCTTATACGACGACATCACAATATCCTTCAAGCAGGACATGGAGGGACGGCAAAAACAACAGAACTCCTACAACGCACATATTATTGGCCACATAGGCGAGATATGATAAAACAATACGTCAAAAACTGCGACACATGCGAAAGGACGAAAGTGGTACGACATTCACCATATGGACAGATGAAACCAAACGAAGCCCAAAATCGGCTGTGGAAATCAATATCAATGGACCTCATCACGGACTTACCAAAGTCGGAAGGAGATATGCAATCCGTATTGTCATCGATCGACTCGCAAAAATGGCTCATTTGCTGCGATGCACTAAAGAAATGAACCCACGGCGATTCTTGGAACTATTTATGAGGGAAATATTTCGAATACACGGACTTCCCAAAGACATCATAACAGATAGAGGATCAATATTTACGTCCGACTTATGGAGGGAAACAACCAAACAGCTGGAAATCGAAAGGAGATTGAGTATGGCATTTCACGTGTACACGGACGGACAAACGGAATTGACCAATTCCATTTTGGAACAATACCTCCGAGCATAGGTCAACTATCAACCAGATAATTGGAAGGGGCTCCTATCGATGGCGGAGTTCGCATACAATAACGGGCACCAAGAAAGCATTAAACACAGGCCATTCTTCGCCAACTACGGAATCAACCCCGAATATCAGACCATCGGACACCTAATGTAAGGACAAATCACACCACCAGAAAACATGAGTCAATTACACGACATACTACAGGCGGAAATGGCGGAAGCGCAATTAAGGCACAAGAAATATTACGATGAAGGAAGAAAACCCAATCCGAGATTACAATCAGGAGATATGCCCTAGTTATCATCAAGGAACCTACACACCACATGGTCATGCAAGAAGTTGGATTACCAAAGAATTGGACGATTCAAAATCTTGGCTAAGATAGGAGAAAGCCCTTATAAGCTCGATCTTCCACCCTCGATGAGGATTCACAACACATTCCACATCTCTCTTCTGGAACTTTACCACGACGATAAACTTCCCTCACAACGAATACAACCACCACCTGCAATAATCATTGGAGAACCAGAATACAAACTCGAGGAAATAATCGACTCACGTCTACACTACAGAAAATGACAATACCGAGCCAAGTAGACAGGTAATGCTCCTGAACATGACAAAGTCTGGTACACATACGACGATTTCGAAAATGCAGACATCGAAAAGCAACCCTTCCACCAACAGTACTCAAGGAAACCCTCTTACAATCAAGATCGAGGAATAAGAAAACGGAGAGACACGGGTTTCAATATCACCAACACCGCAACTTGCACCACCACCACCGCCTCCAAGAATGATGACCCCAAGACCAGGGATGCCCACGACCCCCCAGGGCGGATGGGAAACCACCGTTGGACTACCGATGAGCCCGCCATACCGAGCCCCACACAAGGGGGAAGAAGCAGAAAAGAAGGAGCGAGCTCGCCAGGAGCACAACCAGCAGTCATGGACAGCATGTTACCACAACAGGTGCTAGACCTACTTTTGGGTCAAGGAAGGCTCGGGATGGTTTCCCCAAGACAGATCTCAGTCTGCGCCATGACTACCAATATCGAACCGAAACAATAAACAACAGAGGAAACGACACCACAACGACACAACTTGGGACAAATGCCACGAGGACAAATGTTTTGTCCATGTTCAAGAAAAGATACACGCACCGTATTACCCCCAGGAAAATGGCGAAAAAGAAATCTCAGTCGAGATGGCACCGGAGATACCACGAGCCAGAGCAACGAAGAAAGTTCGGTGCTGTGAGGACACGGCAGGAGAGGGAAGGGAGCGAAAAAACTCAACCAGACATTGGAGCCCTACAGAGGCAAGTCCAGGAATTGTTTGACGAAATGGACCAATTCCTAAAAAACGAGAACCAATACCGACAGAAGCTCGCAGAACAAGAAACCACGATAGGCTGAATACGCGAAGAGGTTCAAGGACTTCGCAGATCGGTCCACGGATCTGGGTCAGCTTAGAGAGGTTGAAAAATGAACTAGAGAACATGAGGCGAGCAAACGAGGAGCTTGAACACAGAAACCACTGCCTCAGAGAGGAGCTCAGAAGAGCTGGGCAGAGGTTGTTAGATTTGGGCAAGTAGCATCGTGAGACCCATGCTAGGGGGAGACGGCAGTTAATGTCACAAATCGTGACTAAGCAAGGCAGATTTCACATGACTCATACTTATGAGTCATAAAGGTATGTTGGATTTCACACTATGACGTCACTTGACTCATAGTTCTCATATGACTACGCACTCATGAGTCATCGTTATATTGTGATTGGTTGATGGTTTCATGACTCATGATTGTGATGTCAAATGATGTAATGACTTTCACACATGTGACTCATTTGAGCACATGACTTGGTTTATGGGTTTTGATTGGTTAACGGAAGATTGGGCGATGACTCATGTGAGTCATCGATGGATTTTGCTCTATGACTCACTACGAGTCATAGAGGATTATGTAGCGCGAGGTCATGAGTCACCCGGGTTAGGGTTGTGGGAAGATGCCTATATGAGGCGCTTGGGTTCGACCCAGAGATAGGATTTTCACACAACCATCTAAGTGCTTTTTGATACTCAAGATAGTGCAATACGATTACTCTTTACATAACACTCCTCCTCTACACGAGCCTACGCTCTAAAGAACCTGGAGACTGTTGTGATAGTCTCGACGGGCTGTCCGAACATAGGACTATTTTGATAGTTCTATCAAGCACAAAAATTCACCCATCTTACTATCTGACGAGATAGTGTCCTTCAACGGATCACTCAAGACAGGCAAGCCAGTTCTGTACTATTTGAGGAGATAGTACTTCCATACGTCCTATTGTAGAATAGGGAGACTTGCTTACTTAAGGAGACGACTATTGTTGCCTGTTGCATACCTACTTAACGATAGGATTGTTACACCTAGTCCCCAACAACCTACACTCTTACTGATTCAACACTCCCTGCTATTATACTATTATCATCTGCACGCAATTTAAGATTCAAACAAGTCATGCTGCCTCCAGAAAATATTTACAATATGCTCAGGTTCGCGAAGGATTTGCCAGAAACTAATGCATCCAAACTTTACCAGCGTTACTACGCTCTCCTAAGCCACCTTTCCCCACCTCAGGAGGAGTACTTCATATTTCTGCAATATAAATCACTCACACAGTTCAGCGTGGTCGACCACGGAACTATTTATAGTGTTAATCTTAAAACGCATCCCAGTATGATGTTTCTCCTCCAGGTCAAATCCTCCCAAGCTCTTGGTCATAGGCCCACTGGGCCGGAAGCCGATTGGCAAATACGGAAGAAGTTTAGACACGTTATGGGATCGATTTCTGTTGAGATGCTGTACAGGGCCTCCCCGAGTGGGACGCTTGTCTGCATATACAAGCTTCACTTCATGAGCAGGGTGCTATTTCCTTTTCAGATGACAATTTGTAACAACCTGGAAATCGTTACTAACACGGTACCGATTGAGTGGTGGAAAATTGCCCACCTCACCCGGGGAGGCCATGACCCACTCTTCAAAATGTTACAGAATATCAAAGAGATGTCCACCACAATCTGTTAGTCCTCTCTGAATTCAGTTTAAGGACTCCTGCTTATAGTATTAGGATAAAACTTTCTCAGCTATGTGACAGAGACAAAGGCACTTGTGTTGCTTCATTGCAGGACAGATTTAAGGGTTCAGGAAAAGTTATCGGAGATAGGTATCATTATACATTGTTGGGAATTAGGTCCTGTAAGCTGTATGTGTTTTCCTTAGAGTTCGCTCCATTTCTGGAGTGTTCAGTTGTTGTTGTTAAATGGAGAGATATATCTCCTAGCCTGTCACTAGCTAGTTAGAGTATAGCAAATCGGAGTACCGTTCCTCCATCTTCCACCTTTCGTCCCATAGCCTATTGCAATTGCACTTTGGTTCGCTTCTTGTTTCATACTTCCCTTGCCTATGATGGGTCAAATCTACTAGTCGGGAAATAAACTTGAGTGGGTTTATTTGTTACCAAGCCAAAGGATGGATGAAGGTCTGGGCAGGAGAAGAAACACTTAGCAACACCGCCCTGTAGGATAAAAGGGGAAAAGGTTGTCTCTCGCTCTTTCAAACAACTCCTGATTTCCCACAACAAGTCTGAATTCCTCATCTGCACTCGTCAACCTGACAAATTATTGATGTTTATTTGCTCCTGCTTTGTGTTGCAGTGAATCTTTCTTTGTATTAGATCATTCAATAATTTCAAAGGTGCATTGTAAAGATGGGAAAACAGAAAACAGAAAAGCAAAAGGACTGATTGAAGCGAAGAAGGGATAAGAGAAAGTACGATCGGAAGGAAAGGAATGATAAACAAACAAAGGAAGGCAAGTTAATCATCATGGCAATGAAGTAGAGTTCAAGTTCTTATACTAACAAATTAATTATATAGACACAGCAGATGCTGGTATTTCTACCATTACCGGTACCGACTTGTACAAGCTAAAGCGGAATCTGAGAAATTGCCTTCAAAAGACAAATGATCTATCTATTATGCGTTACCAGTGTATCAACTTCGATTTAAATGCCGAAATCGTAAAACCTTCCAAGTTTCAACCAGCGGAAAATGCGTATTTCGGCCTTTCAGTTGGAGAATGAGAAAGAATTAAAATGTCTTACTGGAGATATTATGATTATTCCCAACAAGTAAGTAAAAATCCTTTCTTAATACAAGAATAGCAGATTAATAATATAAATAGGAATAGAATACCCTGCATTATAAAGGCTACTGGCAGCAAAACCTTTTGTTTGGCGGAACAAGTTGAGTCAGCAATGAAAGACTATACAGCCTCACGAAGTCTATCTATGGACAAGATCCCTCATGGCAAAGGCAGAACCCAAGGCCAAACCTCTCTCCAACCCGTGCCTGAAAGTTTGGCAGAGGCTGATCAACCTACCGGGGTGGTGGGGGAGGCCCAAGCTGGCAGACAGGCTATTGCCAGTCGTAGCCTCAATGTACATCGCGCATTGACGGCTCGACTTAGAAAATGTGAAGAAAAACATCGCCCTAGGTTCCGGCCCGGTATCCTCCTTTAATTCAAAAAAGGCTTCCAAAGCTTTGCAATTATTCTCGAGCTGGATTCAGCCATTAAACCAGCTGCTTGAGTCCCTGTTTGAGGTCTTTCCTCTTTTAGAATTTGAAAAGTATCAGAAAGTCTATGAACATACGTTTCCAGAGCGACAAGTCCCAATTGATAGTCCTTTTGGACTCTCAAACTCGCAGGGATTTGTTATAAATACTGTTACCAATGTTCACTGGGATTTATATGATGTCTGTCGAGGATGTTGTGCGATTACCCCCTTTGGTCATTTTCAAGCCGGCTATGCTTGTTTTCGCCAACCGGGGCTTAAATTTCAATTCAATGTTGGTAAGTGTTAATTGTGTTCAATAGAGGTTAATATTTACTAGTAATACATAAAAGTAATCTGCTTGTACTATTGGGTTTGGCTATCTTCCTGACATTGTATGCAATTGCACATGATATTGGCTGTTATACTGGTGAACGCTAAGCCTAGTTTATAATACTCACCAGTTGGTACATGATAGTTATATAGAACAAACAGAAGAGGAATTATGGGAATATGAGACTATGCCATCTTGGTGGCAAATTTCTTGTCAACATCTCAGAGCTGTGGGAAGGGTAGCCAAATAATTGTAAAATAAAACTTGTATTTTTAACTGGGATAATGACATTTTTTTATACTAAGGGCCCCTTAACTTATCTATTGTGTTTTGAGATTCCGGTGAGGAAACTAGACAGTGGCGTCTCAATCAACATCCTACTCCAATAGACGTACCTGTCACAAATTCTGACTTAGCCAATTTGTTTTCACATGACTAATCAGTTATTAGTCATCCCCTGTTTATGTTTCACACTATGATGTCGTTCGACTCATAGTTCTTACATGACTACGCACTTGCGAG
>Ga0307513_10002600_pt1 | contig 24948 bp, 29 predicted proteins | sample 15_EM_MG_FD_202174 | JGI IMG/M metagenome (GOLD analysis project Ga0307513, IMG submission 202174) | Populus trichocarpa ectomycorrhiza microbial communities from riparian zone in the Pacific Northwest, United States - 15_EM | ecosystem: Host-associated > Plants > Roots > Unclassified | place...
CGACTGTACAAAAACCAAAAAACGTCAGCAAGTGGCTCCATTACATGAAAATAATAAACGAGTACATACACTTGAGTTGCTGTGTATCTGTCGCACACGTATAATGCGCATATATTTGCTTAGTTGCTGCGCTTTGGTTGAGGCTGACAAACCGATGGAGGAGGTAGTCGCATGCGGCGTCGTAATTGGAACCCCCCTGATAATCGGGGAAGTAATCCTCAAGCGGTGAACAGGGGAGCTTCTCAGCGAAGAGATCCATCTTGTCCAAGAGCAGGATCTAAGAGGTGGGTTTCAGTAAGCGAAAGGATAGAAAGAAAGAAATGAGCGCACAATCGATGTCTTGACAAACCACCGTGAATTACATATCGAGTCAAAGAGGGTAAGAGCCTCTTGCATACGGTTCTAATCAACAAAAAGAAAGAAAAAAAAACAGGTTGTCAAGAGCGAAAGGAAATAAAAAAGGGAACAAAGCATACCACACTCTCATCTTCATACAACATCTGATCATGCTCGCTCAAGTTAACCAAAAACACAAGGGCCGTAACGTTCTCGAAACAATGGAGCCACTTCTTCCGCTCGTTTCGCTGACCACTGATATCAAACAACTTATACGTCAACTCTCCGACTTTGAATGTCGTCTCTATGATTCCCGTTGTCTTTTCGCGACTGCGCAGGATATCCTGGTCAGTGGGGAGGTAAGAGGGTAACAACATGCGGTCAATTAGTACACTGTGGAGTCGTTGAGCTGGAACTCGCGCGAGCGGCGCACGGCTTCTTGCACGGCGGGGTCCCGCCATAGTGAGCGGACAGCATCGCCGACATCGCGTGGGAGGACGTCAGTCTCGATTTGGGCAGGAAGGGAGAGGATGGTGGCACGGTGGGCGTCGTTTTGGGGGTCGAGGTCGAGGCCGAGTTGAGGCATTGCCTCGAGGATGGCGCTAGCGGAAGAGTTTTAGCAGGATATAGACTAATGTAGGGGTAGAGTAGGACGGACCGCATCGATTGGATGGTGTTGGAGAAAATGATCTCCTTGCACGACTCTCGCTCAGAGCGCTGTATCCGCCGTGGTGGACGAGCTTCATTTGCTTCAGAACTGTTGACTATTGAGAGAAAGCGTTCAGTCCACGACGGTCAGTGTACGGGTTCCAGTGACGAACCTCGCCCGACTCTCCAGCTCCCAACAGCAACATCTTGATCTCGTTCTTTGCCACCAGCCTATCTCTCTCCAGCTGGCTCTCGATCTCGTCGTTTCCTAGAACACAGGAGAGATGGTCAGTGGTACCATTCAACACGGATATTAACACTGGGAAGATAAAGGGTCCAATATAGGTAGCCCTTGCCGCCAACAGCGCAGAACTCGAAAGGAACGCAAGAACGTGGAAGAGAGTAACCAACGATGGCAGTGAGACTTACGGGCCTTGGCTTCATCGTCGATACCTATAGACTGCACACAACCCATTTTCTCGATGCGTTGTCAAAGGGATGCAGATTAGAGGGAATATAGATAGGTAGAGAGAGCCGATAACGAGGACGGCGATGAAAAGGGAAGAGAAGGAGAAGGCACAGGAGAGATTGAGAAGGTAATCTGTGAGGTTACGTCGATGAGCTGTTTCACGAACATTCTATGATGCGCTCACCTGCTGCTTAGCCGTTTCGTCTCTCCTCCATTGCAACTCTCGGGTCCGAGTCCAGAGTATTGGCTAAACCAGTCCAGTATATAGAAGCAGATAAATCAGACAAGGGATATCGATAAGGCCTAGAAAGGCCAGAGAGATTTATATTGTCGGACTCCGGAGACTCGAGATGTGGAAGAGGAAGGGGGAAGAAACACGTGACGCAGACAATGTCTTCCACGTGCATCTCTCTCCTTCTCTCTCCCGCCATTGTTAGTCCACCTCACCACAGCGGTGAAATCGATGAGTTTCTCTTCTCTCTATCTGACCACTGTACAATAAATGTATCCCTCCAGATTCGCAGTGCACTGCCTCCATATTAACGGATTAGTTAGCGACTTGTCTTGGCGAAGCATGATGTCTGTTTTCGGGAGATCTCCATTGCTCCTCACATCCTGCCTGTACAATGTCACGGGTTGTCGTCATCCTTCGTAGTCTGGACAACGAAATTCAATTCTTTAGGGAAGTACAGTAAGGTAGGCATAGGTTTTTTACTACAGTTCTCACAATACCACGTCTGCGGATCAGTAGTAGTATACTCGATACGGTTGACACCAGTCGTTGACGCCCTTTGTATTGGAATCGTGATATAACCGCGTGTGACAACCGGTAGGTCGGCTTGTAGGGTGAATTTCAGCCACTAACGTTGCAACCCGAGAGACTGCGAGAGGTGGGTAAGTGAGTGTGCGTTTTCAATGTAAAAAATACTCACCAATTTACGCGCTAGCTGCTAGTATCACCCTCCACTCCGTGCTCCATGTTGACGCATTGACATCTGCAGCTGTTACCCAGATGAGAAAAGGATCAGGGGGGTTGGACCTAAGAGGAGGCGGTTATTTTGGCCAAGCACCATCGCCGACGATAAACGTACCCACTTGCGCCTATCAGCACCGTCCGCAAAAGCTTCATTGTATCGCCACATCACCTTATTTGAATTCGAACCCTGGTTGTCCACCATCGCTTTCCATACTTATCCCGTTCATCGATGCAATAACCTACAATATACCAACGATGTCGTGAGTAAATACATATCCAAATAGAAAAAATCAGACTTCATACGAATCTTGAGCGTGATACCCTGTTCCAATCGCGAACTGTCAATATTTCGTTCAGCGGTACGAATAAGATAGTGAATGTGGCTCAGACGAACCGCTGGAACCATAAAGAGACTAGAACCAATATTGGGGGATATATAAGCTGGTAAACGGGGGACATGTCCCCCATTTTAAAGAAAGGATGGCCTTGATTTATTCAAACGCCTCGAGCCGGAAAATAATAATCTTCATTAGAAATACCTCCTAACCACGGACATGCAACAGCATGCCCAGGGCAGAAGTATTTCAGAAGGTTGAGAACTGCCCGTCCGCGAGGCGATTTGGAAAGTGACCGAAGCTTTTTTTTTTTGTCGAAACTCAGATGGGGAATAAAAAATAAAGGGAGCGTGGAGAAACAGGCAAGCAGATGCGTTCAGTTGAAACCCCAGCCGTTCCACTGCACGAGTAACTTTTAGAAACGTGATGGTAGGTTTGAGATCACAACCCACTGGCAAAAAGACCGATTTATGTTCTTTGCGCAGTTGGGTGCAGTGTGGGGAGTGTAGGGTGATTATGAGTGGATAAGTTAAGTTAGGGGTTTCGAACGAAGGTTAAGCCACAAGCTAGGCACATCTGATCCCCTGCGATGGGATTGGTCATCGGATTATGTGTGGTGGAAAAGATGATGAACTGGCGTGACAAAACTGCACTTCTGCAGATAACCTGACCATCATCTGACGTCCTCGCAATCCAAAACGCAGGTCCAGGGATAGAACGAAATCAAATGACAATGGTATTGGATCGCACCTTCATGTCCCTCGGTGGTGAGATCGAAATGGAAGGCCCATCTCATTTCGAGCAATCCTGGTTGCATGGCAAAGCATTGGGTAGGCGCTACCCAGGCCCCACAAACCACTACGCATTCGGTGATCCTGTTAGCTTCATTGAGTCTCAACTGCTTGAAGATGGCATTGAATCGAGCTATCCATGCATCGATCCATTAGCAGATCCGGAAGGGAGGTTTAACTTATACCCCTCAGAAGAAAATCCTTTAGAATATATTGTGGATGATGCAGAACTGAGCCTGCAGCTCCCAATTCCGAAAAAATGCTTGTTAAATCCTACATTTGACTTGGTATCTTGGTACTTCAGTCAATTAGAGAATAGTGGACTGTACAATTTACTGTACCTCGCAAAGTCCCTCAAAATTTATGAGGACGAATTGGGTCATTTAGAAATTAATAAGCCGATCCCTGGCATCGAATTAAGCGCCCAAAGCGAGTCAGACCTGCTCGTTTCGGCTATGGATCTCACTGAAGATTTATTCGAAGAAGATTTCGAAAGTGAAACCTCTGAATCTGTGCTGGGTGATCCACCCGAGCTTCAGCCTCTTACTGACTCAGATTCTGAGTGGTACTCGCTTTCGAAATCTTCGAATAAATCTTCAGTGAGATCCATAGCCGAAACGAGCAGGTCTGGCTCGCTTTGGGCGCTTAATTCGATGCCAGGGATCGGCTTATTAATTTCTAAATGACCCAATTCGTCCTCATAAATTTCGAGGGACTTTGCGAGGTACAGTAAATTGTACAGTCCACTATTCTCTAATTGACTGAAGTACCAAGATACCAAGTCAAATGTAGGACTTAATTCGGAATTGGGAGCTGCAGGCTCAGTTCTGCATCATCCACAATATATTCTAAAGGATTTTCACCCGAGGGGTATAAGTTAAACCATACTTCCGGATCTGCTAATGGATCGATGCATGGATAGCTCGATTCAGTGCCATCTTCAAGCAGTCGAGACCCAATGAAGCTAACAGGATCACCAAATGCGTAGTGATTTGTGGGGCCTGGGTAGCGCCTACCCAATGCTTTCGCCCTCCGTTTGGAATTCCAACTTCCCAGGTCAAACTGGTACTTTTCCAGGAGACAACGTGGCACGTTTACTCGAAATCCGGCATGAGAATCCAGGATCTGATAGTGTTTCGAGTAAGAGATGAGAGTAAAACGATTCGGGTCAAAAGAATCATTCAGTTCATCACCCGGATAGGGCTGACAATCATATAGGACGTGCGTAGCCATCATAGCATAGCAATCTCCAATGAGATTTCGAGGTGCCAGGCCCGGATCTATCCAATCAGGCTTGTGTACTTGTGGTCTACGTTTACGGCGCCAAATGAATTCTTCACTAACAGGCGCTTCCTCTACAAAATCGATAGCGCCAACGGGCAAGATTTCAAGTACTTCAAGACTTGAATCGTAAACCTCCCCAATAGCGCCTAACTCAACATTGAAGGATGCTTTCCCAGACGGTTTATTCCCTGTATGGGTAACCGAATTACCATTTGGACAGTTCCATGAGATATGGTCAGATCCACCACAACCGTAATAGAGACCTTCTGCACGCCTTTTCTCGAGTTCCTTTTCAGATATCTGAGGGGTACTTTTGAGGGTCGCTCTTTACTCGTTCAGACGAGTTTCGGCTCAAAAATCTGCCTCCTCCACGTCCTCTTCCATGGAAAGGTCGTCTCGTGTGAGATCGATTTTCCCTGGAATTTTTTGTGTGGTTGGAAGACAAACCGGGCTGTTCAGAACCTAGGAATGGAGTGGCACTAGGGCCCGAGATGAACTACCACGAGAATTCGAAGAGTTTCCCTTGTGAGACGATGCATTATTGTAGTTAGACCCTCCCTTCTTCGAGGATGAGTCTCCACCTTTCTTCTCGCATGGTTCCATAATGTTTTCTGAGATCTCAATGATCTCGGCTTTGCAGGTAACCTCGTCCCATGAAGAAATGTCAGGGTTAAGGCCGTCTCGCAACAGTGCCTTCTGGATTATAGGTTTACAACCCTTCCAAAATTTAACCACTTGTCCACGCTCATCGATTGAACTGATCATATTGAACAGTTCTTCGAGTTCATGAGCATATTCACTCACAGATTTCTCATTTTGGTAAGCCCGGTCAAGCTGGACCTTCTTCATGAGGTACTGACTCTTCAGGTGGGTTTAGATTCACTTTCTTCTGCCAGAGAGCAGTCATCTCCTTCTGGGAAGTGGTCACAGACTTCTCAGCCTCAATGATGAACGAATTGACGGCTGCAGACACGTCACGACGGCTAGACCTCTCTTTCGAGGAGCCATATTTCTTACCACGGCGCTTTCTTTGCACAGTGGTCCACTCAAGAGTCAAGGGGATTCCCATCATTCTCAGAGTCACTAGGCTCCGAATTTTTAGCATCATCCTAGTTACTAACAACAGGATTAGCTGTGGGTATGCGACTAACAAAGTCACTCGGCCTTCTTCCCTGACCAGCATTCTGGTTTGGGGGCTGAGGACTCAGAGCCTCCTCCTCACTGTTCCCAACAGGAGAGGGAGGCCTCGATGCGGCGACGTCACTATAGGTGCGCCTAGCCGCGTCGGGCGCAGGACTGGAGCGTCTCCCAGATCCTTGGTCCGAGAGAGGCGAAGTCGGACGAACCGACACCAGTGCAGCAGGTGCGGCCCCAGGCCGCCCACGAAGCGAGACTTAACTGTAGACATAGTATATCAGCTAAATTTTTTATAGGCTTTACGTACTTTGAATCAAGAGACAGAAGGTATGAGCTGCCGATAGTATCTGGTTGTCCCAGGTGATCAAGCCGGGGGTTGTCCAAGTGACGTGGCGGCGAAGAGAGAGAGATAACGAGAGAGAAAGAGATAGAGAGTAAGAGAGTTTGTTCGCGTCAAAAAGATGTGACGAAAGGTGATCGCGGTGGCTGGGAGGCGCCCACAAGGGTTGTTTCGGCACATGAGAGGAACACAATGACGGGGTAAAACGTAGTTGTATTCACTAGAGGGTATCTACGACCGGAACAGACTATATACCAATATACGTAGATACCAGGTGACCCGGGAACAGTAAGATAACGCAATAATGACGATAAGGGTACCAGGGACAAAGTCCGAGGAGGAACGACGCGCGGACTCGGGCGTCGGGACGAGAATTGGAAATAAAGTGTTGAAATAAGCGTGTCTCTGTCGCTTACTCGGGTAGGAATACGGACCCTCGCAAACGCGCAAGGGCTTCGACTCGTTAAGATACTAATTATATACGGTATAATTGAATAGAACCGAGGCTCGGAGAATGAAGAAAAGGCACCTGCATGGTAAATAAAATACTGTTCCGAAGCGCGCATCGGAACCCGTCATGCGGTGTGCTCGATATTGCTTCCGGAATTCCAACATAAAGAGATACCAAAAAGTAATGTGATCGTTACAGCAACCGTTAAAATAAATCAATTTGGGGATTAAAAAAGAGCTCTGTACGATATCGTCGATGAAGGAGAAAACGATGCGTAAAGAGCTTGCTGAGATTGAGACCCAGGTCCAGACACAGATCTGCAGCCCTGGATACAGGCGACCATTATTCCAATTAGGAGGTCCACGGTTAGCTAGTCGCCTTCAATGAGACTATGGTTGGTGATGATCGGTGATCGATTTCCAAAATATGGGAGCCACGCCGCCTATGACGGAAAGGTTACCGCAGGTGGGTGGACGTGGTTAACGAATTCAGCCAGAGAGTTGGATAGAGAATGAGGTGGGAACTCCAGTTAGGTAGTGTCGACGAGATGTGCACTTAGAGTGAAGAGAGACGTTGGTGATAAATGATAAAAACAGTCCACGGGCTGACACTCGACTAGCGTATTATTATAATCGGAGTAAGTAGCCCTTTCCTAAGTTTTCTTTCTCCACCACTGGAACCGTGGCATGAGCCGTTTAGTTACCTGTACACGTGTTCCAGCAGATATCAGTTTTCAGTCAGAGTCTGAAATCTCATCGCTCGTCCTTCGCACAGAGCGCACGACACGAACCGGCAATATGTACACACTTTATAGGCCCTAGAATCGTGAGTTTGAGCACATGATAGGTCCTGTCACAGGTCCAACATTTTTCCGCGTTATCGAAATATTACGCCTAGTTTGTTTATCCATATTCAAGTTCTTCGGCCCCTCGTGAATCACTTCCCCTGGACCCCTAGCTTGGGCGACGAAATACGAACAAAGAAAGTCTTAACAGCAAATTCTGCAGGGATACAATCTCCAGGAGGTAGTTCCATCAGGATTGATGACGATTGCAGCATAGCAAGCTCAAAACTGTTACCGCCCACTCTCGTGTTCCGAATCGCCAAAACCTCTGCATGACACCCGATGACGTCCATGATGTCGTTTTCTACGTGAATATTTTGAGTCAAGCTTTCAACGGTTTCGATAGTGCCCTACCTGTGCTGCCAGCCTGAAAGGTTTTTTTAATTTACACCTCCTGGTTCAGTCAACCCACCTTCGCATAATAGGGCTGTCCAAGTATCCGTGTCGACAAAATATTTCGCTATTGCACAGTCTGGGGTTTTCTCCCCTAGACCAATTGTCTGGGTGTTCTCGACATCCGCTGCACTTGTAGCATCACGCTCGAAGTCATGGCTTTAAATTCAATTTAGTGGGTTCGTCAAAGGTCATGGAAACATGATTGCGAGGCAAATACGAGAATATGGCGCCAGAGTTGGATAAAAGGAGGTGAGGTATGGTTAAGTCGATGTGGAGCGGACGAGTATGATTGTAAACTGTTACCGCTGATGTAGTCAGTGAGGAGAGTAAGAAGGGAAACAAGTGACATTGTGAGAGCATTCCATTACTGAGTCGTTCGCCAACTGATTCCCTGGATCAGCAAGATCACCCTCATCACTCGAGACTGTAGGATGTTGCTCAGGAGGCGCGGGCTCCGGTGATGCGAACTTTGGTGAGTAGAACCCGAATTTTCCTTCAGCTAACGAGGTACCTCTATCCAAGGATAGGTCGCCGCTGTTGAAAGTGTGAAGACCGACTAAGTATGGCAAGCTCTTGGCTTCGTAAGGAGGGAGCAGACTAATGCACGACAATGGACGAGAAGAAGGCAGGATCAGGGAAGGCTGCCCAGGAGTGGGGTGGATTACAACGACGAGAGAAGATCTGTGGGCAATAAAGAAGATGAGTGACGGCGGATGGTGGCAGACTGACAGGAAGGAAGGGTTAGAGAGATGAAAAGCAGCCAGCCATTGGCGCCGCAGCGGTAGCATAGATGAAGGGGTGAGAATCAACAGGAATAGCAGGCAAATGCAGGAGTTAGACTCCGTGCACACATTCTCGGGAGGCAGGCGGATCGCTTGGTGTTGTTTGTTCTTGAAGCCCTAAGCCAAATTTTACAATTGCCCAACTCATCTCCCTTGTCGCCTTACAAGATCTTTCAAGCACCGTAGCATTGCGAGTTTAACTCGTAATTCAAGAGATACGTTCTTACTTCATCAAAACGAGCATTCGCAGCCGATTTTCGACTCTAACTCGTAACTCATTCTGCCTCTCTTTCCTGGTTTCTTTGGCCTTCAGTCGTGAGGGTCTCGCCCTTCCTAATACCGTCATTTCGACGCTTGTTAGTTCTGATTTAGGCGAATCCTATTGTTTCTTCTGTGGTATGTTCGTCCTTCCAGTTCTATCTCCACTTTTCGCTGACAGGAAGACCCTTATCGTAGATCACGATCGTGTTTTTCTGTATATCTGGCACCATATCCTTACCGCTTACCCATTGTACGTATCTTTATTTCGATTTGGACGCGACACACCAAACTAATTATTTGTACATTATAGACTATGTCGTCCGAATCTGAGGCTCCAAGACGCAAACTCCCTCAAGTATGGAGGCATGCCTTTTGGCACCCGCATTCGGGACTCGTTGTCTCCCCCCTGAGTCGTACCCTGCCTTCCGCCGTCGTCTCGAGCCCCGAATCAACTAGGCTCAATGACTTCAGTAAACCGCGCCTCCTCAGGGATGAAAACATCTACCTAGCCTTCTATCCTTGCAAGCCGATCCACTGGGGTCCACTGTTCTCTGTTCTTGCCATCTCCCCCGAGGACCTCGCAAAGGCTATTCTTCCAATTGAGGGTGGTCCGCCCTATATGTACATCCTAGATCAATCAATCCGAACACGTTGGAGCAACCTGGAGACCTCCCTTCTCGAAGTCGTCTATACCCTCTACTCTGTACACCCCCAAAACCGAAACTTCCCAACCCTCGTCTACCCTCGTTGGCCTCACGAACATGGCTACAAAACCCCCCATAAAACGAAAGAACTCGCCCTTCGCTGCGCCAAGAAGTCCCTCACTGCGTTTACCATGCTCACCGCCTTCACTACGTTCGTCCTGTCGCTTTGGTTAACGGAGTACGAGGACGACTGTCTCGCCAAGGCGTTTGATATCCTCGCCCAGCGCAACGGAGATGCGCTGCCCCGCGTCTGGTTACAGTACCTGAAAGAGTCCATCGTCAGCAATTTCTCAACGGGATTGCGCCCAGGTGCTTTTCTATATCCGTACAAGACGTGTTGGGGTGCATTCCTGGTCAATTTTACTCGCGCAAGCGTACCCGTTTGGCTTCTGTGGGGAAAGGAGCACGCCTGGCGCAACCCTACTACCGACCGCGGAATTGACTTTTACTTCCCTCCCAAGAAATATATCCAACTCGCAAAAGGGCAACACCTCACGCTCTCGGACCCTGTTCTGCCTCATCAGCACGCGTATCGTCATATGGAGGGCCAGGACGACAATATGCTAGCTTTCGGCTCCACCATTCCTTTTGCCGATTCTCCTTACCTCCCAACCGGTGAGGGAAGTTTTGATGACGGTTTCGGGCTCCATGGTTTTGACATCAATAACGCCGACGCCTTCGTCAACAACAACCACCCTGATGAACCGCCTCCTCCTGCTCCTGGCATCGACCGCAGAACCTGCGTTGACCCAGGCAGCTCTCAACGACCTGGCGAGTCATGGGAGGATTTTTTCGAGCGCCAAACGGTGCGGCTTCGGCTGCGAATGGAACACGAAAACGAGAGAGATAGGCGGAGTCGAGAAGATCTAGAAGAGCAGTCCAAGTCTGGGCCCACGAAAAAGTCCGCTGTCTTTATCTGGGTACAAGACACCGTCCTCAAAACCTTTTATCGTCGGACACGGGTCGACAAGGAAATCGCCCTTTTTGAATGGAAAGAATGTACGGCTCAGCAGCGCTTTTTTTGGCCGCACATAAACCAGTGGGACCTTTGCCCGCAACTTCCAGCGTATCCGAACGGAGGAGCCCCGGACTTGGACAGGGATGACGATGAAGGTCCTGAGTACCCTTCAATGGAAACGCGAAGCCAGCTGGTCAAGCCCAACGTGGTTGTAGGGCCCTTGATGCTTCAGACCGTGCGAGACCTAACGACGCGAGAGCCAGAAGCTGAACACCTGGCGTACCGCTATGTGCCTAGAACCCTGCTGGAATATCTTCGTCGTCGTCACGGATTTGTAGCGGACTTGGTCGAAAGCTGGAATCCCCACCTCCACCCTGACATCCCGTTCCGCCTCTTGCAATCGCAATCCGCCTTGGCCATCAAGAACCTGCTGCACGTGCCAACGGACGTCAGTCATCCTCCCAGTGTAGAAACGTCCATCGTCGACTTTTACAATACCGTGCTCGGATCGCAAACGTCGTACACCCACCTACCCGCTGTTTGGGATATCTCCAAGTATAGGCAGGTAGCTCTCCACTGCAATATGCCGCGCATTCGACTGCAACGTGTTCAAAGCACATCGCACAACGAACCCGAGCTCTATATCCTACGGCCTCCTGCAGGTTCGCCGGATCCATCGCCGTGGTTTGTGGCGACCCGGAGCGCAACCGCCGTGCTGCTGGTATATCGCAGCACATGGACGACTATGCATGAGATTGCGCGAGGGCTACTTGAGCTTAGTATACCATTCCGGACTGTTATCGAACGGGATCATCAACCAGTCAGAGAGTTGCTGAGCTCTAAAACGAAAGGACTCGGTTCCCGGCCTAAATGTTTCCAGCCGACACAGGAGGACTTCAGCGCATACGAAACGGCCCGCGATGATATTTTACGATCTAGCTATGGACGTTCCATTCGTTTGCTAGGGGGGATTGTCGGAAGATTGGCTGCAGAGGTTGTCCCTGATCACGATGTTCTTGATGGTCCAAGCCTCGTCAGAGTAGAGGTGGTAGGCAGGCATGGTCCAAAAGAGTTTGTCGACGACGCTGTCGGGAACGAGCAGCTTGACATCGTCTCTGGAGTTTACCTCGTCGACGCAGGCACCTACAACAACACGGCGTCGCATTCGTCTTGGTGGCCGAAGCATCATACCTGGGGGGTTTCGGGATTGGCTTCTGACCAGTGGCTGCCTGCGGCTGAGGAGTGGTATCAGAAGCGGCTATCTAATATCCGCGACGACAAGTTGAAACTCCAGAATGCTACGGAGTGGAAACAGAATCTTAAGCTTCGGCGGCCACAGACGTCCGCGGTTCTCGCAGGTAGCGAGCGGTTGGCAGCAGAGTTTATTCGAAAGAGCAGCCAAGTTCATTAGGCGAGTGTTATTTTCTTACACTTAATGGCTTATTTCTGAGCTCACTGATACAGTCTTTCGTGTGTCATGGTGTCAACCCCCCCATGCCGAACTTGCGGTCTTTTTTGAGTGTATATAAATTGTCGTTTCAGGATCGCCGCCTCGTTTTAAAATGTAATCTTCGTGTTACGGCCCCTTCCTCCCTCTTGCGCCACCTCGTATAAATGCTGTCTTCGTGGCGCCTAGGGTGGAACTAATGGTCGTTGAATTCCCTGCTACCTTGGACTGTGAGGTGGTTAGGGTTGCTGTTGTGATCGTTTCTGTATTGTGCTGTGCGGGAGTGGGCCGCTGAGCCACGGTAAATTTGGCGGGTGTTGGGAGGATAAGAAATGTTCCAGTTCAGGGTCAAGCTCGGAAAATGGCTCTGGAATCATTACTAATGAAGAGTTTGGCGAGGGCCATTGGTGGGCAGGCATGTCGCAGGGAGAAGGATGCGTATGTTGACCAGTCCGATGAACGAAGTCAAGTAATCTCCACCGCGCCTGGTATATTTCACTTCACCAAATGCCTTTAGGGTCATTGACATCTATCTCGAAATTATATCTCGGATACAAAAGGGAAAATGGTGAGTATCTCACCGACCAGTGGGTTGTCGATGGCGCTGGGCAGTGGGCACCGTTATCGATCGAGGTCGTGGACAGCAAGACCTTGCCACAGTTCCACATTACATAAGTGGATATGAACAAAAATAAGCAGAAATTATAGAGGATGCAGGGACGTGTACGCGTTGTCGTCGGCGATGTTGGTGAGAAAAACAATCATGGGAAATCAGGACTCGAGGTCACACCTGGTGGTCACTGATCGATAAGCCGTTGAACCACTCTCAACTACATTCTACTCTCGACGACGAATTCAGTTCCTTACTCTCATAGTTCAAAGGAAATCCAACCAACAAGATCTATGGCGTAAGAAACAGGAACCCCGCACCGATATTGGCAATTAAAGAACCTCTTTTCCTCAAACTCTGCGGAGGCGGCCCGACAAACAGATAAGTACGATCTCGAATCCTTTGTCAATGATCCCCCTCTTCTTTTTTTTTTTTGTCGTGGCATCGCACAAGCTTTCCCGATGTTGCATCTCCACGATACGCTACCTTTTCACAATCATTGTATTCGGCCCAGTCTCTTCACAGATAGTCTTCGTTTCAACGGTTGTGTCATAATCGGGCACTATTGTGTGCTGTGGAATCTGTGGGCCGGGCTTTGTCGATCGCCACCGCTGGAACCTTATCACTCGAGGCCAGAGATGTTAGTGAAGAAGGACAAACCGGCTATTTGTGGGCACTTCCTTTCCTTATTGTCGGGATTTCGAGGAGGGAGACACCTCCCTGAACCAAAGCCTTGGAGCCACATCGGTGGGCTGGAACTCGGTCTGCATGCCTGGTCATATATTTTATGATTCTACAGATTGTGTAATATGAAGTGGGATACGTACGACCTCTGTGATAACCAAACGGGCCAGCACGTAGACGCGCTCTGGCCCGGGAAAGGGAGTATCCCCAAGGATTCGGACACCATGGGTGATCTTGGAGGGAATTGGAGGTCATACACGAGATTCAAAGATCTATAATAGGGATGGCGATGGTCATTTTAATGATGCTCTCCCTTGTCGTGGTGTTGAAAGTCTGCTTTCCCGGTTTTGCTTCGGAATTCAGTTCATCCTATGGCTGGGTTGCGTCCCCCTCCCAATCGTTGGATTCAGCCACTCTCTTCGCAGATGGTTTTCATTTCAGCGGTTGGGTTTATGGTACCCCCCCATTTTTGGAGAACTGTAAAATGAAGAAAATGGGGTCGGCGGACTTTGTGGGTCGCCACGCTAGGGTCTTATCACTCGAAAGTTGGGATATCAGTAGGTGAGCAGCGCCTTTCTTCGTTGTCGGGATTCCAAAGCTCTAGAAGGGGCCGCCTTCCCAAAAGCTTCAAACCGCGTCGGTGGGCGAGAACTCAGTCTGCATGTCTGGTCGTGTGTTTTTGACCCTTTTTCACTAATTGTGTAATGCGAACAAAGGAATTGGTGCAGTTCAGGTGATGCAAGCGTCTCCGGGGATGGTGATGGCAAGGCATGTCCCACATTGGGGCCAATGTGCCATGCTCGGGTTGTACCCTCTTCGCATATTGGAAAACACAATCGTCCGGCTAACCCCTTCATTCGAGAAACGCAGCATGGTACTAAGTTCAATCGCTTACTGGTGTTGTTCCGTTTTACAGGAATCGGCTGGTTTGTCCAGCAAGATTGATTACACTTGGGTGGACTTATCGCTCTTTGAAAGTCCCGATAATTGGAAGCCGGGAATTGACTTTGGACGAAGAACAAGTGCTTGAAGTAGGCGAGAGCGAAATACACACATCAAGCAAAGGTTCGGGGGGCTTGGAAGGCGGGCGGAAGGGGCTTAGTATCCAAATCGTCGCTGCCGGGTGAAAGGCCTCCATTGTCCTCATAATAGACATGGTTGAATGAATTGTGCCCACACCTTCGTTCTGAATGACAGGGGTCGGGATTATTTGGCTCTGCCTTATCGATGCACCTACACGGTTGGCCTGCTTTGCGTGCTCGCAGTTTGACGATTCATCTAGCCCGAAAATTCCGTGTGGCATGTCTGAGTCAACGGCTGGCTGATTCTGACCTACGGGGTATGTGAGCGTCGGCTGTTCTCTTTCGCGTGTCGAAAGTGCTGCTGGCGGTCCTCCTGCTGTTGAGAACTTCCGACTTCCCTGGCAGGGCTATGCTTGTCGGAGTGTATAAAAAATCCGCAGATATTTTACATAGCCCCGGAAATTATATGTTGTAACACGGAAATATTTCATGTACCCCGCACATAATTTATGTGTGCCCTGTACATTTAATTGAGTGCGCAAACATTTTTTTTCATAGCGAGAACATTTCATGCTTGCGCGCATATATCTATGCTGACCCCGCAAACATTTTGGTGTTCCCGTAACTATTTAGCTTGACCCCGGAAATTTATTCAACCCGCAAACATATTTTTGAATGCGCGAAAATATTTTATTAATCCCCGGAATTTATTGTGTTTCATGCAAGGGGGCACCGGCCCGGGAATCCCGTACCGGTACCCGGTTAGTTAGTCCAGCCTCAGGCCGCGAAAAAAAAAAATGGACGCCTCCAGAACAGGGGCTCAGAATGCGAAATTAAGTACATTAGAGCATATTACAGTATCTACATATGGTATGACGAGTAGTGCAGCCGCAGGAGAGGCTATAAAACGGTGTAAAAGAGTAAAATAACATATCACTTCCATATTTGGACATTTTTTAAAAATTGTGTCATGGGATCCGCCAACCGGCAATTGCGTGTGCATTCTCTATATTGCTGTATTACTGCAAACTAATTGGAAGGATGAATTCTGGTCAAGAATCTATAGTATGTCATAAATTACATGCCTAATGCGATTAAAAACTGACAACATGAACAAAGACTACTACAGCACTACCTGTTCTGGATGCCGAGGGATATGCACTCTGTCCAGATTGTGATAGCCGTGTAAAGTGTGGTACAATTGGGCTAGCCAACCTCGAGAAGCGCCATCGTGGGACGAAAGTCTGTAAAGCAGCTCAAGAAAAACGGGATAAGAAAGCGAAAACGAGGAAGGACGGAACCATACTCAGCTTTTTGAAACCAAAAGCCACCACCATGCCATCGACAGTCGGCAGTCAAGCACCAGTTCACAGTTACAAGCTCGCAGTGACAGATGCGATCCCCACCGTTTCCACCACCCCTCAGGCTGCACGAAGCGAAACTGTTTTCTCGAAGTCACCAGCTGTTACGGGACCCATTTTCAACAGCTTCATCGAAACATTACGGAATTTGGTCAAAGATTTACCAGAGAGCACCCCTGAAGCTTCGGAATTCGATAGGCTGGCAGTGTTTGGAGGAAACCCAGAGGAATTTGATGATCCAGCTTTGCATGCTGACGAGTTATGGGAAACGACACTGAATGGTGTCTTGAAGTCGACGTTGGGTTGGGGAACGGAAGGAAACATGGATGAGATCATCCCGTCGTGGGAGGTGGGGGCTGGATGGCTTGGTTAAATTTGCGGCGTACTTCATGGAGGAACGCAGCGTGAGCGAAGGGCTATTTGAGGGGAAGTTGTCGAATCTGGTGATGGTCCTCAAGCAAAGGTAAGTTGAAATTGAATATCATCGAAGGAATTACTCACAAATGTATGCAGGGTACTAGCAAACGACAGCCAGAGTATACCGCCTGCAGTTGCGGAAACACCCTATCCACCTTCAGCAGTTGTTGAACGAGAACCTTCCAAATCGCGAGATGAAGCTGCAATCGACGATCGTCGACGTTGATGCCTTCGAGTACGAGGAGATTCTGAAACGACCAACAACGTCAGTATCAGCGTGCGAGGGGTATGCCATGATTTTCCCGGATGGGAAATCTCCACATACCACATATCCTTTCGCCCTCCATGACACCATCATCCTTCCATGGGACTATGCACTGAAAAACGGCATGATGAAGTTGTTTGCACGAAGTTGCCGCGGATTGTCTGAAGGATCAGGTACCGCCTGTCGGCCATGTCGACAGCTCGTCAAGAATGAAACATTGGAGAATATACTCACCCGGATAGAGGATGGCGTTCACGAAAATACCGGGTTTGCGTACCATGGATTTAGCGGCCTGCAGGAGATGCTTCGTCGTAAAAACCAGTTAATCGAATTCTATCGACTGCATGGGCTGAACCAGGCCAGGAAGCTCCTTGCAAAAGCGACTGCACTCTCTGACCAAAAGCGACTCTTGATGGCTATCGCGAGTGGGAGGGCCAGCCGGGTCGATCGCCTGATCAGCATCGGTCTTCGTCAGAAAAAGGGCGCTCGTGGGCTGTTGGCTTCCTACATGGCGGCCGCAGAAGAGTACTACAACCCGAAGAGTTTTATGGAAGAAGAGGACATGAAGGCATTGCTGCTCTGGAAATTGGGTGGGAATAGGGTAGCTGAGATCAACCATCGAGCAAATGACGCACCAAGCATTTCGTACCTCAGGACCCGCTCAACCGTTCCATCAATCGTCCCTTCTCATAAGCAGCCAACAGTTGACGAGGTTAGGGCGAATGTTGAGGCGACATTTGATGGGGTACTGGAGGTGATTCACAGTCAAAACCGCTCGAAGTTTGTCCACACGGTCTTGATGTTCAATGAACTCGCCACAGAGAAGAGGGTTTGCTGGGATCCGAAGACCAACTACTTCCTGGGGTTATGCAGGGAGCACGCGCATAATACGGCAATGGAGTTCACTAATGAGGGTGACATGGAGGAACTGTTTCAGACGCTTGATGATGGGAAGGTTCACCACGCAGGCGAGGTGAGAAACCTCCACATGGAGGCATTTTTTACTTCCGTTTTTGGGACCTGATCTATTTTTAGGCAATGGTCGGCGCTCTAGGAATCTTGTGCAAGGATAATCGAATATACCCTGGCCGTCCTGTCCTTGTATCGGGAGACTGCAAGCGTGAATCAGGAGAAGAGCATGCAAAGATCATCCAGACCGTTCTAAAGGGTGTCAATGTGCTGCAAGATAAAACGAAACTCCGCATAGTTTCCATTGCATCAGATGGTGAAACACGACGAGGATCTGCCTTTATTCTTGTCACCTTCAAAGCACCATTACTGCAGACTTCACCAATTTACCTGATTCTCAGTCCACTCAAATTCTTGAATCTCCACGTCGGTGATAATGACCTCACATGTGATAAAGACTGGAAACACATCTTTAAACGGTGGCATAATCTTTTGCTTCGACAACGCGGAGTGGTGGTCAACGGCGTTCGGATTACACCTGACATCATAAAAGATCAGTTCAGGTCGGCTGGACTCTCAGCTGAGCATATTCGTTCTTTATTCAACCCAGATGATCAGCAAGATGTCAAAATGGCTTTCGATATGCTCAAGGACATCTGGTCACTTCCACGTTCCTCGATGAATTCTCGTTGAGGTTTTCTAGAAGCTCGAGAGGCGCTGTGGATCCTAGGAAAGCTGTTATACCACATGATCTTCCCATACCTTTGCATCAACCTCTCTCTCTCTGAACAAATCGAGCATCTCAGCGCTGCAGCCCATCTCGCTATAATTTTGTATAGATTGGCTGGAAAGGAATTTATTCCGACCAACCTTTATATCGACCTCATGATCATGATCAAGAACGTTCTGTTCTGCGTGGCCAAAGCCAAAGTCGACGATCCAGATGGGGAATTCTGGCTCATACTCTTAGGAACTGACCGACTCGAAGAACTTTTTGGGATTCTGAGGACCATGGTGGGCAACGACGCCAACCTCGATATTTTGCAGCTTGTTTCGCGCCTTTCTGGAACCACAGAGGTTGCAAATATTCTCGCTAAATATCCTCAGTGGGACCGTTCCCCTCGCCGGCTCAAAATACCTGCCATGTCGCGTGAATCGAAAGAGATTCCAGACAGCGCAGACCACATCAAACCGGCATCTTGGAGAGGGAATGTCAAGCTCAAAGACATTTCTTTACAAACCTCCTGGAATCGCGGTCGGCGCATCATCGAGCAAGAATGCGAAGGCCTCAAACACGTCCTCCGCCAACTGGATAACTCAGAAGGCGTTGATATTCTCTCTCCATTCGGGACCCTCCTCTTCGAAGTACCTCTGGACGATGACGATATAGATGAAAGCCTTGAGGTTTTGATGGTGACATCTCCCGATGATGAAACCACAGACTCCAGAGCTCATGAAATGGATATGCGCGTCGAGGTTGAGGATGAACTTGGGGCCGAACTTGCCTCGAACACCGAAACGACTGCTGATCACAGAGTATTCAACTCCAAAGTACTCATCAACGGTATCGAAAAGTCCAAAGCACGCGCCCTCAAGGAATTTGGCAAGTATCGGCACCATGCCAGCTCAACAGATCGTTTAAAACGTGTTCAAGCTATTCCAAGATTTGTCAATACTGAAAAAACACTTCATCCCAGCCCAAATCACTCACCCGGACATCAAGTCGACGATACACATAAAATCGTCATATCAGACCCGATATCTACACTCCTCCGCGTCGAAAACAAATTCTGGCTTTGTATTGGAGAGGTTAATGGGCTCCGAGTTGATGGTCGTCCAGTCAACGATGTTAGCTTCGAAATGCTTCCAGAGGAGACCGTTACTGTGTCATATCAAGTGCTGGGCTTGCGACCTACAACATTAGCTGATGACCCTGACGGACGACACGACTGGAGAACGTACACGATGAGCAAACAGTCATTTACAGTTCCTGGATGTCTTATCCAGTCTGTCAACCCAACCACCTCGAAAACACACCTCAGTATCCCTTTTTATCTTCTGCAAAGCACAGTTTTAGTTGCGTTAACAGCCAGTCTCTTCCAAAGTCTGACCATATCAGATCTCAAGACCGTGCCAAAACTTGCACCAACCAAGGAATATCCCTATCGCCAGGGTTCCGGTGAGTTATTAATTGCTCGAAGACTTTAACGAACTTACATCTAACTCCAATTTTACAGGGGATGCTTGCTTTGTTTGCGAAAGCGACCATGATTTGGGGGATATCGGATCGATGACAACCTCAGACTGCCCTCGGTGCTCACCAACTATCACACTTGATCTTTCTCAAGGCCAACGCGTTCTTGAGCACATTGGGTCGCATATCTTATATGATCCGGTCGTCATTCAGGCAATCGAGCCTCTCTGTGGCCTGTGCCTCCGGCCATTGCAACTGTGCCAGTTCTATTTGACAAAAGGAAGGGGTGCAAACGGAAACCTGTGAATCAATCAAAGGACGTCAAAAGGGTGTCTCATCAAGATGAACTACTCTTACGGCGTAGCAGCAGAGTCAACTGCATCCTCACCTTGCTCCAATGTGCCCATTCACTGTCCGATCTGCCCTCAAACGGACCCCGCCATCTGGAAGTATTTTATGAAGGTTCATTTCGAAGAAAAACACAAAACTTTGGATCTTACAAAGTACGAGTGCCTCTGGAAACTCTCCAACTTCGAAAGATCTGAGATGAAGAAAATATGGGTAAAACGAGGGAAAGTAACAACGAAACGCACCAGGAAGTCGAAAATCCCGCCATTGGTCATATCAGAGAGCCATCGCGCACGAATTCCTGCAATGTACGTCGTTTGTTGTCCTTGCCATATGAAAAGGCTTCATTTCGAATGTCTTCTTTAGCGATAATCGTGAAACATCTCCGAGTATGCCCCATACCCCAGAGATGGATGAATTTTCTGCCAGCGAGACTGAGGAGATTGACGTCGACAAAGCAGAGGGGAGCGATTTTGAAGAAGAAGAGGATGCCGACGACTCAGAGATTGGTGATTTTTGGGGGGGAATTGACGACTTGGGCACCATGGTGAGTGTGGAAAGGGAAGAGGTTGGTAAAGACGGCGAGATGTGGAACGATTTCGCTTCTGTGCGAAATTCCGTGGGGTTTGAGGTGGAACCTGTGCCAATGACGCGAGAATTGGAACCGTCAATCAATGACAGCGTGAGTGCTATCATTGGCTTGAGCATAACAATCAAGATTTACTTACTGCATCCAATCAACAGAACAATCAAATTACTGAACGCGGCAGTGAAAATGAAGGCATTGTGAACGATGCTAGTGTGGCAGTGGGTGAGGTAAATCACAGACAAGCGGGGGCGACCGAAATCGAAACTCCTGACGAATCGGGACGGTCAAAGCGCAAAAGGGTTCCACGGCAACTTGCAGATGCACTTAATGGGTGCCTATGTGGATTAGTCCTCAACAGTTCGTCGAAGGGAGTACTCAAATGCAAACAAGCCGGCTGCGAGACACTGTGGGTAAGTACATTGTATTACGAACGCTGTTTGATCTTCCGACTCACATCATACCACAGTACCATCTCCAATGCGTAGAACTGGGGAAAGAGCCACAAAACTGGGTGTGCGTGGCTTGCGAGGCATCCGGGCGAGGACGCGGGGGGAAGCGCCAACGCCGATGATGTCAAATTACCATATTTAGACACGTTCCTGATTAGGTAAGTTAGTTAGTCCGGCAAAAGTGGCCTTAACAAAAAAATCGACCCCAGGTCTTTTTTTTCGATCCCGGTGCCCCCTTGTGCGCACTTTTGCTGATGACTACAGGAGCGGGCGGTGCGTCACCACTGCACCACAACCCACAACCCTTAACATCGAGTCTCCCATGAGTAACTTTGACAATACTTTCTAGATTGATGCAATGGAGTGCACGCGACCTAAAGATAGCTCCGGAGTATCAGCATCATCTGGCAGTAGCGGCTGCACCGTGTTTACCAAAGCCTTTGGAGGCTTGACAGTCCGGCTTCCCATACGGCGTGACCTCGCTAAACTTTGGAAGGGTTCAAAAATTAGCGAACATGGTTGAAAAGTAGAAAGAGAAAGTATGAAAAAAAAAAAAAGGAAGGTCTCCGAGAATTACGAGTCTTTATTTATAAAGATGAGTTTTTTTAACCCATCCAGAAGTACCGCGACCACGAATACGTTACCCCCATCATTGATGGCATCACTAATTCACGTGACTCGCACAATCTAGCCAGAATGTGAGCAACCGCAAATACGTTACCCCCATCATTGATGGCATCAATAATTCACGTGATTGCAAAAAAAACCCAGCCAATGTGTGCGACCGCAAATATGTTACCCTCATCATTGATGGCATCAATCACCTTGCTTGAAAAGTAAGGTCCCACTATGGTGGAAATGACCCTTTTATAGAAACGTCAACATGTCAAAACAAAAATCTACGGGGGAAAACTGGATTTTCGATTTTGAAAGTTGTTCCACAATTTGCGCATGTATTTTGTAGAAGCCTTCTAGTTGATATTAGCTAATATTTGCTAGGTGACTTGTCAGTCGGCTGGATCGCGCCTTGCGACCGAGGTCGGGCATCCACTCAGTGCACACAGTTCCTGGAAGTAACTGCATTCACAACAACTCGAAATCTTCGCCCATCGACAACTGCGCAACGATGCTGTCAGAAGTGTCAGAAAGCGGACGAAGAGGACGAATTTTATATTGAGAAAAACACCTATCAGACTGGTGTATTTCCTTGCAATAGATGCAGAACCCATGCATCTAGGACATAGAAATCCGGATTCCTGCAGAATCTGGACGTTCATCAGCGCTGTCCCTACCCCCCCATTCTTGGAGAGCCCCCTGTTCTTCATTAAAGTTCATTTGTATTTTTGGCAGAGTGATGACCCCATATTTGTCCTATCTCCTTTCGAAATATCCATTGGTCATTTTGATTCTCTGGTTGACAAAGGGCTTGTGCATGGCACTTTCAACGAAGGATGTGCTCATGGCGTGCCAGCAGTCTTATCCAGTCCTGTTTTCCTCACGTTCCTGGAAATAGGTTCAAAATTAGTGTCGGTATCGATGGTTGTCGGTATAATTAGGCCAGAAGCAACATAGAAGGCTGTTTTATCTGGACAAGAAACAAATCCTAAATACTATTCTGATTTCCACGGGTGGGTTTCACAGTAGAATGGTACTGATCAGCGATGGAAGGGAATCCCTGCCCAACTTAAATTTCCGCTGTTTAATCTGACTCGGAATCAAGCAAGGTGTTAAGCCGACTTTAGTCGGCCCCTAGTCATCCATGTGACTCTCAAAACCTAGCCAGATTGTGAGTGACCGTGAATACGTTACCCCCACACGTGACTCTCAAAACCCAGCCAGAATCCAGATGTGTGCGACCTCAAATATGTTACCCCCATTATTAACAAAATATGTTTGTCAGCTTACTATCCCAAAAATAAATTGATTGGGGTAATTTAGCATGTAGTAAAGTGACTTTAAATAAGCTATGTCAATAAGAAAATAAAAAATTGCATTATTTTATAAGTATTCTAATAATGTCTGATATGACGTACTTGTCAAAAATTTTGACCAGTACGTCACCCAGCCTCAACCCAGCCTTAGACGCTCACATAGATTTAAGTAGCATATGTATATATTCCCAAGGGAGGAGTCCTCCCTTGGGGTTGTGCTTAGGTACATGAAAGATATTTATATATAAAAGGAAAAAGAAACGAGCAGAGCCACAGGCGGCTTTGCTCGATTCCTCTCGCCCGTCCTCCTCCCCCTCGTTGCCCCCCTTCCTCGTCTCCTCATATCGCCTGCCCTCCTCACCATCTCTCCTGTTCTCCTCCTCGTCCCACCTGCCCGTCTGCCCCTCGTCGTCGTTCTGCCTTTCCTCCTCCTCCTCCTCCTAGTCTCGCCTGCGCTGCTCCTCGTCATTCTCCACTCCCTCCTGCTCCCTTTCCTCGTGTCACCGGCCCTCCTTCTCATCGTCGTCACTGTCGTGGTGGCCCTCCTTCTTGTCATGGTCATGGTGGTGGTGGCCTCCTCTTCGTCTTCATGGTCGTCGGCCCTCCTTCTTGTGGTGGTGGTGGTGCCATTGTTATTGGTGTTGCAGCTGCTGGCGTTGTCGTCGTCGTTGCTGCTGCTGCCACTGTCGTCGTCCTTGTTGCAGCTGCTGTGCCGCCGTTGTTGTTGTTGTTGTTGCGGCTGCTGCTGCTGCTGGCGTTGTCATTGTCATTGTTGTTGCAGTGGCCGCCGCTGTCCTCCTCATCGTTGTTGTTGCAGCTGCCGTCGTCGTCGTCGGGGTCAAGGGTGATCAATGGGGTGGGAAATGGAATGAAAGATGGGAGAAACGAACCACGACGGAAGGTGGCTCGTTTCGTAGGCTCGTTTCGTAACATACTACGCGGGAATCCCACTTCGTTGGTCCCCCCTTATGTTTTCCCCTCTCCAATTCCCCCGTCGAGTGAGTAAATACCCACTCACACATCCCTTTGGAGAGGGGAGGGGCAGGCGCGGCTGCGGTCCATTCCACGCATCCCAGCGTGTTGGTGGTTCAGCCCACATCCCTCATGAGAGGGGAGGGGCTCATCGCTGGGTTGCTGCGCGTGGTTGGGAGGGTGTTGAAGGTGTTGAGGATGGATGGTGGTGGAGGTGGAAGAGTGAACCAATATCAGCCGTGATGCGGTTGATGTCGGTTTAAAACTCCGCTCACCGCCAAAGATAACGCTCGATATCAATGCCTGTGGGTTTTAGGTTTAATTACGCTGAAAGGAGCATGTCATTTAAGACAGAGTTTATAATGGTGAACTGATGAAGGGGATGGTGGTTACTACCATTTTGGCATATTTCCTAAATTACATGCTTAATTCTCCGTTTTTTTTTTTTAATTTGGGATCTGGAATATTGAATGACTTTTGGTAAGCCTATATTCTACTATGGAATAGAATATATCTAGGGTCTTGTTGCCGCTGTCAAAGGATTAAAATCATATCCTATTCAGAGGGTCCCGACCTCTCGAATAGACGTGTTTTTAATCCTTTTGCCTAAATTTGGAAGCATTATCACTAGATCTGTTCAAATTTTTATATTCTTCGGATTAAAACCTTATGGAAAGTCATCCATTTAGAATACCCTCTACATAATGCAAATTTCTATTTTATTATCGGACTTAAGAGCGTTCATATCGAACGTTATCTTAGAGGGCGAGCGGAGTTTTAAACTCACATCAACCGCATCACGGTTGAAGTTCGCTCATCTCTCCCTCTTCCACGGACCACCACCATTCGCCCGCAACCTCACTTCACCACCCGGCCATGAGCCCCTCCCCTCTATTGAGGGACGTGGGCTCGTCCAATATCGCCCCTGCTCCCTCAGAAGCGAGGATGCAGCTGCCGCCGCCCCTCCCCTTTCCAAAGGGATGTGGGTGGCTTGGACTCGCTCGAGGGAGGAATGGAGGGGTGAGAGGCGCGAAGGGG
>Ga0307513_10002601_pt1 | contig 24947 bp, 38 predicted proteins | sample 15_EM_MG_FD_202174 | JGI IMG/M metagenome (GOLD analysis project Ga0307513, IMG submission 202174) | Populus trichocarpa ectomycorrhiza microbial communities from riparian zone in the Pacific Northwest, United States - 15_EM | ecosystem: Host-associated > Plants > Roots > Unclassified | place...
CTCTTTCTCTTTTTATCTCTCGTTTTTTTTTTTTTTTTTTTTTTTTTTTTTTTACTTTCCTCGTTTCGAGGATAGATTGCCGGTGGTATATAATAAGTAGGTTACTAGGCTCTGTGGTGTAATATGCCTGCTGGTCGAGTATCGTAACATATCATACGATCTATCAAGGGGAGATGAGAACTGGAGGTTGATATATACTATTTTTAATACTGGATAGGACAACGCTTGAGCTGCACGGAAGAGCACAACCACTCACTCTCCATATTCAATTCCAACCTGAGTGGGATACGGTATAGGGATTAACTCAGCACCCTATTATACCATAGCAGTACAGCATCCTTCTCTCTCTTCAAACAAGTTCCCCAATACGCACTGACTTTCACCAGCACACTACGGATAAATCCAAAGATAAACGTAAATAACACAACTGCTACGAAAGAGAAAAAAAGCATGAAAACCCACTAGAACAACGCATATCAAGACCGCAAACCAACCCCTCATTCATTCCCCCCGCGCGCCACTTACAGCGCCATCCTCATCCTCGCCTTTAAAATTTAGATGCTTCCAGTCTTCAATCTACCATACCCGCGTCAGCATATCCGGGGTTCTCGTCTCCGCTAAAAATAGCCCCTCCAAGACACATATCATAAGTAAAAAAGTAATGCAGAAAGAGCTCACCTCTTCAATAGTGCTCCGCAAACGATCACGGATAGCCTCGACCGCGTGGCTGCCAAGGAACAGGCGGAGGGGGGGGTGCTTGGAGTGGCCGAGCTAGAAACGGAATTTTCCGACATGTTAATAACTATTACTACCTTTGATCTGTAGATATAGGCTCAAATGCGAAGGGTTGGTTGAGGAGGAGGAGCGGGTGAGTGCACGGGTTAATTTTGGTATCACGATGTTTCGTCCTTGCGGTGTGATGGTTGCCCGTCGTCGCTTACGCTCACCCACACCATCGAGAGGAAAGGAACGGGGATGGATATGCGATGCATGTCAGACGTATAAATATGCGAGAGCATGGAGAGTCTTTTTATTTCCTTCTAGAAGGATTATGGAAGATTCATGCTGTGTAAGCGTAAGAGGGAGGAGGAGGGAATGAATGATAGTGAAACACGACGCCGGTGATTCCTGGTAGATGGCCTTATCTCATTTTGGAGGGGAGTCATTGCGTTTACGGCGGTGTCCGGACCCCATTGTGGCCGAGTGGTAGGGATCGCTCGCCTCTTGCAAGTACTTCCATACAATCTATCTATACTCACCCACAAATCTAGCTAGGAAGAAGGGAAGGGCAGGCTACTGCTTACACTTCTATTCTTCCTTTTTCTACACCGACTCTTCCCCGGATCTTTCCGTCGCACGATGATGGGCTATGATGTGCACTGTGCGATGTGCGGGTGGGTAGGCAGTGCTGTCACAGTGCAGGTAATATATGAAACGCAGGCGGTGATGACGATGGTGAGATGAGAAATCAATACCCTTACCTCCCAAGTTATTTCTGCGATTCGAACAGCGCTTGTAGGTTCTTTGTACTTGAGCCAATCTATCATTCGCGTGGCGTGTTGTGCCGGTGAGTTGGTGGCTCTATATGCGTCCGCTGGGGGCTTGAGCAAAAAGTGCCCCCACATTGGCGCTGGGCCATTGAGGTCCTCATCTGGTCTAACTCATCAAAAGGAATCAGGCCCTGGCTAGCTTGGAAGCAGGCGAGATGGGTTTGACGTGTATTATGAGGGAGGCGGGGCCTAACCCGTCTCGTCTGGATAGACCAGGCACGACTATTGTTACCTTGATTCCCAACGGCTCAACTTCGTACATCAATGACTCGGCGAGGCCTTCCATAGCCCACTTAGCTGCACAGTAAGCTATTCGCTTGGTCAGAACTGCAAGAAAATATTCGGCGCTTAAGACGGCAGGGAAGATATACGCCCTAGACCCGGTATCCCGAGTGTGCCCGCAGTAGAGCCAAAGACAATATACATCCCAGATCCCCGCCCGCGAAGGTATGGCAATGTTAGTTGGAATATGTTTGCTGTGCCAATCAGGTTCGTCTCAAACTGCGCACGGATCTCATGCTCGTCCTGGTCCTCACAGGCGCCAATGATGCCTTTTATCACGCCAAATACAGTTAGTCAAGAGATATCAGGCCACCAGAAACTATGTACATACCATACCCAGTGCAACTGCAATATACGAGTGAGCAGGAGACTTGGTAAGAAATATCAAAGAACTTACTTAACCACGACATCAACCCTCCCCCAATGCTCCAAGGCTCTGCTAAATGCCCTAGAGATCGTATCCCGAACTCGAACATCACAGACCAGCCCTTGACACATTTGATGCCAGTCCTGCATAACAACCTCCTCTCCTGGGAGGTTTCTCCCGACAGCAGTGACACAATCACCCCTTGCAAGGGCCACATGGCAAATAGATTTTCCTAGATGTCCAGTTGCTCCAAATATCTGTATAGACAAGTAGCCCGAACACAATTAGCCACCCGAACTGAATGACCCCTAAAAACTAGCTAGGGTTGCATACCAACCATACCACCTGCTCGGCAGGCTTGGAAGACGAAGGGGGCTCAGAAGATGCGGGGAGGTGGGTACGAGGGTATAGATTTGGGGACGTGGGCGAAGATTGGGTCGGGCTTTCATGATCACGCACTGTTTGGTAAGTATCCATTATCTTCCGTCTCCACCTGAGGTTGTTTGGCGCTGTGATGGGAGGTTGGTTAGCGCGAAGCTAACCCCGCCAAGACGTAACAATCATTTTAGCGAATTGCTTATTTCCCTATCAAACTCTAATAGTTTAAGTTAGACCTTGATATGGCCCAACCACAGCTACGTGCGAAGTGATCATATTTAAACTAAAAAAAACAGCCCCCCTCATCCTAGAAAAAAGTGTCTGATTATTAGGCCGGTAAAATCTATGGAACAGTCTACATTGACGTATAAATAAGCAAACACCAACAGGACTATCGACCCCAAACTTAAGAATAAGGTTTCCATGTGAACCGATCATCGCAAATCACGGAAAAACCATGGGCGCTTGCCTTCCAATGGCTCCGCGGGTACCCTCATTGGGACCGGGATTGTCTCTCCAAACACTTCCATGCCCACAGCTACTTTGCGCTTTGACTCCAGAGGCGGTGTCCCGCCAAGAGTACGACCACCATCCTTCGCGACCACAGGAAACAACACACCGCACTCCCAGTTCTTGCAATTCATCTTGGGTGTTTTGGTGGACCTATCCATGACTAGTTTTCCCCTTTTAAAAGGATTAATACGATCACAGTTTAAGGAGGAGCATGGAGCAAACTACCATGCACTTTCGCTCAGGTTGGCAGAACCCACATATGCCCAAGCATCGACCTTCCCCGCGGAAGCCTGTAATTGTCTCGAGGGGCGGGCAAACAGCATCTACAAAAGAGAACTCTAGTAGGCTTTTGCTTTTCATATATTAGAAGGAAGACGCTTACCTTATTATGCATCAACAACCCATCTCGAACACTAACGCAGTCCCTCATCACCGATCTCGGAAAGCTTGGAGAATCCCACCAAGAAGAATTAAAGCAAATTGTTCCTCCGGAGTTGAACCCCTTCTTGCTGAGACGAACAGTCTCATAGGATGGAAAATAAATACGGACGTGATTCATGATCCGTTCCTGGTTCGTCTCGTCGTCAAACTCAGTTCCCGAATCATCGTCTGTGATTTCGTCATCTATGATCAACACGCTCCTCTTCTTAGCACCCTTGGTAGACTTAGTTGGCAAACAGCGCTGCAACTCTTTCAGGCCATTATCCCCCAGTGCTGCCCGGTACATGTTGGATATAAAACCCATATTCGCAGCACCTAGAGAAGAAGTCTTCCCACATAAGCCCAATTCACCTCATAATAGTTCCGCATTCTTACCACAAAATCAAATTCCAAACCCGGGCCGGATGAAAGCCCTAGTGCCTTCACAGCAGTGCCCAAGCCAGAGTACCCAGTGCGGCGCCAGTCCTTGCCTACATTGCTTCCACCTATCGAATGAACAAAGGCCATGTCTTTTGTCTTGCTGAAATCATGGTGATAGAGGCCGTTCAAAACATCTTCAGGCATTCCTTTAGCGGTGCAAAAATGATGTAGTTCCTTCGCAAAATGTGTTTGGTTGTGGTTTGGTTCCGGAAGCCGGGGGAGGTCTATGATAAAGACTGTCTATCCTAGGCGTAAGTAAGCAATGTCGAGACAACTTCAGGTATAGATTAGGAATACATTTTCCATAACACCACCCAACTCTCCCCAGTCGTAGTCTGTAAGATTTGCACTCGGAACAGCAATCCGTAACCATCTTTGGTTGCCACTCATATGGAACAATAACATCAGTTTGCTATGCATACAGCTTACCTGCCCTTGCATCGGCGGGAGGACTAGCGTCGTCCTTGGTAAACTACCGAGTTCCTGAGCTTTGTAAATCCGGTCTTGTTCCTCCTTAGCATGCATAACCATCACAAGCTTCCGAATTGTGTTCAAGGGGAGCTTCTTAAGGACCCAATCGATATCCCATTGAAAAGCAGAAAGAACAGCCACACAAAGAGACTCCTACTCATTACTTAGTGACATTTTCCTAAGGGACAAGGAGGCAACAACCTTTTGAAGAACTTCCTCAAACGTGATCTCAGTATCGGTTTTAGGATAACCATCAGCCCAGGTTTTCTTAACAACGCCGTTCGGATATTGAAGGAAGTTCGGAGTAGTATCGGAAGAATCACTATCCTTCCCCAACTGGCGGCCGCCATGAGTGTGTATCTGCCTCCGATTGTCCGTAGAAAATCTAGACGGCTCGAACGCTGAAGCCCCGCTTAAAGTGAAACCTCCACCAGAGAAACGGCTCGGCCCAGCCCCAACAGGCTTCGGACTCTTGAGAGCGGCCCCGTTCGAAGACAGCCCAAAGTCCGGAGGTGATCTCTTCAATTTAGCCAGTCTCGCCAAACGCTCTCTCTCGACCTGTGCTCTATTTCCAATCGTTCGCAGGAGTCCGTCAGCCGGCTCTGATATTATTGCTGTGCCGGCCACACCAGGGATGCCAACCGCACGAGCTCTCACAGAGGAATTGTTACTCGCCTTTGGCGCCTTTCTTGTAGCATTAATACCGTCCAGGATGCCGTCATCTCCCTCGTCGTCGTCGGATACGATTTCAATAACATCCATCTTGCGTTTTTTAGACTCCTGCTGACGATTCCCGGAGCCCGACGATTCTCCTCGCGCTGGGAGGGCTGAGGATTCAAGCAAAGAAAGCCGAATGGCCTCCGCAATCTGACGTTCCTCATCCTCCTTCTCGCCGCTGTCAGAGTCAGAAATTTCGTATGTATTCTCCATAGCTAAAAGTTTCTTTCCCACTATGCTGAGGTACGGCGGGGCGGGATGAGACGAACTGTAACTAGTTTGTTGAGGTAAGCCTGATGAGGTGGGTGATTCAAGTTTGTAACGATAGCTGATGGGTCGGGAGACGCGTTTTGGGTTGCCAGCCCCGTTATCTTCTTTGCGCAATGCAACAAGCCGTTGATTGCCAAGAAGTGCAGCAAATCCACAAATTGATTATTATTTTTTCATAGTACGGTACCCCGGGGATCTTCCATAAGCACATCATCTCATACATGTATCATACGAAGTATGATAGATACCATACAGCAATTGTAAAAATCCTCCAGCCGTACTATCAGTATCCGACAAAGAGGAATTATGATTACTTTTGATTTCGGGCCCAAAGCAAACACTAAATGACAAGAAACAAAAGAATCTGCTAGTCACAAAGAGAGTTGCATCTCGAGCAAGTAAATAGTTCCCCCCCTCCATCACTTGCAGGTTTCAAGCATCTTCCCCACAACCCCCATCAAAGTCTCGTTCTCCAGTGCTGAGGCCACCCGTTCCTTATCATTCAGCTGTTTGTTGACCTGCTCCCCAGTCGCATGGGTTCCCTCCCTTATCCTAACATCAAGCCTGAATCGTGGCGGAAGTGCCTGTTCCAGCCGTACCCGTACACCCAAGCCAATTACGGTGGCCAGTGAGCAGTGATTGATTGTAGGAGTGAGCTCGACAAGGACGTTGGATATAATTGCCGACGGATCATCTGTGACTTTGATATGTTGGAGATTGACAACGGCGAGCTCACCGAGAGTCAACGGATGCTCTGGGTCTGAAATGGTAGCGATGAGATCTAAACGACAACTTATCAACATCCTCCTATTCCCCTTCCAGTCAAATATGCCGCGTGAGCTCACCGTATATCTCCTGCTCATCAATAGGTTCAACAACAGAATCATCTTCACTTTCATCGGAGTCTGAAAATTCAACCTTGTGACCGGCGAAAGGATCTTGGGCATACGCCGGGACCAAGCCGGACGTTAAAGGAGAAGCCACTTTTTTCCGCTGCACTTGCCGCCGTGTCGGCAGGTCGGAGGCATTGAGAATAGTCGGATTAGCGTTCTTCCCGTCCATAGGTGTGATGCGGTAGGATTTTTCTGGTATGATAGATTGTGTGATTGATGTATTGGGGGGTTGCCACAATCAAAAACTAAAGCAGGTGTACCCCAACGGTGCGGCAACACCAAACAAGGAGGGAAACCCCGAGATGCCATCTGACAAACCTCCAAGCACCGCAACATGATTCATCAGATTGTAGCACATGGTTTTAGGCAAGATCTAGAACAGCAGCGGAATACAGTACTAGTACAGTATGATCTAGTCAGTTACAGAACCCCCATTATCAGCTCACCAAGCACCATTCAGTAGCACAACCATACTTTATCACTCGATATGCTCTCCCAGCAGAAGTCGCCCAATAACACTTTGGGTGACTATTCCGTTGCGGATTCAGCTATGATAGGTCTCAGAGACCCTGTGATATCGCTAGGTGTCTGAAATACACAGTACAGTTTCTACTGGTTTTTATCTGCTATGCAAGAAGTGGGATGCATTCGAAGTGGCCTTGGGGTGAATATATTTTTGATTCTATTGAATTTTGTATCATAGGATCGAACTCCAACTTTAGCTGGTTTGGCCTCGATCTGGTTGCCCTTCGACCTCCACTGCCACTTTTCCCGTAGTGCTGAGCCGCAACATGATTGCTTTTCACCAGCCCGGTTCGCTATCAGGAACAAACGTGGGATAAGCAAGTTACGGGTTTCCTGTTTTCTTTCCTTTTTTGTTTCTTTCTTTCTTTTTCCATTTATCCTTCCTTTTTCTCAAATTCTTTCTGCGGGGTATCTCGCACGACTTTGTTTTGCGCACTAGGCGGCAACAGACCCCTCTTTTAAGAAGGGTTTCGGGAATCGACTCAACACACCGCGATTGGAACACTGCACACCCAACTGCAACAAGTAAACACCACCACCACCACCACCACTGGTTGACCAAAGCTTGAAATTAATACCCAAACATGGTCATTCACTAACGGTATATCCTCCAGAGGAATCCAGGAGCAAGCTAGCCGACCGTACCCCTTCACACCTCATTTTTTTCATTTTTTCATTTTTTTCTGGCTCGGTTACAATGGCATAGCTTAGGGTTTTGCTCGCCAAGAGGCGATCATACAAACCCAAGACCCCCACGCCTCCTGCTCCTTCCTTCTTCCTCTTGCCCTTTAAGGTCAGTTTGGTAACTGAAGGCAGCATCGCGAGTGTAGATAATTTGGGATATGGCCGGCGGGACTGAAGACTGGACGAATGGTATGGGGCGGAGGCTCAAATTGTGCCAAGCTTTGGTGTGGGTGTCGACCCTCGGGCCCGCGTATTTGTGCTCACCTTCTGGCTGGCCCTCAATAGGCCCCTCATGGGGGTGGGAAGGAAGGCCAAGGGCTCACTTTGCCTGGAGTTATGGATCATGGGATAAATGACTTTTATCGGTGCTCTCTCGGCAGCTGTGATACATTCGTTGAAAGAGGAAGAAGAAAAAAAGGGGGGGGGGGGGGTAATTGATCGGTTGTTTTGAGTTTTGTGCCGATTTTTGGGTCTATACGACTACCGGCGTGCTCTTCCAGTGTGATATTCAGATATGTTGGGTGTAGAAGCCTAGTTGCCGGGCCATGTATTACGATACTGCGCAAATGGATCGAAATGGAAATCTTCATCTTCGGTCTCCGGTCAACTCATTGAAGGTGAGAAGCGAGGACATTCCGGCCCGTGATCTGAACATCACCAGCCGTGTAACAAGGTGCGACCTTCCACATTTAGGTTGAGAAATTTATATAATTCGTGTAGCCGCAGATGAGGAGGGGGTGGGTGGTGGAAGTGGATGGAGCAGGTGGAGGAGATAGTAGATAATGTCGGATGCCCGTAACCGTGACTGAGGAGCGCGGAAAGATATTTCTATTTAAACCACAAGTAACAGTTCGCGATCATCCGGATCACCATTTCCTTTATTTTGGCACACCGAAGGTCCTTTGTCCTGGGGGAAAATCCAAGACGAACTAGCCCGCCAGAGCACGAAACTATTGTCGAAAGTTGACGGTAGGAAACCTTGTTTTACTCCCATCTTATTTTTGTCGGAATGATAACAGTGGTGGTGGTGGTAATAATAACAGTAATAATAATAATAATAGTGATAATAATAATCTCCTATTCGTCATATTTTATTTGTTCCTTCATTTTCGCTGATCTGTATCAGAAAAAGCGTTTTTCCTCATGACTGTTGGCTTTTGATTTGGCTTCGGCACGATTGGCGGGAGAGGGACGATCGTGGACATGGAGTCGTCTTGTCAGTTGGTGGTCGCGAGTGTGGGTTCTGGGGTTTATCATAATAATTTTTTTCTCTCTTTTTTTTTTCTTTTCCTTCCTTCCTTCCCTCCTCCCCTCCTTGCTTACTTTTTCTCGCCTTCTGCATATTGGGAATCGCCCGCTGTGTATCTTAGGAACAGAGCAGGGGTGTCTCCGGGAGCGGTGTGTGTGGTTGGTTGTGTGGCTGGTGAGGTGACGGAGAATGTACCGACAGAGCGAAATAGCGGTATGTCATGCTGGTTTGGACGCCGCGCATCTGCATTGCAAAACGGGTGGCGGGTAAACATCGTATCTGGGCATCCTTGCCCTGAAGAACCCCCAACAGTATTGGCCGAATGGGTTATGTATGGTATAGTCTAATATGCAGGCGCTGGCCGCGGTTGCTGGAGGATTCACCCCTGGTTCGTGCTCGCCTGTAGCAAAGCAGGTCTTTTTGTGCTCAATGATATAATAGCATGCCCGTGCCGGCACCGTATCATGCAATATAGGGTTGATAGTGAAGGGCGGAAAGAGGGGTTTGAACTTATGTATACGGGTTGGCAGGTTTGCGAGAGTTGTCGTTGTATCATATCATACCAACATCGTGGGGTGGAAGCCTTGTGTGCGGATACGGTGCAGTATCATGAGTGGAGATGGCAAAGCAGCTGGTGACTCTTGTGACGATTCAGGTATCTTGCTATTCATCATGTCCCAACGGGAGACCAATGAGCGGTTTTCTCGCTCAGTGGGCATCCTATGCAACAGACATCCTGGACTGCTTGGTGGGAGGCATGGACAGGCGGTATAGTATAAAAAGAAAATAAAAGAGCCAGACTTGAGTGCTGCAATTGATGACGGTAAGCTTCTGGGGGGGAGGTGAGGGAAGGATATGGACGGTGTGAAGCGGGTACTGTGTGCTGTGTATTATAGCTTTGGCAAAGATGGGGCGGAAGTTTGATCAAGGTTTAGGAGCCGCACATGGGCATTATACAGCCCCAGATATCTTCCCCATTGATTCCCATTTTTATCTTTTTTTTTAAAGAAAATGCTTTCGTTCCTGTCTTTTTTATATATCTTTTTTTATCTTTTTTTATCTTTTTTTATCTTTTCTCCTGACTCCCGTTTCCAAGAAGGCTGTCGACATCAGGGCGCCACGGCTGCCAAGTCGCACTTTTTGCTAGGGGTGGTACTAGCGGGGAAACCTAACCCTTAGCGGAGCCATGCACCTCCCCACCCTAAATGTTCCCACACCACACCCACATTGTCTTCCGGGTCGTTGCGAAAAGCATTTAGCGGGCCACAGAATGGCAGCCCTGCTACCCTAGAATACAGGCATTGGATAGGCAAGGTATTATTCCTGTGTCTCATTAACGCCCGTCCGTCGCTCTTCCACCTCCTCGCTCCTCGCTCCTCCTCGCTCCTCCTCCTCCTCGCTCCTCTCCCTCACTCCTCCTGTTCTCTACCCTTCTTCTTCTTCATCATCATCACAACCTCAACCACTAATCCTTCCCTAAACAGAGGAACCACTTCTAGCGTTAGCTGTTGTGCTTCCTTTAAACCCCGTTACTCTTTATATTTGCCTTTTGCATCTTTGGCTTCCTTAATCCTCTTACCCTCTTCCCTCTCATCTTTTCATCTCTCTCTCCTTTTCCCTCTCCTTCTGCCCCACAAAGCAACTCTTAGCACATACATACGCTCACACACACAACAAGGAACACGTCTATCATTACGCACGTCTACCGACAGCCGTCCCTGGTGAGTCTCCCGCTCCGCTAAGCCTCCTCCCTCCCTATCACCCCCCCCCCCCTCCCCTCACACCTCACACCTCATCACGTTTCTTTTCACGATTACACAAGGCTTTTACTATCACAGTGGATATTCTTCGTTCATCTTCTATAGCACAACACGAAACTTACACACCTATTCTATCGTAACAGCTTTCATTCATCATCCAACCCCCGTCCTCATCACCATCGCCATCGCCATCTTCATCGCCATCTTCATCGCCATTTCGTTCCTGATTGTTATTATTACTACACTCCCTATTCAATCATTAGTCGCTAGCCTCCCGCTTATCTTCCTCCGTCTCGATTTTTCTCTTGCGGAGCGTTTACGAGATCGGACGCTGTCGCGCCTAGCTCTGCGCAGTCCATCGGTAATCGCGTGTGTCGGTGGTGGTTGTAAGATCGTGTTTCATCAACAGCCCTGTACCGTTTCCCCGCAAAGATATAGTAACCACAATTTTGGACCCTGCGTACCGCGATTAACTAAAAATCAACACCAATCTCGAATCGCCTTTCTGGACAGCTTTAACAACCCCTGCTGAATGTCCACAATGTACTCATCACATCGCGGGATGGTGCCTGCCCCGAACAGTCGCTTGACTGAGCTTTTGGAGCAGGTCCGACAGGAGTTTGCGGATCAGCAATCTAGGTCCAGCGATTATGAGCACAAGAGTACGTTTCCCCTTCCTATATTATCCATTGATGCCCAAGTTTGGTGTTAGGCTAGTGGATGCAAGTGTTCTAACTGGGCTGACATGTTTGCTGATATTGCATTAGTCCAACAGCAGATTCAAGAAATGGATTTGGTCAGACAGACTGTTTTCCAATTAGAAGCAGCCCATGGCGCCATGAAACAAAAGTGAGATTGGCCCCCAGTTGTTATCTCCAATTGTTCCCGAAAATACGTACAGAATGCCAAGATAGGATTGATGGCTGATATATCACGTCCTAAGGTATGAGGACGAGATCGCCCGACTCAATCGGGAATTGGATGCGCGTGGTGGTGCACATGTTGCACCGCATGGCTCCCAAAACGCTGGTCCTTCTGTCCAACCTCCCCCACCTTCTCTCCCAGCCGGTGCCGGTCTGTTTGTTGGTATCATGGCGGGCAACAACGGACAGGGCGGCCCAGGACTCGTACCACCACCGCTACAAGAATCCCATCCACAGGCACCTCATCATTCTATCCCCCCACCCCCCACCTCCCTTCCTCAGCAAGTTCCACCAAGCCAGCCCCCCCAACAGCTACAGCAGCAGCAGCAACAACAGCCTGTATACCCATCAAGCTCGTTTGTGAATGGTAAGAAATACTCCGCTTCCTCGCCGCACATCCTATCTCGGCTCCTCACTTGCATTCCCCAAATTTTCCTCTCCCCGAATAGAGACACCCATCTCATAACAGGCTGATTGCGTGCTAACCTTTGTTGGGGTGCTTGTAGGCGGTTACGGGAATCCAGCACCGCAACCTACAGCCTCCCCCGGGCCTGGCAAGAACCAGAACAGACGTCCCGGTGGGCCGGGTGGGCCAGCCACTCCGCAACAAAACCAGCCGCCGAACTATAATTCTGACCCTCGGGGCTCTCCACAAGTTGCCCGCCCCCGATCGCCAGCCAGCTGCCTTGGCGATCTTGAATATGACAGAGTACCAGCTAACCAGAAAAAAGAAGGACCCGATTGGTTTGCAATTTTCAATCCCAAAGTTCCTCGTCTTTTGGATGTCGATCTAGTCCATACTCTTGAGCACAACAGTGTTGTATGCTGCGTAAGGTTCAGTCAGGACGGGAAATTTGTTGCCACTGGTTGTAACCGAAGTGCCCAAATTTATGATGTTAAAAGTGGAAACATAGTCTCCCGCTTGCAAGACGAAACGGTCGATAGGGATGGTGACCTGTATATCCGAAGTGTCTGCTTTAGCCCCGACGGGAGATACCTCGCTACAGGAGCCGAGGACAAACAAATTAGAGTAAGTCCGAGCTTCTGCTTTTGGTTAGTTTGGGAAATATGTTGTATTAACTGCTTTTCGAATTTATAGGTATGGGACATCCCGAGTCGTACGATTAAGCAGACTTTCCATGGTCACGAGCAGGATATTTATTCCTTAGACTTTGCTCGTAATGGAAGGCATATTGCCTCCGGCAGCGGGGATCGCACCGTCCGGGTATGGGATATTGAATCTGGCCAAAATGTTCTTACTCTCAGCATTGAAGATGGCGTAACCACTGTCGCTATCTCTCCTGATGGCCGGTACGTTGCAGCTGGCTCTCTCGACAAGAGCGTTAGAGTCTGGGATGCGCAGAGTGGCTACCTGGTTGAGAGGCTCGAAGGTGCCGAAGGTCACAAGGATAGTGTGTACAGTGTTGCCTTTGCTCCAAACGGAAGGGATCTGGTTTCCGGCTCTCTTGATAAGACGATCAAGATGTGGGAGTTGTCGGCGGCAAGAGGGCTTATGCCAGGTGGAGGCACTAGCCGCGGCAAGTGCGTAAAAACATTTGAGGGACATAAGGTTAGTTTTGGAGCTCCTTTGGCAAAGGCTCCCCCGGATTTAAGGGCGACCGCGGGATTTGAGAAATGTCCGATCCGAAGTTATGAGCTGACCTAGCGTTGTGCAGGACTTTGTTCTTAGCGTCGCCCTGACACCTGATGGAAATTGGGTTTTGAGTGGCTCAAAGGATCGTGGCGTGCAATTTTGGGATCCCCGGACCGCGAGTGCACAGCTCATGTTACAAGGTCACAAGAACTCAGGTAAGTCTCGAATTTTGGGTATTCCCTAGCAACCCCCCCCCCAGTCGCCCTGAAAATTGATCCCGGAGCCTGGGACAGGAAGCGTGGCTGGGGCTGGTTTCGCTTCTATGATCCTTTATTTTCCAGGGATATGCGGCTGATAATGTTTCTGTTTGTCACCAAAATAGTTATCTCTGTTGCTCCAAGTCCCTCAGGTGGCCTCTTTGCAACTGGCAGTGGTGATATGCGAGCGAGGATCTGGAGGTTAGTCTATTTTTTTCCCCCTTCCAAACCATTTCTCCGTTTCTCTTCTTTTCTTTTTCGACCTGGACCCTAGCTGGAAATGCTTTTATTTTACTCATTTCAAATTTCTTTTTTCCGTTTATTTTACCCCACAAAATTGGGGGTATGAGGACGCCCCCACGTGCGGTACCCATCCTGCATTGAGTGTGGCATGAAAATTTTTCTTGGTAACGCTGCTGACATGGGTAACAATCGTTGTAGTTACGAGCCATATCATCATCAACCTAATGCCCTATAAAGGCGAACCTATGTATTGGTATCTGGACGATTAGGATGGTTAGGGATGGGATATGCTGCATGCCCTGGACAGTAGTCAGTCGCCTTTGCAAGGGGGTTTTTCTTTCTTTTTCTTCTTGAAAACTACAACTAAAACTGAAGCCTCCTTCAAAGGATCTGCGATCGGTTTTAAGGGTGGCAGGTTCTCGGTGTATTTCCAAACAAAGGCTTTTCGTTCAGGCTTCCCAAATGTTGTAGGTATCTGTATTTTTGTTTTGCTTGTTTCTTTACTTGTTTCATTTTCATTTTTTTTGATTTTGATTTTGCGGAAATGTATGGCGGATGCTGGGATATTGCGGGAAGGATGTTGATGAGGCAATCCTTTTCCGCAGTCCTGGGAATCATGGGATGAACTGCATTCTGCGAAGCCGCCAGACGAAGAAGGCGTCTATTCTGTGTTAATGAGAGGACGAAGCGATTGGTTGTGAACGGACCCAAGTAACCATTGACAGGCTCTGCTTTTTTTGGAGATCACGGATTCATCTCTTCTCCTTTTCTATCATATTTCTTCTATATTCCTTTGGTATTTATTATATCTATTCTTCACTACCTGGTCGGGACTATCCCATTTTCTTATTGTCATCCGGTACCGTAGCTGTGCGGGAGGAATTAAAAATGCGAGAGATTTGTGCTTTGAAGAGACAATTTGTCAAGGCCTCTGAGAGATTAGACTAGGGTATCAATTAGCCCATCAGGAACCATGTCCCAAAGATGTTGTGAAGAAAATGGCGGGATCTGGTAATGATGCTTCCTCAACTGGAAATAGGTTGATATATAGGGTTTCAAACTGAGATCTTATCCTCCGATCTCTTGGAAGTAGTGACAGGCTACCGTATGGGATGGGATGTACGAGTACTCGTACTTGTACTGGTACCACAAGGACAGCCATACTCGTGTCCACTAACACAACTGCAGGAGGGGGAGCAACGAAGAGAGACGGGGGCGGCGGCGAACGACAAAAATCTAGCGGTAAAATCGGATTTGGTAATGCTGTTGGCTGCGCTGTACTCGAGTAGCCCTCGGGTTTGCCGCGCATAGAAAAGAAGAAAACGGGTGCCAAATCTTGGCTCAGAGAGCACAGTAATCGTACCTGTACTGAACCAATACAGGGGTTCAAACTACCAAACCCTTTTTACCCTTCCTGGCAGCACTCCTATCATATCATACCGGTGGCGGATCAAGCCACCTTTTCCCCTCTAACGGTACCGTATTACTCTTTGACTCCAAAAGCCCTCGTTCTAACCCATCACAAACCTCCATACCCGAGTGCCGAGTACGTAATCCGAAAGTTCAGTGAGCAGTTAATTTAGGTTAGCCTGTAAAAAATAATAACAATCCCTGTCTCAGACGAAAATAGTTTTCCCCGGTACCTTGCACACGCGCGCATTACAAAAGTGTCTAAGAGTCTTGGCGCGGATTTGGCCTCGGAAGTGCCAAGATTTCCGAATAATGATAATGATAATCATATATTTTTTGCAACGCGCAAGCATGGGAGGGAGATAGTTGGTTGCTTATGAAGTTATTCAGATGCCTTGGCACCAAGACGACCATGATAACTGTCATAATCGATGCCAGGGAAACCGCCTTCCTCACGGAAGATGGCGATTTTTAGCACGGGGGGTTTAAGGGTAAAATAGGAAAGGTCTTGGGTCTTGGAACTGTGTGACCCGGTGAATGGCTCTTCGAGGAGGGGTCTATCAGGTCAGGTCAGATAGGTCAGGATAATTAGGTGGCTTCGCCACTGCTCCTTTGCACATGCTGTTTTGTCCAAGTGCTTGAGAACGTAAGTCTGCGAAGGGGTGCAGACACACATACCGCAGAGTGTGTGATACATGAGAGGCTTTTCCTTCGCCCCAACATTCTGGAACGGCTTGTGATAACCCATGTTCCGGGGTGGGTCCTCCCCCCCTCCTCCTCCCCACCCCCCCCTCGCTTGGAACCGCCCGAGTTTTGTATGCGCGAGGGAAACCCGAAAGTATCATAAGGGTGAGAGGGGGTTTTTTTTTCAATGAAATGAAATGAGATGGAAAAAGTGTGTATTGTACTAGTATACTATAGCACTAATTTGGACGGATGAGCGAACCGAAGGAAGGAAGGGAGGAAGGAAGGAAAGAGAAGTACGGTACCGTACGGTGCAATGCAGTGAGGTTTTTGTGTACAGGGTTTTAAGGGAGATTGGCCCTTTTCCATCGTTACACTCACCGGATTTTGACCAGGTGGATAAGTTTGAATTCGCCTCACCATGGCCACCACCCCCCCCCCCCTCCTAAGTAGGGTAGCGGCAGGGGAGGGGAAGAAGGGGGGGGGAGGAGGGGGGGTTTGTTGAATAAAATGAAAGAGATGCCCGGCGGGGCAACCTCGTGCATTGAAAATTGGAGAAAATGTGTGTTGGATTCTGAGGTTACACATATGTCTCTATGGTTTTTTGTCCATTCGTTCGTTCGTACTACTACAGTAGTTCTAGTCAGCCCTAATGGGGGGAAAAGGTTGTTTTCTGGTGAAAGGGGGAGAGGGAGGAGGATTACCACCGGTACAGCGATGCTGCAGTGCTGTAGGTGAGGGTGAGAGAGATGGAAATACCTGTACTGTATTGTCGGAAGAAAAAGGTGAGGGAAAGAAAGGAGAAAGGACCAAGGATCAATAATTCGTGATTTTCACCTTTTTTTAATTTCTTTTATTTTTTTCACCTCGTTTAAACGGAGAGGGGGACTTGGGGAGCACAGGAAGTGATCGGCCGAAAATAAGCTTCCCTCTTTTCTTCTTGCCCGGGTTTAATCCATACCGTATTGTAGTGCCAAGGGAATCAACATAGCGCCGTATCTAGATAACGACCACATGTGAACTCGAGTGGTGCTTGTAGGATGCGTACGATATTTAGCTATATAACTTATAATAACTTATAGCTGCTAGTTTAACATTGGCGATTGCCAACGAGGCCCCAAAAAGGGGAGGGGGGTGTGGGGTCAGTCAGCCAAGACAAGGGTGAAGAACTCGAGTCCTCTAGCCTCTTTCTTCATTGTTGCGCAGACAGGCAGACAACCAGACTACCCTATCATACCCTACCCACCACCACCACCACTACTCCCCTCTCACACACTCTCACACGCATCCTAGACAGTTACGACAGAGACAAAAGATCATTGGTCCCGATGCTACGACCCGTGTCCGCGGTCGCGAGGTGAGAGCCTGGTCGCCAAACATGCAGAGGAGGAGGAAGAGGAGGAGGAAATTTTTAATGTGTCTATCTATTTATCTAAATAAGCGGGGCGTATATCGAGTAAAAGTAGGTAGGAAGAGAAGAGAAAAAAGGAAAAATCACCTTTTTGGTTATCCATCTGTGTAGCATATAATAGGAGCATTATTATCATTATTATTATTATTGTATGATATGCGGTTGGGATATGATTATGGTATCACTTTATTTATCTCATCTCGATGGGAGATACTCGCTACGATACGTTGCGGACGGTACGGTAATGGGTACGGTGCTACTACGATGGCGGCAGCATAAAGCAAATAAAAATGACACGGTTAAGTAGTTATCCATACGGTGGGGATTTTAAAAATAAAATAGCATACCGTTTGGAGATGTCGATTTTTCCTTGTGTGTCTCTGGGGGGAGGATGGGAAAAAAGTAAGAAAAGATAGACAAAAGATTCCATATCTGAACACATTCTGTGCGAACGGTGTGTGGTGTTTCTGATTTATCTTTTTTTTTTCGCACGCACTTATAACCTTATTATTATTACATACGCATGCGCGGGAAAATAAACCCATCTCTCCCTCTCCCTCTCTTTTTTTTTCTTAATATTTTTTTTCTTTTTCCCCATTTTTTTTTCTTTTCTCATTGCTTGATTTCCCCTTGGGTTCCTTATCCCCCTTGATATGGGAACCAAAGAGGTTCGGCCCTCTCACGGTTTATGCTGCTGAAGAGGCACACGCATCTGGTAGACTGGGGTAAGGGTGGGCTGGGTTGGATGAGAGGGAGGGCAGCATGAAAAGAGGGAGAGAATGGGAACATAGAACGAATGAAGTCAAATCAAAGTGGGCGAAGCGAAGGTGAAGGGGGGGAGGGGTGAGAGGACAACCAGAGACAGAATTGTATCCTCTCTTCTTGTGCCTCCCAGAGCAAGGGTTATGATATTCTATTTACTGTCCGAGCGAATAGGCAAAGCATGATATGTATGAATGAGAGGTGCTGACTTGCCTCGATTGAACTTTGACGCCAGACTCCCTCTTGCTCAACTTGGAGTGGTTTGAATTTGCCTGTTGTCTCTCATCCATCTGCGTGAACTGTCGCACGGTGTTTTCGTCGTCATGGAACTTGAAAAGGATTCGCATTGACCCCAGCAATAAGTTTTTTCGCCAACAAGACCGTGGTCAGTAAGGCCCCCCCCCCCCCCGGCCCCTCGATTACCCTACGGTTCGCTACCTTTTCTCCCTCTTTTTTCTTCCTTTCTTTTTTTCTTCTTCCTCTCTACTAACCACCTTCGTCAAAGAAAATCGGTCTCTATTTTATCGGTGCTGTGTCCCAAAAAACCTCGTACCAGCAAAGAGCAGGTACCAGCAGTATGTCTTATTCTTAGCTTGCTTTGATCAGTATGTATACGAGTATAGGATGAATGATAGTGGATGGGCGTGAGGGGAGGCCTTGTGCAGATCTATGGCGATTGTTGGTTAGCTCTGTTACATCTCTGCGTGCATCTCATCCTCCCACTCGCTTGACGTGCATGCAGGCAATACAAGTACTTGCGCGGAACCCCCTGGTTCGCTCGTCCCCTTCGGGGTCATGGTGGAGGGGAGGTCGTGCACCTTTCTCCACCAACTATGCTTCACCAACAAGCCAACAAGAGGAAAAGGGCTCATGGTCAATTGATCTCTTTCTCTCCCCCTTCCAAGAGCGCTTTTCCAGGAAGGAAGAGAAAAAAAAGAAAGGAAAACGACAAGCAGCTGCAGCCGCACTATTCCTAATTCACTATCCCTTTTCCATCGTTCTATCCCCTGCCATCTCCCACTGGCTTTTCTCCAGTCGTCCGCTCGTTCAGCTTTCTCCGCACGAGTGAAAGGGACAGATGGCAGGAAGGGGGGGGGATCAAAAGCGAATGATGGGATTGGGAAGGCTTTATGTGACCAATGAATCGCTTATTATTAACTCTCTTGTTTTCATCAAAAGAGCCAGCATGGAGTGATCGATGCTTTCCCCTTTGAGGAACTCCAATCTCATTAATATTCATCTCCTCTTTGTATCATTATTGCGATACCGGTACTAGATCCCACCTTGTCAGTCACTTGTAGTATCTCTATCTTCCTTAGAAATCAGGGGATGAAATAATAATAATAATACCTGTATATATTTATCGGGGGTATGAGAAAACGGGGGGAAAGGGGGATGCTTGATCTCAATCCGATCTTACTTGACTGTGTGTGGCTCTCGCCGTAGGGCGCCCGGCGAGCAGCCCCCTCCGGGTTTTCCTCGCCATGGATTATGTACGAATCACGACTCCTACGAGCACAGACACATTGCTCAAAGTATTCGCGCCCCAGCAGATCCCAACGGAGGGGCTGAAGGGAAGGAGTGCACGAAGCCTGGGTTGGACGGAAGGGAAGAATGCGCCGGGAAGAGGATAGAGACGGGGGTGGATGGTGGATAGTGGATGGTGGATGGTGAATGGATGAGGTTCATGGAAAGCAGCCCGAATTGCCTGTCCTCCACCAGTTTTACGTGCCCCGGGAAACTCCCTCTCTCGTCCTCTCCTCACCCCTCCTGCTCTTATTATTATTATCATCTGTTCCTTCCTACCCCCCCCCCCCGGTACACAGACTGAGTTTTGGCCTTGTATTGAGTGTGAGTGAGCTGTGTGAGCTGTGTGTGTTGTGCGCGTGTGTTTATTTTGCAATCCACAGTATGACAATCCTTTCCCATCCACCCATCCATCCACCAACCCCCCCACCTCACTAAACTACTACCTCCACACTTCCCATAACTGCAGATAGGCCCCAGGCGGGCGGTTTCATAGTTCACAAGAAGGCAGAGAGTCCGCCAAAATGATCGAAACAAGACCTCCCAGCTACCGTATTCCTTGGGCTCATCCAGTGTGCTTACACACCTCCCCAAAATTCATCCACCACCACCCCCCTCCCCTCCTTCTCCTTCCCCCTTCATGTTCATAGTACAAGATATACATCATCCCGTTAGTATTCGATCGAAGATTCGCCGAGCTGCAATGCATGCAAGTAGCGGTGGTAACTTCTTTTAATTCCTTTTTCTTGTTTTGACCAGGGATCTCTCCCACGCCGCCTCTAGTCGTCACCTGCTCAGTTCTGCTACGGTACTCTCTCTCTCTCCCTCTCTCTTTTGCCCCAGGTCACAAACCCACCCCCCTCTCGCTCTCGCCTGGCCTTGCATGTAAGTATATGACCGACGCCCTCCTACTACTGGGCGACGCCGTGCGGGTGGCAGAAGATACTCCAAGGTCAAGCAAAACTTTTTTCCCTTCATTCACTCTGTGTGGGGGAGGGGTGTTATAAGTTGGACATCAGCTCTTCCAACAAGGCGCAGCTCTTGCGGTCCATTGAAAGTACGACCGACGGTCCGAGACGCTCTGCCCAGCCTCCTGGATACGGATCCTACCCGGCAGAAGGTTTTCCTGGTAGTCTCACCTTTCCCTTACCCTCCTCGAACCCCAGGCACGCTCATAAAGTCACAACCGCAATTCTGGCATTAGCAGTGGCATCAAATCCAGCCCGTGTCTGGCATCGTGACAAGATCCATCGGTTGGGTGGCCCTGCACTTGGGACAATGGATATCTCTGGCCTTGTATATCGTACAAACGAACACTCGGCTTCAACATCTACGTCATCACGAGGAATCATGGCTCCTCACTTGCCCATGAATGCTCAGCCTTTTGTCCAGAATCAGATGGGAGACTTTGACGCGTACCCAGGACAGTTTGGCTTTGATACTTCCCAAGTCCCTCAATACCAGAATGTTGGTGTTGTACATCCGCAACCTGGATTTCCTCAACCATATCCGCCACCACAGCAGCAGCAGCATCATGCAAATCCTCATCATGGACAAACGCACCCTCATACAGGCCCACATCCTCATCATCCTCATCACCAACCTCATCCCCATCCCCAGCAAGCTCATCCGCACCCTCATCCCCACCCGCATCATCAACAACACTTGACACATCCTCATCATCCGGGTATTCAGCCGACACCGACAGTTGTTTCCCATCGACTCCCTCAAGCCCAGCAGCAGCAGCAAGCCCAGCAGCAGCAGCAGCAGCAGCAGGCTCAGCAGCAGCAGCAGGCGGCAGCAGCCCAGCAAGCTCAGCAGCAAGCCCAGCAGCAGGCCCAGCAGCAAGCCCAACAGCAGGCTCAGCAACAAGCCCAGCAGCAGGCCCAGCAACAAGCCCAGCAACAGCAGGTCCAGCAGCAGCAGCAGCAGCAGCAGCAGCAAGCTCAACAGCAGCAGCAGCAGCAAATCCCCCCAGAAAACCGACGGAGACCTGCTAACATATCGCGACAGCAGCCTCCGGCAAAGGCAGTTGTTCAAACCCAGAACCAAAATGCTAGGTCCATGTCCTACCAGTACCCCCATTCTTCGCCACCCCGGGGGAGCCCTGGCTCAACGAAAGTTTCAAACCCCAACCACGACGTTGACTTTCAAACAGATGTTGATACTCTGATGAAGGCGATACAAGCAAGACAACCTGTAGTAATAAAAGCCGAATCAAACTCACCTTCACCAGGTTATCCCCAGCCCCGGCAGCCACTGAAGAACACGCCAGTAACACCGATTCATCCAGTTAGCTTTCAGAACAGGTCGCCATATACAAGCAACCCCTACGGCCAGAACGGCTATCCACCACAACTCAGCAGCAATCTTCAGGTACAAGCGTCGGGGAGTGGGCTTGGTGTCCCTAAGTTGTTGGCGGAGGATGAAGACCTGCCAGCCAGGGGGGGTAAAGAGGAAAAAAAATCGGGTTCGCAGAAGGCGAAAAAGAGATACGAATGCGATGTTCCCGGTTGTAACAAAAGCTTCTTTCAGAAGACACACCTCGATATTCATTCCAGGGCACACACTGGAGATAAACCTTTTGTTGGTTCCCCTGTTTTTTTCCTCGTTATTTTCCCTTTGTTTCTGGCCGAGGGCCGTTTTCCCCCTTTGTGATTTCCGTGGTTATCGCACTCCCCAATAAAGTTCGTAGTGCTAACGTTAAAAATAGCCTTGTAGTGAACCTGGATGCGGCCAGCGATTTTCCCAGTTGGGTAACCTAAAGGTCCGTTATCCTCTTGTGCTTAGATTCTGCCCTATCTACCCATGTGCTGAATCCTGGAGATTTCAACCCATTTCCACATTGGTGATCGTTTTTTTGATTCGCGATGTTCTCTTTTAGACGCACGAGCGTAGACATACTGGCGAGAAGCCCTATTCTTGCGATTTCTGTGGTAAACGGTTTGCTCAGAGGGGCAATGTTCGTGCCCATAAGATTGTACATGATGGCTCAAAGCCCTTCACTTGTCGGTTGGACAACTGTGAAAAGCAATTTACGCAATTAGGGAATCTTAAGGTGCGAGCGCCCTCTACCTCCCCTACCGCCCGCTACACTAGATGGGCTGCGGGTGATTTCCCATGTTTCGCTTTCACCACGCATTTATTGACATTTGTTCGCCGTGTCCCACAGTCCCATCAAAATAAGTTTCATGCCGTAACGTTGCGGCAGTTGACGGAGAAGTTCGCGCAAGTCCGGGACGGTGACGACATTTCAGTGGCGGACAGGGAGTTGTTCGAGTACTTTGCCGAGCTCTACAAGAACTCAAATCGCGGCATCAAGGGAAGGGGGAAGGATAGGAAGATCACAGGTACAAAAAAGCCCAGATTAGCGGATGGTGAGATGGGCAGCGATGCCGGGCGTCATGCGAGTGGTGACATGCACTCGATAACCTCTCCGAATGGCTCCTGCGGGAGCAACTCTAACCCCGATGCGGCATTCGATTTTTCGGGGGGGCATATGGATGAGGAGGATGAGAGTTCTGTGGATTCGCCGTACGAGCAACAGCAACTTCCGCCAATGAGGCCTGGTGCGGCGATGGTTATGGGTGCTTATCCCGAAGATCCCATGGCACTACATACGGACATGGCTAAGTACAGCTTGGACCGGAAGTTTTAATGGTAGGATTTTTTTATTTTTTTTTGAAAAAGGAAAGAACAAAAAAAGCTTATTTCTACAGTTTTATTTTGCGGCTCCGTAATATATCTCCTGATCTGCATAGCCGTTTGGCTGTGTTTCCTTTTTTTATTTTTTATTTTTTATTTTTTATACAATTTACCCTTCCTTTTATCCAACTGTCACTTATTTCTTTTTTCTTTTTTTCTTTTCTCTTTTTTTTTTCTTTTTTTTTCCTTAAATTTTTTTTTCCTGTCCTTCTTCCCCATACCCTGTTGCTCGGTTCTGATCCGGGGTAACCAGGCAAAGGGGAAAGGGGAGAAAAAGGGCGTTGGCCGATTAGCGGATTTTTTCATTTTTTTCAATTCCCGTTTCCCATCTTTCCAACCTTTTTTATTCCTTTGGTGTGGGGTGCATTCATCTCTTTTTACCCTTCTGTGTCAAAAAAAATCTACCATCATGCGGCCAGTAATAATTCGTACCTTTTTTTTTCTCTTTCACTTTATTTGTCCTCTACAGACTTTTGCTTCCCATCCGTCCTGTTGGTCTACTTTTTGTTTTATTTCCCGTCCATGCTGTATGTCCATCCACGCTTCCATACATCCCACACAGAAAGGAGGGAATGAGAAAGTGAACGGATGAGGGAGGAGGCGAGGAAAGGAAGAAGGAAAAAAAATCCCGGAAATCACGGCACAATCTGCCAGCGCTTGCTTACTTATTTGCCTGTTCTTTTTGGCTCTCGATTCTTTAGCTGGTGCTGTGGGGCTTTTCTCCTTCTCGTGTCTGAGCATAGCTTGAGCTGTTGATTTTGATTTTGACTTTTTATTTGAGTCCACAATTACCCCCCTCTGGCTCATTTTGTCCCACTCTAATTTACCTTGGCATGGCATGGCATGGGCTGGGCCGGACTGGCTTGGTTGGGTATGGAATGGTATGATACGATAGTTACTCCTCCTGCCCTCCTCTTCCTCCATCCTTTTCTTTTTCTTTTTCAAGAGGGTGGATGGATGCGTGATGTGTGTGTGGGGGGGGAGGCGAATGGGAAAAAAGGACGAGAGAAAAAATATTCCTGAGCTTGATTGAGTGAACCTAGAACCGTATCTTCCCTGCTGTATGTGCTTGGCAAACTCTCCGGGTTCTTGTAAAAGTACTCGTCCTAACTGGTTAGATGAACCACGCCTGACGACGGACATCCCTGTAATTGATCTTCCACGCCTTGTTCCCTTGATAATGATAAGAAGGGGAAAAGCACACATCCTGTAAAAACTTAATATGTGCTTGTAAACCTATTTTACTTTCTAATCTCGAGGGTAACGTGGGGGCAAGTTTTTCCTTTCCTTTCTTTTTTTCCTTTCCTTTTTTTTCTCTTTTTACTCCTTGCCAGTTTGTGGATGGTTGTCTCATTTATTTTTTTATTTTCTTTTGCTACTGCTACTTGCTTACTTCCTTAGCGGGGGGGGGGTTCTTCTTGATTCGCGGGTTGGATTTGGATTGGGTGACAAGGTTAGAGGAAAGGGATGAAGGACTTCACGTGCACACTTTTTCTGTCTTTGTCAAATCTCGTTTTATCTTATAAATAACAATGATAATAGAGTATCAGACCGGACAGGTATTGAATGGGGTTGCTGCACTGATATTTCTATCTATCCATCTATCTATCTGTCTATCTATCTGTCTATCTATCTATCTATCTGTCCGTCAGTTGTACACAACATGGACCGCTAGTGGGGTCTATAATGTAATGTGTGGCCCGGCCGGGCTGGAAGTATCCGAGGAAAAATAAGACAGGGATTCGAGAGATTGTGGCAAGGGAATGATACTCGAGTCAGTGGGTGTGTGTACGAGTAAGGCGCTCATAGTACTAGTACAAATCCTCAACCCCCGCCCCCGCCCGGGGGGGGGGGGGGGGGGGGGGGGGGGGGGGGGTGTGGGGGGGGGGGGGGGGGGGGGGGGGGGGGGGT
>Ga0307513_10002602_pt1 | contig 24932 bp, 25 predicted proteins | sample 15_EM_MG_FD_202174 | JGI IMG/M metagenome (GOLD analysis project Ga0307513, IMG submission 202174) | Populus trichocarpa ectomycorrhiza microbial communities from riparian zone in the Pacific Northwest, United States - 15_EM | ecosystem: Host-associated > Plants > Roots > Unclassified | place...
GATCCTGCCAAGTAATCCTAAACAATGTGCGTGAAACTATGAGGGTGTGATGTGAATATTAGAAATATCATGACCAATAATAGTGCATAAGAGATGCATAAAATCCTTAACACCGGATAGAAAAGCATATGTTAAATCCCCAAATATTATCCCAAAACAATCAATAAAACACCATAATATATATCTTAGCTGTAGTAATGTAAGTGGTGTACAGGTGGAGCCGAAACACAAACTAAGTAAAAGAATACACGGTAGTGTTATGAAATGCACATATGAAATATAACGGAATTTCAACAAAAAGAAGTGACGTTGAGCTGTATCTGGCGTTGAGCAGTAGGGAACTCTCTAGGAGAATGCCCAAGATTTCGAGCAAGCTTGGGTTGTCACTGTCACAACCTTGGCACGATTACCTTTCCCCCAGCGGGCACAACACCTCTCCCATCAACCTTCAACTCTTTTTCTTCTTTCTCTCTCAACACTAGCACTGCCCCCACCTCTGTTCCGTGCTCAGCATTGAATTACGTCTTCATCTATCCAAACCCCTTCTCTCCTTGCATTGTAAAAACCTCCCCCGCTCCTGCAACTCATCAAACCATCATTATCGCTGTGCCTGCGAGTCTTCCCTCTCCGCTCCCTCTCTGCCTCCTACCCCTCACTACGTTCTTCACCCCTACTACTGTAAGTTCTTCTATGAGTTGGATTGGCGCTAGCATGAGCTTATTGTGATTTTCCAAAAGGTCGTGGCAACATCCAAAGTTCAAAAATTCTAGGAATCTTTTCTTCTTCTTAATCTCAGAACGCCAGGTATCAAATCAGCGGAGATTGGTGAAAAATACCACATTCAGACACCATGGCCGATAAACTCGACCCGCACCACCTAGTGGCTCTGATGAGCCACGTCTTCCGCCCTTCTCGCTGCTTGGACCCTACATCTATCAATCTCGAGTACGGTATTACAAATACACGCGAGACAAGCGCTCACACCTTTCCCGTCCTGGATGCCATTGCCAGTATATGTGTTTTTGAGGAGAAATCCCATGTTGTGGCAGTTGCTTTAAAATTGGACCCTAAAGAACAGCAAATCCGGCTAACGATCGCCGAGAACTCAGGCTTTAGGCGTAATACGGATCATCATCTCAAGAGCGTATGGTACATGTTGCGAACCCTATCGTGGGAGTTGGCGACAGAAAGACTGTATCGCAAGAATGAGGAAGAGTGACCAGATATACCTGAAAAGGTGGCCCTCGCGTCGAGGGTAGAGATATTTCGTACGATATACCAGTACTGCTTGCGAAAGGAGATGAAGCGAGCAGGGAAGTGGTGGGGTCCCCTTGTCGATTTTCTTAAGGAGTTAGCTCAACGCCGTGGGGGAGCCCTACAAGGCATTGAGTTGAACCTGTACCACGTTGTGGGTGGGTTGAATACCGCTCTGCAGCTTCTTCGTAAGATTCGTCATTATCCCGTGCAGGGGCTCACAGACGATGAGTGGCAAACGGTATACAATCACAGCATGTGGGCCAGCGCGGAAGCGGGGCTTGTGCTTGCAGATAGGCAACGTTTTGGCTGTGAGATTTTGGCCAAGGAGTTTAATGGTATGCCCCTTCTGACACCTATTACAAGTCATATGCAAATGTATCCGGACCACCCACAGACCCCCTAGACTGGGGTTTTGCAGATTCCCAGCATGAAGAACCTGAATACCTGGGTCTGGTTTAGTGTGGGCACTCAGATGTGCACATAGAATTTACCATACAAAATTTTGCCTCTGGGGTTCAGGTACTACATGCTGGGGACTTGAATATAAATTTGTGCCAGGGCTTAGTGCCTCGGCATGTGGCTTGTCCGGATACTTTTGCATTTGGCGAATAGGTTTTGTTTTCTAGCCTTCGACCTAACTTTGCTTCTGTACTAGATTCGCCTTCAAGTCGTCCCGTAGCCGACTTCCAACTTCGACGCGCTATTGAGAAACTCACTTCCCTGACTCGCCACATTGAGTGTCTATTTTCATTTGCCAATTCTCCCCGCCTTCGGTATGCCTTGAAATACCATATGTTCACGGCTACTGTCCCCGAGCAGACTCGCACCATAGCATTACCAAAATCACAAGAGCAGTGGGAGCGCTTTTTGGAGGTTGCAGCTGCTAAGAAACTCCGTTGGCAGAAGGGCGAGGCGATGAAGCTTGCAAAAAGATTTACGGAGAACATTCGTGTATGCTCACCCCACTGCGAATGTGTGCTCACTCAGTACCTCACGACTAGACATGGTGATTCATGGGACAATGTTCCCGCATTTAGTTATATTGGGGCCTCTAAGCTCAGTTGCAGTGCCTGCCAGGTCTGGTTAGAGGCCTTCAACGAAGTGAGCCTACGCAAGTTCTATACAGGAGGCTCGTATAGGAAATGGTCCTGGCCTTGGGGGATGCCCACAGCAGAAGAGTCCTTGGGGAAGGTTATGGCTGGAGAGTCCTTGGGGGAGACTCTGGCAGGAAAGATTTCTCGTGAATACATCGGGTATCTAGAGGAGAAAGATCTTTACAGACTGGGCCCAGATCGCACTTTTCCGTCATTGAGCGGGATAGTGCACCATTTAAGCAATGATGACATAGAATCTATGCTTTCCGAGTTTGCCGTGAAACTGCAAGAAGCGGGAGGTACCATAGGGCGGCATTTAGCCTCTACGGACTCTGTCTCGTAATCGGGGAGATGGCGCCAAGGGGGGTGGAGTGGTGGAATGGGTTTGGCCGGGGGATATTTGAGAGAGATCCTGGGATCAAATGTATGGATGCTGGTTGGAGAAATGCTAACCTATTTTTCTTTTTCCTTTTTCTCCTTTCTTGCTCTTTTGGCTGGAATTTGTGCTTGCTCATTGTTCCAGAGGACACACATCTTGAAGCTGGTCGCAGAGACTGGCCTATCATCTGCTTTCTAGTATCGTGCCAGGCATTTGAAATCAGCCCTTATGTGTAATTCATTTTGCTTACATAATACACATAGATAGCGGGGCCTGGCAAAAGTAACTGTGAAAATGACCATACATGAGTAATTCGGAATTTTGCTACCTCCACTAATATTTCTTTGATTGAAAATTGGAAAACATAGAATCAAAGAGGAGTGTCTTCTGAACTATTCTATGAAGCCATACCGGTATCTTCTCAAGGATGTGGTGGTCGTTGCAAATTTCGAGAATTATTCTTGTGTTAGTTTTCGGTTAATTTCAAGTGCCTGGCACCATTCCTTTCACTTTTTCAGTACTATTTGGTACCCTAGAGCTGTAAGGTGAATTCAGGTAATGAAAATATGGGCGAGCCCCACGTATATACCATGTGGCCTAGACACTGTGCAAGGCCTCTAATGTTCTATCGCAAGAAAGTAATATCACATGTAGCACCAGTAGCCACCTCCTACACGACAGCCCCCTCCCGATCTATTTCTTCAGCCATCACGCCCCCGACCTGTTACAGAGAAACCTCTAATCATCGACCTGACCGATTCCTACCCCTCACCTTCCAGCGTGGCCTCACCAATACCCCAAGATTATGGCATTTTTAATATACCCCCAGGTACGCCCACTACTATTGTAACCCCTCTTGTTGTAGGACCTGCAAATCCTTACAATGGCGCTAAGTTCTACCGTAGGTCTTCAATACAGAATTCGCGAACTAGAAAAAGGCTTAAATTCGCCTCTCAGGCGTGCCTTCCCGCTTCACCGTAGTTTATCCAGCCCTCCAATATTTATCAAGGGGCCGAGATCTCTTTAACCCCTCCGGCACTGAGTCGGGGGAGTAGTAGCAGCAGACAAAAGCAGTTTCGGCCTCAACCGTCGGAATTTGGTTTTTCAAAACCCAACCCCTGTTGAGGCAACAAGCCAAAACCTTACCTCCTGGGGATACCGTCCAGGGTACGAATGTTCTGGTGTTCGAGTGAGTGGGATTCCGTGCTATATGAGGCGGGGTTAGGGGTGCTGATGGCGGATCCTAGGATGCTCTGATTGTTTTTCCATAGAAAGGAAACTACCCGGAAGATCATGTCACAGTTGCTCAGGCTAGGAATGGACAGTACGACAAACTGTACGTTGGGAAGGGAAATGTCGGTTTGACTAGTCCGAGCTCCCACCACGATATAGTACTTAAGCCTTTGCAGAACAGGCAAATGTCAGCGCGATCCTCTTCTCGCCGCTTGGATTCTACAGTATAATCTAGCAAAAGTCGGATTGGAGCTAAAGCGAAACTAAGGCAACCGAACCAACAGGAGAGCTCGAAGAAGGCGAATTCGCCACAGTTTAAACATATGGGCCGCAGTGGTTGGACAGGTTCAAGAAAATCATTACTAGCGTCAGTCCGACTTCTACCAGATTATACAGTACATCCATCAGTCTCGGCTACGGCGTTACAAAAACGTTCCTAGGGTAGACTGGCAAGAAAGATTTCCCGTGAATACATCAAGTATCTAGAGGAGCAGAAACTTTACGCATCGGGTGCTGATAGCACTGATCCGTCATTGAACAGGGTAGTGCGCCAGTTAAGCAATGCTGCGGAGGAATCTATTCGTTCCAGTTTTTCCATAGTAGAGCAAAAATTGGGAGATACTGAAACAATGACTTTCGTCCGGGGAAGTAGTATTCTCCAGAGTGGAATACTAGACAAAAGAAAACAGAAGAACAACCCGGAGGAAAAAGGGGAAATGATATCAGAAGCAGGAAACCGAACTGTGCCGAAAGTGGGAAATCGTCGCTCACACAAAAGGTATCATAGTATCAAAGTCACCGTCGATGATGATAAAAGAGCCGGGAGATAAAGAAGTCGATAACTGTCGAGGAAACTAAAGAAGCTGAGTTCACATCAAATATCCCCCATGTCACATTCGTGTGAGTTATTGCCGCGCTGAAGAACCTGAATGGTACTTGCTTCCTCAATTGAGGAAACCGACCAACGGCAATTGCATTGTGCCAGGTTGTGCCATCGGCCAATCTCACCACACCTTCGTGTCATGCCGGATATATTGGTATGGCACAAGGCCCCTCAAGTGCCAACAACACTGCCGGCGAGACAAACAACCCCCCCCCCCCCCCCCCAGACCCTAGTAAGGGAGGAAACTCTAATGTCTACTCAAGTTCCCACAACATAGGCCCTCGAGAGGGACATAGAGATGCGGGATTCGGAGTATTAGGAGCGGGGAAAAAAAGAGATCAAAAAGAAGTCCCTTCGCCCAGAGTCGAACTGGGGACCAAGCGGTAAACTGAACATTGCAGCCAGGTGTGATACCAAGGACTCCGACCGAGCGGGTTGGTTGGTTGGTTGGTCGGTTGGATTCGACCTCAAAGGCTACGGAACACCACAATTGGATTCCCGGATAACTTAGCTCTTACCCCTGGTTCCTCAAGCCTACAGGAGCATCCCTTCCGGTTATCACTGGTTGGGAGTTCATAGAGCACTTTGGCAAGGGGAACTTGTGGCCGACGCATATCTCGGTCGCATTTTGGACATTTATTCCCTAGTGCTCTGATGCTTTTTACTCATCCATCAAATGCAGGCGCATGCAGACCAGGTCGCTTTCACAAACATCACAGAATTGGGAGCAAGACTATCTCCCTCTCCAAGAGGCTTTGCCCACAATGCTCCGCCACCACCTAGTTTTTCCGATTCTTCCTCCTCTCCCCTCATCGCACGCGGATGCATCTACTCCCTCGGTAGCCCTCACCATCCCAAAAAGTGCGCCCCAACCCGATCCGAGACAACGCGAAAGCCGAGATATGACAGCTTGGCAGCCATGCATATGACCATGACTCAACAGGAAGATGGGCGGAATACGAGCCACGACCAGCGGTCGAGGATAGAGCATTGAGGATGGACCATGGACATTTCGCTGGCTCACTGGCCGACTCTAGAGATCCACATAATATACCGTGCTTGTGAAATTTAACCCCCGCGTATGGACGTGGAGGCAAAACAGGAGGAATCGAACCGGAGGATAGAATAAAATGTACGAGTATCCCAAGTCGTCACCACAGCAGAGTGAACGTTTCTTCAACACTACTGCTACTTGGATAATAGAAACTGTAACTCGTGCTCGGGCTTCCTAATATCGAGTCTTGAGTGAGCCACCTCTTGTCTTACTTCCTGAGTGCGCTCGATCGAACACACCATTCCACCGCATCCCCAACAGCATCAATTGATAGTCTGTTCCACTACAGGCCGGGGAGTAACGGTATTGCAACGCTTACCGCCGCACGCTACCAAAGTTCTAGATCCTTATCGACCAGAAGAGGAAGGTTGATATCTCTCATTGGCTCAGAATGACTGGTAATTGATTAATTGCGCAGGTGGGTACTACACACCTTGCTAGTGGTGTACGAGTACGTCTCCAGTCTCTCCGCCATTCCGCGGTTATCGCTCCATTGTTCAGGATACGGATTTGGATAGCTCTATCGTATCCCCAAAAAACTATGAGTCGAAAGTTGGATCAAACGCCAATTTTCTAAACCATGTCCTGCCCCCCCTCCGTGAATAGTGGGTTTAACAAGTTTTCATGGTATGATAGTACCGGTAGGAAAACAATATATAATAAACCCCCTCCCCGCTTTCCCACCTCCACCTTAATCTACCCGTCCCCGCTATCTGAGCAATCCAAACCCAACGGCATTTCGAACATTACCAACCAACATCTACCTCTACTTCAAGGCACTCAATCCCTCTTCATCTCCTCGACCAAACAATAAATACAAAAAAAAACCTACTGCTCCCCCTAGATTACAAAACACAATGTCAGAAGAATATACCTCCAGCGCCGCCAGCACTACCTCTACCTCCACAACATCAACCATAAAATCCGCTTTTCAAAGACTCCTACCGAAGAAGTCCTCCCCGTCGGGGCAGAATTCGGGCACAACGCCGACGGCGTCGAATCCAGAGGAACATAATAAGACTGCATCGCAGGAGGCGAGGATTGCGTATTTAGCGCACAGGTCTTAGAAGGATGAGGGGAGCGGGGGCGTGATGGAGGAATGAGGGGTAGAGTTAGCCGGTGTTTATGTTATGGCTGTGGCTTTCCGAGTGTTGACTGACTGATTGGATTGCTTGCTTTCTTTATTTGTGGATGGTGGATGGATGGATAGGTGAATGGGTAGATAAACGTACGGGCTGTGTATAGCGTGTGGGTGTTATTCGTGGGTGGAGGCACCTTTCCCGGGCTGATAGTTGATGTTTTTATTTCAAGGCACCCGGTTGTAGAGTGCTGTATCATACGTTTGTGAAAGAAAAGATTATTAGAAATGCATTAAATCTTACAAACGTACTATACGGCAAGTTCCAGATGTGCGATTTGACAATTTGGCAAATGTACTCAGATACTGAGGTGTCAAGTGAATATCGTATCGCGTGAATGTTATTTCAACATGATGCGTTTATCCCGGCAGTGCCTGTCCAACATCACTCAATATCATGTCTTCCACTTGGCACTGTCCATACCTCGCTTTGCTGAAGAAAAAAAAAAAGGTTTTTGCATGTCGACAAATAGGGAGAGTGTAACTTGCGTGAGTGGAAATAGCTAAAACATCTATAGCTATTAGGATATATAACTGCTCTAAGACAAAGGAAGCAAAAGACATGTTTTCACTCTTTTCTGCTATCCCGCCGATTGCCATCCTAAATGTCTAGAGCCCGGCTCCACCACCTGAGGATTTGACAAGCCTGGTCGCCCTATTGATGAAGGTAAGGTCCTCCAATCCCCCAGCTCCCATAGGCCAGGATCTCTTAAGTCTCTTTACCCCACAAGACAGACCGCCCAATATTAACTCATTGTATAATAAGCGCGAATTGAGCTCCTGGGTCTTACTAATTGCAACAAGGACTAATTAGCTCTCAGTATCTTGGCCGCTGCGCCAGCTAGGTATTTCATGGAATATCGACTTTGGAACAGATAGTTAACCCACTGAAAGCTAGATTTTGAGAACGTGACGGGAAGGAGAGTCTATCTCTTCATAAGTTCTTGGTAAGCGGAGGTCTTGTTTGCTCCCTAGATCTCTTTAGTGTGTGAGATTCTGTGTAATTTCAAACAGACGTGCACTCGCTCATTACCGCAATACAGTAGAATACGGAACCACACGGCCCGAGCGATACTAGTAGACCACACCAGAGGGCTCGCACACGAAAGATTCTTAAAACTATACTCCTGTTATCTCAGACTACCAAATTATCTACCAACATTTGAAAATTGAGGTGCCGATAGAAACTCAAAGTTATGCAGGAATCTATCTTAGCGCGCAAGCTTTCCACCCAGTGCGATCCGACTCTTCAACCCTCCGCTACACAGGATCAATACAAATACCTAAGTCCCAAGTCCCAGGCATCAAACGGTGGGAACCTGTACTGTACTGTACTAGTACATGCCTCTCTCCCCTACCGGAAAAATAAAATAAAATGAGAACCCAACGCTACTTTATTAATCCAGCACCATGATGCAATAGCATAACTTCAAACTATTGCGAACCACCAGCGCTTAGTGATGTGATTTTTAGCATGACCCTAGCGCATCAAGAACAACGGCCACATATCTTGAATCCAGAATCTCTCGCACAAAGGACAAACGAGAATAATCTAGAAGTTGGAGAACAAAATAGGAGCTGGGAGCGAAGCAAAGATGTCAGGGTGAAAGAGAACTGGAGAGAAAGAGAAGCGTAGGTAATGGAAGAGAAGAGAAGAGATTAGGTGAGGTTATATGGGGAGATAAGGGGTGCGGTGAATGCTATCGTGAGGAAAGAGAGGCGGACAAAGGAAGACGTTGGAATATGGAAGTTTTTCTGAGTTGTGCATTTAAGGATACTCATTTCCCTCCTAGGTGCGAAGATGGAATTAAGGTCAAGACATCCTCCTCCGATATCAATCTTCCAGTTGCACAGATAGCTTCGATTTACTTCACAAACCCCCTCCCTACCTCCGTATAACCCATACGCCCCCACCACCACCACCACCACCACCACCACACCCACGTACGCTAAACCACATCACTACCTGACAGCCCCCACCAATTGCCTCACCCCCATAAACCCACTCTTATAATAATACCCCCCTTATACATACCAAATATACCACTACCAAATCGCATTCCCAACTTGCATCGTTCTAGCATACGGCCCCATTATTCATAGCTGGTCTACCATTGCTAACCCCAGCAGGGCCTATCAGCACCACCTGCCCTGGAAGTCCCAGCGGAAGGACAGGTATCATACCGAAGGCATGATTCCGGATCCGGGCATTGGCAGTAACGGCATGTGCGCTAGATCTTGGACTAAGTCAGGATCACCAGTGCAGTTGGTGACGTTCAGCGCGTGCGGGCGGTTTGTCATGTTGCGAGCCCCCCGGGGGTGGGGGGTGTGGAGGCGTTTGCTCTCTTTTATATTGTGGTGATTCGGGGGGTTAGTACTCAGATTATCTTACACTCATACCCTACCATCTCTATAACGCCACTAATCAGTAGACTGGTCGACTATTATACGCGATCTGCTGTTTCTTGACCCTGGCGGTTCTTATCGATCACCTTGAGCAGTGGTATCACATATCCGGTATGACATTAAGAAGTCTTTCTTCTAACCCCGTGTTTCACACTTTTGTTCGGGAACTCTGTATTCCGTTCTGTTGGCCGGTACGACCACTGCTGCCACCCAACGGGTAAACCTCCCGCCCGAAGAAACGGACACTACAGAACATCATGGATCCCAAAACTGCCCTAGTGTATTTTCTTCCTTCCCTGCTCCCTTCCCTACTCCCTTCCTCCTACCCTACCTACCTACCTACCTACCTATCATACCCACTTACACACACAAAGGAAAAACCCCAATCTCGCCCCCCCCGACCCAACCCAGAAAATACACTCCAAACAAGTCCTTCCTTCCCCCTCCCTCCCAGACCCACTCCCCGCACAACGACACAGCAGATCAGCAGATCAGCAGATACAAAAGAAAAAGAAAGAAAAGAAGGGGAAAAAAGAAACAGTGAAAATTGGAAAAGTTATGTTTTAGCGAATGATGCGCCATGACTGCAATGCAAGTGAATGAGCCTTACGCCGGGAAAAGACGAAGATAGGTTATGTTTTCAGCGACTCATTTACACCAAGTGGTTATTCAGCCATACCCCACGCAATTAATCTCCCACGATAAATACTTACTCCAGGAAACTTTTCAATAAATAAATCACATTAACGGTACAGTACCCCAACTCACTCGAGGAGAACAAAGACTTCATTGTCAACCCAACTAAAAACACACCCCGACCATCCCAAAACAAGCAACCGACCGACCGACCAAACGACCAAGTAACCAACGTCCAAACAAAAGCGCAAAATACCAAATTCGAGTGATAAGACACGACCGATTCATACTCCGTTTTGACAACAAGTAGGGAGAGAGGGAAAAAAAGGGAAGGAAAAAATGAAAAAGTGAAAAAGTGAAATTTTCATTATCCTCTATCGGCGACAATCCGCGCAAACCCCGAAGCAAAGAAGTGACACCAGAAAAAGGGAAAGAGAGGAGTGTGATGACAAAAACGCGATACAAGGAAACAAGAGAAAAAAGGAAAGGAGACCACCGTGCTAACCCCGGAAACCCCGGACAAATGAGATAAGAAGAAAAGGCAAAGGAAAAACGGAGAAAATATGCCAGCCCGCAACAGGGAGCGAGAACAAGTTCAGCAAGTAAAAAGTAATACTACATCCCCCACTCCGCACTTGAAAACGAACCAATACATCAACAAATTCACCTATCCGTGCTGACATACGCCACTGCACACTCCTTACTCATATACCCAGAAGCACCACTCTTAATACTCCCCAAGCCATTCCCATCCCTCGCCATATCAGCCAGTACCAAACACCTATATTTTGACGCAACATCCGGCCAAACCTCCTTGATCCGATCAAAGACTCCGAGTATCAGCTCGATCTCTGCGCGAACGCCTTTATCCCGACCGGTTTCTAGCCAGCGCACGGCAAGGATGCGCGCAGATAGGAAGAGCGATGGGGTGATGAAGGGATTTTGCAGGACGTCTATGACGACTGGGGACCCTGTTGGTGGGCATGGCGGCGGGCTGTTGATGTGGGTTTTAAGGATAAAGAGAATGTTGTTCACTGCCGAGACGCAGCGGGCGAAGGCTGGTTCAGCGGGTGGGAGGTCGTGGATTGAGGAGCCCGGTGATTGGCCTTGGTTTTGGTGAAGTGGGCCGTCTGAGGAGGACGATACGGGTGAAGTTGGTACTGGGACGGTTGGGTGATGGAGGAGGATTGTGCAGACGTGAAGGAGGATTTGAAGTTGAGTAACGTGTGTCATCTCTGAGGCACTGAGTCCTACAATGCTCCGATATTTTCTAGGTAGGGAAAGCCGGAAACGTGCGAGAGTTGTCTCAAGAGATTCAAATTCTGTATTATCGGTCGGAGCAATGGGAGAGTTGTTATACGAAACAATACGCCCGATTAGAACTGCAAGTTTGCAGAGATAATGAAAGGGTCCTCTCGGCGGAGACGAGGCGCTCGTAGGGCCGATCAGGTCAGTCAAATTGTGTGCAAATGGTTCCACGACGATATGCGACATTTTCTAGAATCCTCAGGTTAATATAATGGGCGGCACAAACGAAGCTTGCAAAAAGAACATACCTCAATCTCCCCACTCTGAAATACATCCTCATCCACAGGGAAATTCACACAAAAGTCACGATCGTTGATAGCCAAAGGCCAACCACAGGAGCACGAAAAAAAACTATCCAAGACATAAAGCCCCCAAGCAGCCCTTCTCCTCTCCTCGAGATCCTGTTCCGATTTTGGATGTGGCAGGAAGCCCGGAAACCTTCCCCTTCGCGGTGAATCAATCTGATGCAAGCCAAGTGGATTTGACATGCGATAACCTTTGCCAAGGAATATCCACAGCTCAGACAACTCGGCTGTGACAAAACAGTACATGCAGATGTAGATCGAAGCTTGAACATTGTTAAGGGAATAATTGCCACGGGTAACTGCAGTATCGAAACCGCGCTTGGCTGCGGCATGCCAATGAGCTGATCTATCCTGTACAGCTTGTGTAGGGTGGACCAGGGAAGCTAATGCCAAAACCGCAAACACTAGAGGCTGCGGTTTGGACAAACCACCGCCTGGCTGAATATCGGCGAGAATTTGTTTTCGGTAAAGACATGGAATGATTGGGTGAATTTGGTCGAAAAACAATTCAACCAACTCCACGATGGTATCGTGTGAGGGTAATTCCTCAAGCACACCTCCTAAATCATTGTTGACCAATGTAACTGCGCTATTAGTGCTCTCGGGAGTCTCTGTCTCTTGAGGTGAAAGACTTTTATTCTTTTTAGGTCTATCATCCCAAACGCCAACTCCAGCCGGTGAATCCGTCCAGGGCACGATGTCAATAGCATCTAATCCCACAAACGGAGAAGCTTGTAAGAATTGACACGCAAAGACACCAGCCTCACGATTCGAGGCGGTACTGTCATAAGGTCTCTTGGAATTTTTGCTCAAGTCACAAGGCTGAATAACCTCATGGCGCGGACCGGAATTCCCATTAGCTGTGGGGGACTGCGATGTCGGGTCGAGGTTGATTGGGGTGAAAGTATTGTGGTTTGAAACCGCGACACCCGAGGCGACGGTAGAAGTGGCCATAGTACTGGCGGGCACATGTTCAGAGCGGTCGGCACGCGGAGGAGGAGCTCCGATCTGAAGCGCATGGGGATCCTCGTTTGTCGCACTTGGAGTCCATTGTTGTAAAGGTTGGCTGGCTTCTGAGGAACCAGAACTTAGTACATGCAAATATCATCTATCACATATACGCACCCCCGATTATATTGCAGCACGAGCAGAAGCCCAGTCGCAACCGAAATATTCCAAGCCCACCAGAATAGGAAACTTACTTTGAGTTTGATGAGATGCCGAAGATGACGAATGGATCTTTGTCACAGCGGCAGGACTATTCTGTGAGTACTGACATCTTCTTTCCAGACGCTCACAAGCGCCGCAAGTCGGTTTCCCACCCTACGCACACAAATAGTCAGCACTCCTAAGCTCCCCTCCTACAAAGAATATTCATCGCTTATTTTTATATTTATATTTCAATTTGGGAGAGAGTAAATAAATCATGGCTAGCCGATAAGAACACAATCCAATAGAAAAAAAACAGGAGCAAGAGGAGGAGGGAGAGGGACTAACATCGCATTTCCTCTTGCGCGAGCGACAAGACAAACAAGCTTGATTCCTCTCCAAGACCTTTTTTGTTGGAGGAGCTGAGATGGACGCGTGAGCGGGCGTTGAAAAAGCAGAATTGGAAGGAGGAGAGGAAGAGTTGTGGTTATTCACACCGTTGCCATTTCCATGATTGTTGGCGTTGCTATTCCCGTCGGAGAGGGGGCGTTTTGCGGGGATAGCAGATGAAGGTGAAGATACACTGATTGCAGGAGCGGGGGGAGGCGACTGAGGGCTGCCCGCCATAGTGACACGCCTCGACTGAGGTGTACAGTATTGAAATATGATTTCAAAGAGGGGAAAATGGTAAAGGATAAAGTATACTGGAAGAGAGGGAGTAACAGTACGGCGTACTTGGGATAGGTAGGTAACAGAAACGAGGGGAGAGAGCAGCGGCAGCAACCTGTTGTTGTTGCTGCGGTGGGAAGCTGAGGGTGGGCAGTAGTGAAAATATTACAGCCCGGAGTGGTTGAGGGCGACAACAGGAACCACAAGGTTGGAGCAACTAAACAGTTACGAGAACGGGGAAGGGCAGTGGGAAATTCTGAGTGGTGAAGATGAGGAGATGGAGGGGTGGGAGTGGTGGAGGAGGGGAGTGGTGGAGGGAATGTGTGGGATGAGGGTAGGGGAAAGTAAGTTGTGGAATGGGAGGGAGGGGAGTGGAGGGAGTGGAGACTCTTTTTTTTTTGGGGGGGGGAGAGCTGCGCACCAGCGACGAGAGCGGGAGAAAAAGGCGGCCTCGGAGCTGCACAACGACACCACCCAAAAACGAGTGGGCAACAGGCGACAATAAGAAATTTACAGAAGGGGTGACCAGAGGCCGATGCGACTGCAAACTCTCGGCAAAGTTAGGAAAAATCAGTTACCGGGGTAAATGTATTCTTACTGGGTGGAGAAGGGCTCAAAAAGAGAGAGGGATGAGCAGCAGAAGCAGCAGCAGCAGGAGAAGCATCAACCCCCAGCCAGAGGGAACGGCGCCTTGAGCGAAAGAGAGATTTCGTCGGGCCGGAGTGAGTGGTGGGGAGGAGATGGAGGAGGAGGCGACGAGTCAGTGTTGTGCAGTAACGGGGTTCAGGACTTTCTCCTCCCACCCGCACCAAAATCTATATTTACTACCGTATTGCAAGTAATGGGACTATTCGCGAGAGCATTCCTTTTTTAAAGCTTCTCTCTCACAAATCTGCTTTTTCAAAGCTTCTAACCCCTTCCCAAATACTCGTCGCTCCTCCCCCCCTTCCTCGCATAGAGGTACGTTTTGGTTACCGTACCTTAAGATACGGTAGGTGGGAACGGTGGGTGAGTATCGTAGGAGGCAAGTAGTGGCAGCATACCTATGATAGCCTGCCTGCCTCGTTGCTTTGCTTCCTTCTTCCACCCTCACGCCCTCACGCCCTCACTCTCCAGCCCACCACCACCACCATCATAACCCCATCCACAAACCCACCCACCCACCCTTCTTCCCTTCCCCACCACCCCACAGCGTATGATACAGTAAAAAGGTGTGCGGCGGAGCCCAAATCTCACCAATCCCTTCATCCCCCATGCCTAACCCAAAACAAGCGACACCATAATCTTCCCTTCTTTGCCCTCCCTCTCCCTTCCTCTCCTCCCCATCTGTAGTGTAGGATAGAAGCACAGGTTTTCACACCGTGCCAAGTTACATAATCCACCCGCGCCGCCCCGCCGGCCGATTCATCCGCAGTGGTCCGGACACACACACACAGACACGCGCGCTCCCTTCTCCTCTTTCTGGCCGTGTGGATGGGGGAGGGCTCCAAATTAAGCTCCTGCCCCCACTAGTCCCGCCACAAACCGACCAATCACATGCCTCGCTTCCACGCCACACCTACCGCCACTGCAAGGGCGGCCGGACGGACACGCGCCGCGTGCCGTCCCAAACCCGGCACACTTTGCGAGGAGAGGGAGGGGAGGCGAGCAGTGCATGAGACAGAGTAAGTTAACCCGGATCATTTGTATGGGATGAGGTTTTGATATCATTTTGGCACGATATAATACGATACACCACGCCCGCCGGGGTGTTTGAAGGGGGGCAGTGTGTGACCTCGAAAATGTTGCAAGGGGGGATGGGACTTTTTTTTTTCCTAATTCCAAGTACGGTATTTTGCTGAATGCGATTTAGTATCATGTATCATCACTCGAATCTGTGTTGTACTCCCTTCTGCGTTTCCTTGTTTTTTTTATAAAAGAAATGTTCGCCCAAGGGAGAGGGGATAGCGCCATAATTACATGTACTCGTACATCGCACGGAAGGAAAGAAAAAAGAAAAGTTCGGCGCTAATAGCTGGCCTTAATAGACCAATACTATAAACCCCCCCATGATATATTACCCCCTTGGCCGCAGTCACCGCACCAGGACATCGCCCCATTTTCTCTCCCCCTTGCAACCACAGCGATGGAAAGAGAAAAGAAAAAAAGAAAAAGAAAAGCTTACGCGGAATGCAACACGGAAGTTAAACCGTTGATACCTGTGAACCCCACTCAAACTACCCTTACCCTATTGTACCATGCGCTGGTTAGTCTTCGGGATGTTCCACCCATCTGTGTTCCGAATGGCTTCGGCAACGGTTGTGAAATGTTTCCGGGACTGTTACTCGCCGTTTTTGAGAACGATACGGTGATACGGGGCCGTGGCTTGTACGATACCAGTAAACAGTCAGGTAGCGAAGGAAGAAGAAGAAAAACAAAAAAATAAAGGAAACAAGAGGGAAAGGCCGCGAGGGACGTATCCCTCGCCGTCGCCGAGGTAGCTGATCGCGGGTACTGCCGTATCACGCTGATTAAGATGGGAGGATAGGAATCGTGTTGCACCATACTCGGCTGTGTTGCCAAGAGCGCCTGTGTGAGCCGAATGTTCGGCCAGGTGCTCCACATGGCCATGCCGTCTGTCGCAAGATACTCTGCCCGAGTTGAGCTGGCTCCCAGCATAGTCTAGGGAGCTATCCGTGGGTTCGGGAGGGGTGGCAGGATAAGTTGAACCTTGGTTTGGGTTGTGATATACCGGTAGTGCTGTATCATACTATCCGGTAATTATGTGTTTGTTGGGCTGTGGAATATGGGGCTAAGTCAGTTGTAGTTACATTCTAAAACCTTATTCGCTTTCATAGCTCCCGAAGGAAGCTCGCCTTGCGCTTGGGATAAATCTCGTACCTCGATGTAGCTGAGTTTAGATTTGGACATTGATATAGTGATACCTTACAGTTATTGTACTATATCTTCTCGCAACATAGAAAAACCGCACTGAAATGGCGAAGAGTCATGTCCACAAGGAAATCATCCGGTACAGGGCTAACGTTGGTTGGGAGCAAGCAAAGCTCCCCTTGAGTTCGAATCAATCCGCCGAAAAGATGCTTATCTCGACCTATCGGTAGTGCTAGAGGGTTGCGCTACTGTGGGCAAGGCTTAGATTTAGGTTAGCACACAGCTATCATAGCGGAAATGTCCAGACGTTTGTGGAAAGAACTGTTATTCCATATGGGACTGCGATTGGCTAGCTGAAGGCTAGTCCTCAGGAGTCGCTAACTTACTAGCACACTCTCCTTGCTGGGGAAGAAATACCTTTATTTCAACCGGAGACGGGTTCCACAAATCGGTCTGTTCTTCAGGGTGCGCGGCAGGTGAGAACTACTAGAATGCGATCGGCTTTTGGGGTGGGGGACGTGAGCAGCGCACTGCCGATAAATCAGCTCCCCTGGCGACTGTATTACAACTTGCACCTGCAGTTAGGCATCACTACCCTGGAGCGGTCTCTCAGCGAATCACGGTAGTCGGCGGAGCAGATAATCGATTTCCAGTCAGAGTGGAGGAGACTGTGTGAATGAGCTACTGAGTAACGGGAATACCTCGTCTGAGGCAGGTTCCCGATGGGGACGTATAGCTTATCATAGTACCCAGCCGAAAGGGGTAGACTAAGATAAAGGTCATAGACCGATGTTTGGCGACTCGTGTAAAGACGTTTTGTGATTTGAAATTGAGGGGCAGGATCCGCAATCAGGGTAGTAGTGAAAAGACAAAGCAGAGTTGGAATACAATACTCAATCACCTAGGTGCTTGCCAAGTGAGGTCTGTGGGATCTACGGTATCAAATCCTGGGTATGGTGCTGAAGGGGGGGTATTGGAAATACCGTACTCAGCGTTTCGCCAGATACCGTAGGCACTGAGAAAATCAATCGCCCCCGCCCCTGGTGTCCCAATCTGGGCGCTCGGCCGGGGGGGCAAATATAAGATTTAATGAGTAGCATGGAAATCAGTGTTTCGGCTGTGTTATTGTTACAGAGACACCAAGCCCGACACACCCAGCCCGATATCCCCGAGGCTCAACACAGTAATCATTCTGGCGGAAGAAGCAATGAGAGCTACTACCAGTGTTCCAGCAATCCCAATAGGATAGGATCCCTATGTCTTTGGGTCGCTCTGGCAGTGAAGATGTTTGGGCTTCTAGCTGACTTGAGCGACCTCGCGTTAGCAATGGCGGTAGTACAAGTATATCTAGGGAGGGCCTTTGTGGCCTCTGGTAGGCTACAAGACGCACGGAACTGGGGTTGGGCTGTCTTTCTAGGTTTGTTGAGTTGAGAAGTCATACACAGAAACTCCGGAAGCACGTTTTCTAAGTCTTCGGCGGAGAGCGAACATTGGCGACATCCAGCTGCCAAGAATAACGAAGCTGCGGTAGCGGCCACTGCTCGAGATCGCTCTCATCGAGCAGTTGGGCTGACTGCGTCTTCTATCGAGGAATTTGAGTCTTCATATCATAATCGCTACCGGAACAAAACAATCGAGCCGCTATCTGGGTCCTTACCTGAGCTGCAATATCACAGCGTCTGGGTAGCAACATATCGCGATTCTATTCATCAAGGTAAGGGCTGAAGCACTCCCTCAGGTTTGTGATAGGGCCAGCGCCGGAGAATTTTGACTGAAGTATTGTGCCAAGGGCAGTGCATATGATCAACGAGTGTGAGTGGTCTGGAGGGACTCCACAAAAGTTCTCGCTCAAATTCTCTATGACATTGCAGTATCAACTATCATATCTACCTGCCTTCTTGTCACAGCGCACATGATACAGACTCTCTAGGTCCGACAGCTACTTTGATCCTACTCGCTCCCCTCATGCTAACTAGCTGTACTTTACAGTCTCACTCATTCTTGAAGTTATCACAAGATATCACTCGTATCTCAATACTTATCTACCATAGGCTGCAACCCGCCGCGAGTCCGGACCCGCCGGGGCCAAATACCGCTATTTGAGCACTCCCGCATAGCACCGGAGTTGCCCTTGCCGCACCGCCGGAGGGAGGATGTCAGCTCCGGCCCCGTGACTTGAAACCCGCACTGTATGGTATTTGCCCGAGGAAGCCAAGCCCGACAGGCATTTTCGTCCGGATCCCACAGAGGCTCCTGCCTCCGCTCATCTTGCTAGCTACGCCGAGCCCCAAGGCTGCCGGCGAACCAGGTTTCCGGGCGAGGCGGTTTCGCTCAACTATCTGAAGCTGGGCGTGGCAGGCTAGTAGTTCCTGGGGCTACTTTGTGCGAGCAACATAGGGGCGAGACTGCTAATGTGCGGCATATCGGGGAGTGTTGTGGTATGCGGGTGAGATGAGATTTACTCTACTGTAATTATAGTATTGTACTGCAAAGGCCCACTGGGAGCTGGTCGGTAGTCGTATTCATGGGGTTTTGGAGAATTTCTGGGCTGACCACTTTAGCATGGGGTGGGTGCTTCCGGCGGGTGAAGTTTAGCTTGTGTGTGCTGCTACGGGAGCTTGGAAATAGGGTTTGTTGTGTTGGTGGATTTTCGTGATTGGGGGGTAAGCTAGTAGGCTGTGTGGATTGTTGGAGTGTCGGCTGTTCTGGGGGTACTGGTAAGTATTGATTTTCTTCTCGAGGGATTTCTTGACAATAATGGTGGATTGGGGTCTCTATACTGGGCTTGAATGTCTGTCGCGATTCACGAGTAGTTTACCGATGCTAGACTAAATGAAGATATCAAGTTTACAGCGTAAGGATATGCTCCTACCAACCTAGGTGGAAGCCCTGCAGAGAAGATTCGAGAGTATTTTCTTGAGGTGGTGTGGATAAAGCTTTCTCGTAAACACGTGAGATTCCATTCAATCTCTCACCGTGGGGAACTCCATGCATGGACGAAAAAGCTCCCCGGCGGGAACTTGACAGGCGCTTGATATGCACATTTTGTAACAATCGGTTTTTCTTTTCTATTAAATTTGTGAAGAAGGGACCAGGGATAGGCGCAGCATATCTTATTAGGATCCGATCGCGCGATGACTATCTCTTGTAGCAAGCGGGCGGGGATACTGCGTCTCCTTCCGGATGTGATATCATATTTGAAAGACTGCGAATATTTGTCTGCATGTGTGTATGTATGCATAAAATGTGCATAGACGCGGGGATATATTCAGGTACTGTACTATGTTGGTTGTGGGTTTTAGGGTGGAGGATAATCTTGAACGGTGATTGGTAAGAGCTTCAAGAATCTCTTGACGAACTTGAAAGAATTGTGTGAAATTCTATGATATTATGATACATAAGTTAGATCATTCGGTAATTCATTCTTTCTTAGCGTGGGCGATTGGTTGTTCGCCTTATCACAAGTACGGGGAGCCATGCGATTGACTTATTTCCTATTGTCTAGAGGTCCATTATCCTGGCTCCACTTGCAGCGCAGCACTCTAAACAAATTGTCTGTCCTGGATACCGATTCTGGACATCGGAAGTGTGAATGGTGCAGTATCTGATTTGCACTACTAATATGGGAAATGTGCTGCTACTAGTATATAACACGCCTTACTAGAACCGCCTGATCTGGCTGGGTCCACCCAGATCTGCCCATTCCTTCTCTTGCTGGATAGTTGGGGGGTTAACTTAATAAGTATCACAAATCATATTCTAGACCAGGGCAGAATTTTTATTTATTTGTTTGTTTGTTTAATTGACTTTGCGGATGCTACTTCTTGTTATATCTATTGGTGCTGAATAATGATTTGGCATTTGAATAGGATGCTGCTCGTTAGATACGATGCACGGGGTAGAAATGTAAGAGATAAAATTGCTGACAGTGCTCGGATATGGAAGTAAATATCGAGCATGACAGGGATAAGGCCAGGAATCACGGGAGTCTTAGAGATGATGGACTGGAAGAAACAGGGTATGATAATACATATGAGAAAGTTAAACCCAGGAGTGGTTGTACCCGGGCGTGGTCAAAACGGGGGTCGTCAGCAAAGTCAGGTGGGGCGGTTGGGGGACAGGCGTCTTGGCGGATATTAGGAAAGAGGGCGGAGAGTGTGAGGGAACCTTGGCGCTGTGAAATATATGTTGTGGTGATACTGTGAGTACTGGTAGGCGGCTAGGAAAGTGATTCCAACATTGACAATGACTAGGTTTAGAGGTGTAATAGTTCCGTGACAACTTTTGAGAAATAGGAAGGAAACCGGCTATCACTTGCTAGATAATCAGCTCGATCATTGATTACTATAAATGGCCCCAGGAACCATGGCACTTGTCGGTTTTTTAAATTTACCTGCTAAATACTGGTGCTTGTATTCTTTTATCAAGTTTGTGAGTAACCTAAATTGTTTCACATAATTGATCATAATAATTAGAAACTGCCTCATGAGGGAAAAGTAACGTCTCTGCTGTCTGCTTTATTTCAACCTGTTAACTTTAACTCTCAATTAAGTTGTTTCTACTTAACGCCTTTGATATAGTTATGGGAAACTTCCTAGTTAGAGAACATTAGAAATCAAGATCTTGATTCTGGCGAAAAATACGTACCCAGGGCCCTCCTGCCGACCCCAGATATATGGACCTCCCTACTTCACAGCTCTCTATCACTCCTTCTCTTCCCCCTCCTCACCCTCCCTCTCCGTCGTCCTCTGCCCCATGCTTTCTGCCTCCCTCCAATCTGCCTCTTGCTTGTACAAGCGCCCCTGTTCGCAGAAAGGTTCAACATTCGAGCCTTTAGCACTCACATTACAAAGTGCCGCCTTCTGTCTCATATCGCCGGCGCATCTATCATGAATTAGGTTCACGGTATATTGGCATCCGTTGATCGACCTGGGAGGGAACTTTCCGCTCACATTTTGGTGGGACCTCTCGCAGGTGGGTGGTGAGGACCTCACCAATCCACTCCGAGATAGCGCCACAAGTATTTCCAAAAAGACATAAAATATCTGCACGAACGAGCGGATGTCTGGGACTGAACTGGAGGTGCTCCGCCGATTTGTAGGAGACTTGTGAGGGAATGTATCGTGCTGTGCTTGTAGTCTATTTTTTCAGCCAGATCCTTCCTTCCTTCCTCCCGGACGGACGGACCGACCGACGGGATGGAATGACCCGGTTGATCTCGGGAGAGCCAAGTCTAGTCCCGGCATTAACCCGCGCGGGGTCAGTCTTCAGCCCAGGAGACGGAGATAAAAACAAAAATGATAGGGAAAAACACTAAGTATATAGCGAGTGGAGTGCCGGTAGATAGAACAGTGCAGTTACTCCCTCCGGCCCGACGCCCACTTCCATGATATACCCCTTTGGCCCAATTATCCTCCCAACCAAGCACGCATTTCCAATATTTCCCATCCACCCGCCCCCCCAAATCCACCACTCCACCGTATAGTAACTTCTGGACATGCAGAACCATCGACCTCAGCTATGTACTTCCGCAAATCCGCAAAATCCCATTCGCCCGCCGCCCCCCCCCCCCCGCCACTCGGCGAGAGCCGCTTTTGTGCGCCGCAGCGGTTTGTGCGGCACGCTTAGCAATCTGCATGACTACAACGAACGCGGGTGGGGTAAGACGCGTACCGTATCTGTACCGCATAGTTTTGGGGGTGTACTTGAGGTTGTATTCTAGGTCTCGGATGGATGGGGAGGAGGGGGAGGATAGGGCTGTTGTCGGTATGGTGTTGCAATCTCTACGGAGGCGGCGGCTGTATCAAGCGTGCGGAAGGGATGGAGATTGATAATAAAACTGCGGGGCGGTTTTTTTTACCGGGGGTGGGTAGATAGGTGGATAGGTAAGTTATTAATTATTTATCGTATCATATGGTGGTCGCAGCACTGTGCTAGTACTGGTTTTGTGGTGATGTGATTCATAACCCCCGCATCCTGTCCGTCAGCCAGCCAACCAACCAACCAGAATACTAGAGTATCATACTAACTTAATCTACCCGCTGGCAGCTAGTATCTCCCGAGTGACTGTCCGTGATGGGGCCACGCTCCCCCGCTCGCTCGCCCACTCATTTGTATGATTCTTATCACCTCCGATTGGCTATCCACCCAACATCCATTTCACATGCGCCTTACTAATATTCTGCAGCACGTGATGATTCCCAGGGCTGAAGGTTTGTCTGACTAATATGCAAACCTCATCCTGCGGCCGAGTAAACTAAACATTCACTGAGGATTTGTTGGCTTAAGAAAAACCACTGAACCGTGCTCGGTCTCCTCCTCACTCGGGAAGTGGGGGGAGGAGGCTCGGTTCAATAACAAAATGTTCATAACCCGCCCTCAATCGCCTGTATGGCTAGGTTGGTAAGGCGTTGCAATTGGACCGTTCCCGTCCAGCGCGCCGTGAAGTCTGGGTCTAGTCCACGACACGAGAGGGGGGGGGGGGAGAAATGCGAAGATTCCATAGTTCAGCTTCATGTGCAGGTATATATATATGTTTATTTAATTCCATCCCCCCCTCTCCTTCGAATCTTATTCGCTAGGGCGCGGTGAAAAAAGAAAGAGAAAAAAAAAGAACAAGAAGAAACTCTTATCTAGCCCACGGAGGTCTCTCCTTCTCCAGCCACTCCGACTCCTCCTTGGTGCTCTCCCTCCCCAGTACTTGATTCCTATAAGGATACCTCCCAAACCTTTCGAGCACATCCGTGTGCGCCTTCAGGAAGCTCTCCATGCCTCCTGTTATTTCCTCTCCCTTCCCGCCCTTGCAATCCCTGATCAGCTCCTTATGCAACTCCAGCACGCGCCGGTGCCCACCTAAATCTTCGGAGTGCTCGAAGGGTAAATAGAACCAACACCGCCACGCTGGAATCCCGGTCCACGCCCCCTCAGGTCCAAGATCGAATCGCAGACCGGGAGACGTCGCATGCTGGGCTACCGCCAGCGCCAGCGGGTCCGTGACCGTGTACACGCTCCGCGAATCTGCGCGGTTGATGTTCCGCGTGAGTTGGTCTAGAAGAAGGAGCAATGAGAGGGTTTTTTGTGGGGTTGTGGCGAGGGTTATTACTGTTGCTGCGGGCAAGGGAGATATTTTGGAGAGGAGGGAGCCGAAGTTTGTCCTTGTGAATTGTGTGAAGTTAGCAAGGGGGGCGGTGGAAGGTGGGAATGAGGGAGGGGAGGAGGAACCGGCAAGCATCGTCAAATGCTGCGTCCGTCTGAAACCAACGTTGTGCGACTTCCATGGATGGGTAGTCGGGGACGTCTTTGAACCAGAAGTCTAGGATGCGGGTGCTGTCTTCATCTGTGAAGACGGATTCGGCTTCTGTGCTGGCGGACATTTTAGGATGGTAGTGCCGGTGGTGGTATTGATTGTGGTGGCTGAATTTGTAGTTGGAGGAGGAGGTAGTGATAGGCCTACTACTGCTTGCGAAAAGAGGGTGGTTGAATAGGGGAGACGGGGGTTTATATACTCGCCTTAGGAACAGCATGGGGAATATGTTGTAGAGGGCCTGGTGAGGTCGGTGTACTTGATTAATATGGGTTGGTGGATTGGTGGATTGGTGGGTGGACGGATAAGGATGGTTGTCATTAGCGCTTTGTTACGGGAGTACGCGAGTTGCTGGGAGTTACCTGTATGATTCGTGAGCTCTCGGCCGAATCACACTGTACTGTATTATTAGCGCGTCAGAGGGTTGTCAGCCACTAATGCTACTTGTCTTGCTGAGTGACTGTTTAGTATGCAGAATTAGTTAGATGGCCTGCGAGGACTTCCTCCCGAGCTGATAAGATACGGTATAATCTGACAAAGTCGGGGTTGGAGCTTAGAGAGAGCTAGGGTGAAACTAAGGCAACCGAGCCAACAGGAGGCCACGAAGAACGCTCACCCCGCCACGGTTTGAATATAGAGAGCGATGATTGGACAGGTTCAAGGAAATCCTCACAACGTCAATCCCACTTTTGCCAGATTATACGGTAAACGGTAGTGTGGTCCTGCATGCAGCTATGTTCAATTTGATAAGCATATAGGCCCCAGGCCCCGCTACACTGACTACTATACAAGCAGAACAGCCCAAGTCACACCATGTACTGTAAAGTCTATGCCCGCATCACCCCTCCTCACTCGCGCCATCTCGTCACACCGGCGGTCTCCCCTCTGCCGTCAAACTCTCACATTGTTATACATCATATCTACAATAACAGAAGCACATGCAAACACCACGGTGCATCGGGAAGAATACCGTAGGAAAACGCCATGGCATCCCTCATGAAAAAGTTGAAAACTGTATACCCGTACCAGAAAAACACCTCATCCGGAGAGAAAAGAGTAAAAGCAATGCCCAAATTGAGAAGCGGGGACAAAAAAAGAAAGAAAGAAAGAGAAAAAGAAAGGAAAGGAAGGGGGGGGGGGGGGGGGGGGGGCGCCCCCGGGCGGGGGGGGGGGGGGGCGCGCGGACGGAGGGTGGGTGGGTGTTGGAGGGGGGGGGGGTGGTGGTGGTGGGGGGGGGGGGGGGGCGC
>Ga0307513_10002603_pt1 | contig 24931 bp, 29 predicted proteins | sample 15_EM_MG_FD_202174 | JGI IMG/M metagenome (GOLD analysis project Ga0307513, IMG submission 202174) | Populus trichocarpa ectomycorrhiza microbial communities from riparian zone in the Pacific Northwest, United States - 15_EM | ecosystem: Host-associated > Plants > Roots > Unclassified | place...
GACGGTGCGAATATTAGGATTCTGAAGGATTTCCTTCGTAACTCCTCAAGGCCATCGCTTCGTCGAACATTTGCCGTTGAATATCGCCTCAGTTCGTTGGGAGAACCAGGGAAGGACTCTGTATTCCCGTTCCCTGCTGCGATCCTCGACGCGTTGGCGGGTTATCTCTACCTCGTCAAACTCGGTTTTTCAGAGAAGGACATCGTCCTCGTCGGGGATTCCGCCGGTGGAAACTTGGCTCTCGCCCTCACCAGATATCTCCTATCAAACAAAGAACAATACCCGAAACTCCCCGCGATCCCAGGCTCGCTCGTCCTCCTCACGCCGTGGACAGATCTAAGCGAACAGTTCAACAATAACCCTGATCCACAGTCCTCTCTGGCCCTAAACGCCGAACTCGACTGGATCAACACCGGTAACCTACGTGAAGACGTGCAGGCACTCATCGGGGGACGTCCAGAACATATCGAGCTGGCATACCGAAACCCATACATCTCGCCAGGGGGTCCCATCCTCCTGGGGTTGACCCCAGACTCCCCCACTCGAACCATATCTTTCAGAGGATTCCCGAGAACGTTCATCGACAATGGTCGGTTCCAGACCTTCTACGACCAGATTCGTTATTTGGGAGATGCGATGGTGGAGGATCTGGGAGAGGAACTTGTTGTATACAACGAGGTCGACGGAGCCGTACACGATTATATGATCATCGATTGGCACGACCCCGATAGGACGGACACGTCAAAGGCGATCTTGAAGTGGTTGGGGTTATAGAGTGCAAGTTTTGTTCCCAATAGGTTACAATAAACTACATACACTACACTCAGCAACCATCAAACATGTCTTTTCGGGCGTTGATGTTGAGTCCATGTTACACTGTCCACATGGGGAGACAAAAATCACACAAGTTCCAAGTATCGCTCCACTGAGCCACGAAACCAGTTAGCGACTCTATGTGAGGGAGGTAGCAACAAACCTGTGACTCACCTTCCCAGTTAGTGACCGCGGAATTCCACAATCCCACTTCATGTTCTCTCGTCCCACCAAAATGTTCTACAAAGTCGTCCCCAAGAACTTCTCTCGCCACGCTTCCTTGTCTCATCATCCGGGCCGTCGCAGCCTCGAGTGACTGAGGCAACATCGTAACCTATCAGAACAAAATCTTAAGCATCCCAATACCCTCTAGCCGAATCATTGACGATCTCGCCAACGCACCTTCCCGGACCTCTTATCCTCCTGAGTCATCTGTGAAATAGGCACAACGTTCAACTCGAGTTTCTTCTCGACCCCTCTCAACCCCAACGCAAAGATCGCGCTCAAGGCGAAATAAGGGTTCATGTCCGCCCCGGGGACACGAATCTCAAATCGTGTGGCAGATGGTGGGACCGACGGTGGTGAGATGATCCGGACCGAAGCCGAACGGGAGTCGTATCCATAGGTGACGGCGTTGGGCGCCCAGAAAGCTTCTCCACCGACGAGCCGTTTGTACCCGTTGATCGTAGGAACGAGCTGTAAGTGAGATGCATATATCAGATAAGCAATGCCTTGTTGTGGAGGACGGCGGAGGTCATACGAGAGGTAAAACTAAGAATACATCCATCAGCCTTTGTTTCTACCGCCCGAATCCAGTGCTTACCGTCTGGGAGTCCGTCCAGAATACCAGCCAAGAACTGCTCCGCGGCCTCGCTGATGAACTTCGTATCTTCGTATTTCGCACCTCCGCGGCCACTGTCAGTTTCTGACCCGGGGAGCGCAAAGATGTTCTTCCCGTCCGCATCTCTCAGCGACACGTGAATGTGTCTGATGTTAATCGGTGAGTAAACACACAGGAAGGAGTGGTACCTGCTAACCCGCTACAACCTGGGAGCTAGGAATATCCATGTTAAAGTAGACACTTATGGGTTCGGGTCCTTGGACTCACATTTCCCCAAGGTTTCGCCATGAAACTCGGAGTAATACCGTGCTTCATTCCAACGCTCTTCGCCACGAATTTGAACAAAATGGCATTATCAGCCATCCGCAATGCGGGCTGATAGGCAAGGGCTGTCTCATACACTCCCGGGCCGGTCTCCGTATCTAGGCGCCAGAGATAAAAATCACGGGGAGTGTCAGGCTGGGAAAAGGCGTACGGTGACCCTCGATGGAAATTTGAAACTTGTCCGCCTCGTTGAAGATATCGTGAAAGTATTGGGTATTCAGTTGGGTCCTGAGGAGGGAGTATCCGTGCACTACTCTGAATTAGTTAAGGTCCTAGGGGATCAGAGATCGGAAGAGTGAACTCACTTCCCGGCGTTAACGGGTCGAGGTTCGTGAATTTCTTCTCGGCCAGGGTATGAGGTGTTTCTAGGGACACGCATCTCAGTGCTAGAACGCACGGTTCGATTACGTCGCCGAACCTTTAAATTGGAAATACTTTGACAAATCAGCGCCAACCCCAACCATACAAGACGAACGGTTAGATATTCACCTCGTATTCGCATCCCGCCATCGGGGTCCATCCTAAAGTCTCGCACTTTTTTGCTACCAGTGATACAACCCCTCGTGAGCACACAGGTAAAGGCTTCCGTGTGTCCGGATCCAAAAATGACACAAGGAAGAAAGGGACGTTGTCCTCCCAGGGTATCCTACGGTATGTCGAGAGGTCGATCTCGGCAATTACATCTCGGTAGCCATTCCTCTTGTTTGAGATCAACAGTTCCCGTGAATAGTTGAGGTCGTGAATGTCCCATCCGCTGTTCGAGAACAGGAACTTCAGAATGTAAATGCAGGACACCAGAGGGGGACTTACAATACAATGCTGCAGAATCCGAAACCGCTGGAAGACACAGCACTGAGGAACTTGTCCTTCGACTAGATACGGCGGATTTTCAGGTATGGGTTCAGAGGATCGCAAATCGACGGTCGTACCATAAATTTGCCACGGAGTACCCCATCGACTATGATCAGAAAGGCGAATCAACATATTGCATGGAATTGGTGGCATCCGCCTAGCCCATACCATCGATGCCTATACCTCCGTTATCTCTCTTGAAACCAGCACTATCCAAGCACACGACATACCTGCGACCTTGACTTTATTATCGTTCGCCAACAGGTTCTGCAAGTCCTCTGTGGTCTTGGGTGCATTCGCCGTTGCGGTGAGTCCAGCCATCCTTGCCTGGGTCTGTTGAGCTTGTCGAGTAAGAGTGGAACGGGAGAAACGACGAATCCTATAGGCGCCGAACTGGCAGCGGTCCGCAAACCTCGTGCGGAGCAATCATTCCGCGTTCAAAAAACTTGACAATTTCCGTCATGGACTCCCAATCTTCGGAGTTGACGGCGACATCGACTCCGCCAGAGCTGAGGCTCTCGATACGTACCCCTGCGGCTGTGTCTGCTCTAGCATTTGGGAAGGAGAACTACCTCGTTGTAGGCGCGGGTGAGGTTGGATTTATCTTTCTGAACGATCGTAACTGACACTGGTTTTGTGAAAGATGACGGCTCCCTCAGACTCTACAACCTGCCGGAAACAGGGGTTCGCAAGGCAGTGAGGGGTTTGGGGTCGGACATCTCGTCGGTTGCGTGGGTGCACTCTCAAGGTACTGAGATTGGAAACGTTTGGGTTGCTGCTGGGCAAAAGGTACCACTTCGTCGTCCATCTCTGAGCGATGCCGCTCACAGGGTATATCTGTTCTTAGATCTTCCTTTTCGGTTTGGATGCCCCGCTCTTGATACAAGATGCCTCGCACTCCCTTGTTTCGTTGGATGGTATCATCGACCCTGACGATGTTTTCAACGAGGTTCCCACGTTTTTTATGGTCCAGGGGAGATGACTGATTCTCTGCGTTGATCCAGCTAGATCGATATCAGTGCCAATGAGAAACTGCTGGTATTCTCTTGTGACAGTGGCCTCGTAGGCGTTATCGACCTCTCAACGAGGCACATTACCAAAATGAGGACCCTACACACTAATGTAAGTCTTCAATTCGGTCGATAGTTTAATTCCCCTTCCCAGATACTGACTTCCGTTGACAAGATTTGTGGTTCCGTGAGATTCGTTCCGAATAGACCAAACGAAATCCTCAGTGCGGGGTATGACTCAGCCTTGCTGCACTTTGACATCATTCAAGGATCAGTGCTCTCGAGATTTGACATTGGTGAGGCACTGGTGAGCCTGACGAAACTCCTCATTCATACTGTTCTTAGCCGGCCTTCCACCCTCGAGCGGGGTATCACTCTCACCGCCATTCGTTCACTCCGTCGCCTTCTCCGAAAATGGTGTTGTGGCCGCGAGTACCGCGGATGGTCGTGTGTGGGTTGGGAGGGGCGGGGATAAATCAATCGCATCAAAGAAAAAGCGAACCAGAAAGTGGGAAGGACTGAGGGAAGACGAAGGGAACCTGGTCAGCGTTGCTGAAGGACCAGTGGTATCAGTGTGCGTCGAGAATAGTCCCAATCCTGAAAATGAACCTGATTGGACTTTGCTATTAAAGGGACTTTGCGGATTCGGAAAGCTTCGTGACGTGCACGCTTCTAGGCTCGTTGTCCCGGTATAACATAGGTGTCGGGTCAACCGGGACCGGGATGGTGTGGTCTGAAGAAACAAAAGGACTGGAGAAAGTCAACTGTATGCGGTCAAACGGCACGTATATCGCAGCGGGAGGGTTTTCAAATGGCGGCAAAGGACTAGTTGAGGTGTATGGAGTGTAAGGCTCGTACAACGACCTTGAGATGGAGGGCAACAAAATTATCAATATCCTACACTACGAGTTTGAATAGATCGTGTCGTCTACACGCGCACTATGACTCTCTACGCTTTTCCTCTTCTATCTGCTTCTCTAGCTCTGCGATTCGTGCCAGGTACCCATCCCTCTCCCTTTTTAACCGGAACAGGTACTCGTCTTGTGCGACACGCTGGAAGCCGATTGATCTGAACAGGAGTTGGGACCAAGATTCCGAGGGTAGGTTCTCGGCTGTCGGGGCTGTCTGGTTTGGTGTCTGCCTCCTTGAGACGTATTTTACCCGCTGCACGCTGAATTCGTTTCCGATTAGTTGGATAGTTGCGCAGAAAAGAGCTGAGGTGACTGCTCCTGGGAGGGCGCGGCGGTATCCAACTGATGAGGAATCTCAGCGACGAAAACGATACTCGGGATCGGAGAGACGGCTTACATTTCCACGACGTAAGGAGGGCACCAGCGATGGCACCGCTTGCAGCTGTATCCGGGATACGAGTAAACCTCATCTCGCCAAATGTTGGAGGTGATAGAGATTCCTCAGATACATTCGCCTCCACTAGCCTTGATTGCCTTCGTCGTATGTATTGATTTGTGTTGAATGTTGAGACAAATAATGGACTGATGAAGTATTCGCGAACGCCTGAATCCGTTCAATATGATGAGGTCACTTCGAGCAAGCACACGAACGTACTGAAAAACGTGGCGCCAGCAATTCCACTACTTAGAGCAGCAGAAGACGCGTAGAGTCCCAAAGCCGGGACACCCTTGACAGTGCCGTGGATTGCCCACAGAAACCCGCCAGCAAGAGCTACAACAACGGGATGTTAGGGATAGATATGAATTCTGACAAATTTCTACAGACTTGCTTGTGAGAGTTGTGCCCTTTGCGACGGTGAGCGGGGCGGATTGGTCCATTACGAGCTGGGGGTCGGAGGGAGTTCGCGCTTTGCATTTAGGCAGTCACGTGCGTATCGGAGGGCAGGAAGCGGATAAGGGTGATTATGTAATCCACGATCGACTCGATATTTTCCTTCGCGTTTAGCGTTTTCCAGGTCAAGGACCGGAGTCATGGCCACAGAAACACTCGCGACCGGCAGTGAAGGTGAGCGCACTTGTATCTCGTGAGGTGGGGAAACGCTAAATATTGCTTAGCCAGGACGGACGAACGCCCCCAAAAACGCACCAGGGCGGAAGATTCTAACAAACGGAAAAATATCTCTAATCGCCCACAACTATATGCTCCATTTCGTGCCCTTGGTCTCGTGACAACACATGTACCATTTGTTCTACAAACGCAATCGTACAAAGGGGCCGTAGATGGACCCAAGGTTCATATCCTCACTTGCTTGGGAAACTCTTGGGCATTATGGGATGGAGGGAAGATGACGCTGCTATTCGTCGGTGAGTAAGTGTCCGCGTCGTTTGTTTAGTGTGACGTTTGAGCTGATGCGGTTCCGGCGTAGGTTCGCAAGCACCTGAATCGATCACGAGCCTTGCCATGGATGGGAAGGCGGTATGGGCTGCTACTGGGGCTGTTGTACGAAAGTACCTTCGAGGGAAAGAGGTATGCCGTCTCCTCGATCCGGGGGTTGCGCCGGTCTCACACTGGTTGAAAGGTCTTGAAAACTTCAAATCCGTTCGAAGAACCTGTCACATCCTTGCTCGTCTTTGGCTCACAACTCCTCGCTTTATCCGAAGATGGGGGCAGATTACTCATTTGGGATACCCAAGACGGAAGTGAGGACATTCATGCACCTATACGTATACATCTGACCTGGCTCGATATCTCAGCGTTCCAGTCGTCGATCCAGTTCGAACCGGGGTTCGCTGCCGTATCGGTTCTTCACCCCGCGACATACCTCAACAAGATACTAGTTGCCAGCAGCCAAGGAGCAATGCAACTGTGGAATATCCGTACTCAGTCCGTACCATCTGATTTCTCGGACATCTTGGTCCTGATAGCCTTTTCAGAACTTGTATCCACAAATACTCCGCCTCGAATCTCCTGAGCGGTTCAGCCACCTCAAATTCTAATCCCGCAATTACGTGTCTAGTCCAGTCTCCTGCCATCGATGTGGTTGGAATTGGATTTGCATCTGGGGAGATCTCAGTATATGACATCCGAGCAGACGAGAGACTGATGCGGGTGTTCATGCAAGAAGGCGGCATCCGCTCGCTCGCTTTTCGAAGCGGTACATCATGATTCAGCCCTCCGGCAACTATTGAGAAACTCTGACATTGTTTCGTCCTTGGGTGAATTTAGATGGCGCGCAAGTCCTTTCTGCCGCTGCCTCCACCGGACACATTGCTTTCTGGGACCTCAATTCGGGCGGGAAGCTCTTGCATGTGATCCGCGGAGCCCACGAAGGTGCAGCAACTGCAATTGAATGGATCCCCGGACAACCCATTCTTGTGAGTTCAGGAGAAGACAACAGTGTTAAGGTGGGTTCCTATTGTTATCTGCGTCCATTACCCCTATTAAGTGAGATACTGGATTGCGGTGGCACCCATTCGATGATGCAGCAATGGTTGTCCGATTCCCCTACAACGGCCCCACGCCTACACAAGTTCCGTTCAGGCCACCATGAGCCTCCACACCTTATTCGGTACTATGGGGAAGATGGGAAACAGTTACTGACAGCCTCCAGGGATCGGAGTTTGAGGTACACCTCCGTGGTTCGAGATTCCCGCTCCTTTGAACTTTCTCAGGGTGGGAGGGGGACGTGATACATCAGCGGGCGCTTCTGATATTCCTTTCCCTAGGATCATTAATGAAAAAAGCTTCTACGCTCTCGATGCCGATCGCGTCGCTGAAGTTCCCGCCGATAGTCGCAATGTCACATTCCACAGGAAGGGCGAAGGATTGGGATGATATTATTACCGCTCACACCGACGAAGGCTTCGCAAGGTCGTGGAGTTTGCTTAACAAGAAACACGGGAAACACTCGTTCAAGTTTAGTACAGACGAAAAGCGGAAAGGTCCGCCTATCGGGTCCGTTAAGGTATGAAATTCGGTTCATGTCTCACGTCAATATCGTGGCGAATGTGTTGCGTACCCTCCCGTTAGGCTGTGTGCGTTTCCGCGTGTGGGAACTTCTGTTTGGCGACCACGTCGACCGGGCTCATAAGCATGTGGAACATGCAATCCGGGTTGAAGCGGAAGGAATTTGACGTCGGGCCTTGCCCCCCTGGTGTTTCGAGTCGGTTTAATATTCGAGCCGTATCAAAGAAACAGACGGAGTATCGGAGTGTCACCGGACTGTCCACTGATGCCTTAAACCGGCTGGTAATAGCCAGCACACTAGATGGTACCATCAACGTGAGGCAACTACTATGACTCGGGTTGAAGCTCACTGACCCCTTCATCCTCTCAGTTCTTTGACTTTCACACTACTCAACTGGAGGAAACCTTGGTGTTGCCGTCCAGTACGACATCTATTCTACTGCATAGGGACAACGGTCTACTGGCGGTGATTTGCGATGATCTTGTTGTACGGATAGTGGACATTGAGACACGGAGGATAGTGAGAGAGTTGAAGGGGTTCCGTGGGCGGATACTTGATGTGGTTCGTGGCTCTATTTTGGTTCAAACTCTACCGGCGTACCGAAGAAACCGCATAGACTTTTTCCCCAGACTCCCGTTGGTTGGTCGTAGCGTCCCTAGACTCCATCATCCGTACATTCGACATCCCCACAGGGCGGTTAATTGATGCGTTCAGAACACCAAGTGTCCCCACCAGCATCTCGTTTTCCCCGACAAACGACTTCCTCGCAACCTCACATGTGGATAGTGTTGGCGTCTTCCTATGGGCAAATCGGGCCCAATACACGGAGGTGTCGTTCCAGACTGTATCAGATACAGACATCACAGACATCGGGCTTCCAACAATGCAGGAGGACGTTGACGAAGATGGTTCGTCACCTTCCATTTCCCAACTATTTCGCGCCCAACGGGCCCCTTCGCTGTCTCTTTTGTGTTCCGCATTGGTATCGATCGCTGACGAAATCGTTGGCTGGCCATTTCTATGTCTGACCTAATAGGTCCTCAATCGCTGGACCCCTCACAGCGGCCCGAGGATGTGTTTACTTCTCCTGATCAGCTCGCTAGAGAGCTGGCCACATTAGCCCTACTTCCACGCTCACGGTGGCAGACGTTACTCAAGCTAGAGGTCATCCAGGTGGGCAACGAAAAAAGCTCATCCTCCAGTGCCGCGCAATAAACCTAACCTCACATGTGTAGCAACGAAACAAACCGAAAGAGCCTCCGAAGCCGCTGGAGAAGGCGCCGTTTTTCTTGCCTACACTTCCGGGCGTTGAACATCGATTCGCGATCGGAGAGGGGACTGGTGAAGCCGGGAAAGAGAAGAAGACCAGCAGGCGCCTCATGAATACAACGACGGAGGCTGAGAGCACCTTTATGCAGAAGCTCCGGGGAGAACCTACGTCCGGGTCATGTAAGCACACCTTTTGTTTCTCTCGGTGTCATTTCTCCTCCCCAGAGGCGACCGAGGTTCATTATCCAATCCCCTGATTTTTACTTTGATATCCGTTCCTCTAGATGACGACTTCTTCAATTACGCGAAAACACTCACCCCGGCCGCTATGGATCTCGAGATCCGGTCCTTGGTGACGATCGAGAACCTCCAGTCGTTCATGGTTGCTCTCACCCAACGACTTCGGTCCCGAAGGGACTTTGAGGTCGTCCAGACGTACCAGAACGTTCTCCTGAGGATACATGGCGAGGTCCTTGTCGCAAACCCCGAGTTATTGGAGACGATGGAGAGGTTGCTCTCCGTCCAAAAGGCAGAAAGTGAAAGGGTTTTGGATCTTGTGACTTCCTCATTGGGGACCTTAGATTTCGTGAGGGAGGTATTATAGCTTAGGTGTTCGTGTTGAGCCTACGGTGCCACTCTTGATCTAGGTGCCCGGGGAAATGTGCACCTCGAGATGGAAAAGCAAATGGGAAGTTGGGAGTTTTGTTCCACATCTCCACGCGGCCTCTCCTCGCCATCAGACAAACTCGCAAGAGCAAACACAATTTTGGGTGAGAAATGCGTCGACGCCATCTAATAACCTACAGTTTTTGGTGAGCTTGTACATTGCCTTTGTTGGGTCAAGGGGTAAATCGAAAAGACAAGACACTCTTTCAAGGAACATAGAAGTGGGTACAGGTAATCCACCAATCATGGGCATGGAAAGGGAAGCGCACACATGAAGGTAGAATGGCATCCTGGATATAGGTCAGTAGGCGGAAAGGGGCGGTAGCTGTGCGTGACATACCAGTCAGGATCTGGGTCGCTTCTTCATCCACCTCCACCAATGCCTCCCTGAATTCCTTGTACTTCTGCCTTATGGCCTTCTCTTCGGACATCGGCCCCGGTTCCAACTGTGACAGGACATGGTCCAGCCGCTGGATTAGATCTGCTCGGTATCCTGCCGCCCCAACCCCACTGAGCTCCTCCCTGATCGCGCGGAATATCGCCTTACAATCCGAGGGGCGGAAGCTCCCCCACCCCGAGCGCCTCCATTCCGACCAGATAACGAACAGGTATGAAGTGGTAAGTTCGACGTCCCCAAGCTTCCGGACTTTTTGGATCACACCATTCTCAGTTCCCAGCATGAGCCCCCAACATCCGGGACGGAGGAAAGGCCGCTTCTTCAGCCAGTCCCAAGCAACCGTAGGTATATGCGGTAGCAGTTCATCGTCGGCCGCCATTTATAAAAGCGTGTTAACTACAATCCGGCCGACATCATCCGTGTATGGGAGCGTAGTGACCGCCGTTATCCAGAGTCGCATCATGGTGTCAATGTCGCTTGCATGCTTCATGAACTGGGGTTCTTGTTGGAACGTGTGTAACACCGCGTGCTTCAAGGAAGAGGGAAGTACTACTAGCAAAAGTTTACCACCCAGTTTGGGGGTCCAATGGGAAATTGGCGAGGAGGATGGTGAAAATCTGGCGGTACGGAAAGATGTGTCTGACGGCTTACCCTGGCCAGCTTCTTCCCGTCGGGCTGCATATGGTAGGAACGCAATCGTGGCCTCGTACTTAGATACGGGAATGCATTGACCATACTCCTGAATTATCAACCTGAAAAGTTGTTCGACCCGCGTACTGGTGAAGGATTAGCAGGGTAACGGGGGTCTTTGAGATAGAAACACACTTTTCGTCTGGCGTTACAGTGCTGGTATCCAACACGTTGGAGCCCAAGTGGGTAGCAACGATTGTCAGGCAATCGGCAACGACCGAGGTGGGGGGAAGCGGATCCTGAGACAGAAAACGGAGTGCGAAACCAACCAACCAATGACCCCCTCTCCAGTAGTACTTGACCCGGGCTACCTGATCCTGGGCCAGAATGCGTGCAAACGACACGAGTTCATCAGTTGATGGGTAGTAATGTCTCCAGGTGAAAACCACCCGTTCTCGGGGCAGAGCGAACAAAGGATCGATGACCTTCATGACCCTGAGACTTGGAATGCAATCCAAGTTGATATGGGGTGGGAAGTCTTCCTTGTACCGTTGAAGTACATCCCTAATGACGGCGGGTGCTGGTTCCACATTCGAAAAGCGTGAGAAGGCACGGAGAAGACATGCGGCAGACACTCCTGCAAGCTGCTCTGAACCGCCGCCAACCGTTGCCACATCGTCACTGATAACAATGCAGTTGCTGAGTACATTGAAACAGTCTACAACGATTGTGGAGTCAAGGTCGGGTAGTGTGAGGGTTGTTCCAAGATAGTTGAGAGTTGTCACGTTGATAGGTTTGTCCAATGATGTCCGGAGCATCCAAGAAATACAGCGGAAGTCCAAATTGGTCGCTCGGATCTTGGGCGCCCGGATGGGGACAGTGGTTGTGCCGAACAACCAACCACGAGTCCTACGAGCGAAATCGACCAAATATCGGTATGTTGTTCGTCCGAGGAGAAAGACGAGAAGGGAGGCATCCATGACAAATGCGATGGGTAGTGCGAGGGGGTACGTGAGGGTCTTGGTAATGGCGTCGACCGGCGGGGGCCAGGCCATGTCGCTCCAACAGTTGACAGACACGGTATAGAGGTATGAATGTCTGACGAACAGAACGTAAATCAAACGAAACGGAGTGTAAGCCGAACGAAACAGGAGGTAACCCAAACAGGGCGGATGATAACCCGAACGAAAAAGAACATAACACGAGTGAAGTAGATAGGCAGTACGACGAATCGTGCTTGCCCAGGGCGTCTGATACGGACAGGTCTCGAAGGTCACCCCCGCAGCGACAATGAAAAGGTAGAGTAGGACACCGAAAGAAGTCACACCCAGGACAACGGACGCGACGGTGGCGTCGATCTCCCACAAGTATCGGGAGAGAGCGCAGCCCAGCAGCAACAGCGCAGCCTGCAACATCAACGGCAATGATTCCATCACGTGGTCGAAATACCACGCAATGACCCCGTCCAGCTTCCGTTGCCGATTCTGGCTGCGTTCAGTGGCCGACCCTCGCATGTCAATCGAAGCATATCGGTTCAACCATTGCTTTCCGAGCATTGCCAAGAACGCGGAGAAGAGAGAGGCAGCAAGGCTGGCGTACAAGAGACATTGAACTTGGATTATCGTTCGTGGAGGGCCGGTCCACTGTGGTAGAGCGGGAGCATCACCGCCGAAGGTGGTGTTGTCAATTTTGTAGATCAGGACGCGGAGGAGAGCAGCGGTTTCTTCGTTTGGGTCCGGTCGGAGCTCGAGCTGGACCTGGGTGATGAATGTTGATGTCACGGCGGAGAACAGACCGGCCTGTCCTGAGCGTCAGCATCACACCTCTGTTACACCCCTCCAGACGCACGAATATCAGGGTCGTGTTCAGATCTTCCTCATGTTTCTTCATAAAATCCTTGTCGTACTCTTCGGCCTCCTTGCGGTAGTGTTTGTAGAATTTAGCACGAAAATCCTCCTGGATCCACCTTGTGTCGCTCCTCGGGCTGTGAGGTATTTCAGTATGGGTCGAGAGAGGTGAAGGTTGATGGTACTCATTGACTGGTTGCCCGCCCAACCCGTCCTCTCGTTCTACTGCCGGACCATAACTGGGAACAAGTGTCAGAGATATAGAGCGCTGCCGATGCGGGAAACAACAGTACTTCGACGCAGCGTTCTCGTCAGTGGCGTTCAAGTCGCGGGAGCCTCTGCGATCCCTGGACCCAAGATCCGAGTGATCAGTGAGGGAATCTATACGTAGGTGATAGACGTACTGCGTTCTTGCGGTTACGCCTTCCCCAATAGCATGCCTGGCTCCAATGCTCCCGTCTTTCTTACTACTGCTCGCCACAGGTGATGAGCGGGGCGACGTTGGGCGGCGAGGGGGGGACTTACCCTTCCGTCACAACTTCGTCTAGATCCGACATGCCGCGGATATAGAAGCACACCGGTGAGTAGGCACGGGTATAATATGGAGGAAAAGCAGCAAGTGCTTGCCAGGTACAGTAGCCAGCGCTCGGTCAGCGCTTTAGCCAACGACGTCAACACATTCAGACACTGCCACAAGCTTACCCCCTTCCAGCATACTATCAGAGGTGCTCCGGAGTCGCGTACAGCGTCGAATAAATCGATGGAATTGACTCTCAACCTGTGTGACATTGCAGAAAGCGTTTCGGGCGTCGGCATCGATTCCACCTTCTGGGGGGTAGGGAGGAAAGAAAAGAAACCGAGTTATCGTGATCGCAAATTCTCAAACCACGCTACAACATTCGCGTTCGCGCACGGCCCGCGCCACACGCAAAAACTCTCGTGCTGCCTGAAAACCATCATTCCGAGTTTACCGGGTAATGCTGGTTTGCATTGTCCCCGGGACCCTCCAGCCTTCATATTCAGCGATCGAGCTCTTCCTTGCAACTTTTCGACAACCTTAATGGTTACAGGTCATCGACGCGTACACCAGAGTGGAAACTCGTACGCGGCCCCTCGACGGTGGTGGGTATTGGCGGACGGAAGGAGCGGAATGTGGCAGGTGACTCACGACCGCGTCGCACGGGTAACAACGTGTATCACACCAGTCGTCTACTATCATGTAACTAAGAATTGAGGGACATACATTCGGCCGGTAACTACCATGATAGATCTCTGCGCAGTATATAGAATGGCGGTACCAATCGTCTCACGAGAAACGGCGATCGAGGGGTTGGAGGAAACGGTATGGTGTAACAGCATCTACGCATCGTGGTGTCATGTCTACCGTTCCGTCTTCATTTGGATGACGGTAACCCCAAGGCGAGGTGGGGATGTAACAGACTTCCTGTAGTTGGTCATAAGCTCAGTGGATCTATTAAAAGGACGGGCCGAAAACTGACCTCGGGCCCGCAGGCGGGGTCGCATCTGAGCCAGACCGACCAGTCTAACCAATCCATAAGCTTGGTAATATCTGATTGCCACTCCCTGAGGAGACTTTCAAGCTCCTTAACGCCGATATTCTCAGAATCAAACGCATCCACCCAGATGTCACCCAAGACACCACAAATCTGGGAAAGAACGTCTTCTACGGCTCCTTTGATCAACTTCTCCTGTGGCGTCAGCAAAGCCTCGGGGGCCCAGGCGGTATGTGTAGCTGCACAATGCTTCACCACTGGGTCGATCCATGATCGATCGACGGGACCGGTGGGATTGGGAGGAATAGCGGACGTGAGCATGTATGGGGTTAACATTATCAAGACCTGGGACCTGGCTTCTGCGACTTGTTTGGTAACGTTCCGCTTCGATTCTTGGTTCCGCAGTACGTGCTGCAGTAACTCTAGACGTTTCCCGTAGCGATCGACGATGACTTGAACGATACTTCCCCAATCGATCCCGCTCCCTTGACCGTCCCGGGTAAATACGTCGGTGAGCTGGTCCCGGATGTATTCAGAGTCTGCCTTGGAGATTTTATCGAGACGGAATTCTTCCTTGGATTTCCCTGTCCTCGCCTCAACCAGGCTGGAGAGTGCTGGGTCGAAAAATGACACAACACGAGAGTAGTCGATCTTGATCCGTGTTTCTCCAGGGGGCCTACTATGCCACATCCCCGAGTTGAGAACTTCGAAGGTGACGGAAAAACTGGAGCGCGGACTTCCCCTCCAACCCGGTGGTAGTTTCGGAGGGTCACCAGGTGGGGGTGGCGGGGGCGGCAGGACGCGGTAGAACGGGCCTGTGGGATGTAAACCGGGGCTATTCCATCTATTAGAATGGGGAACGATTTTGGACTCCGATACGAGATCTGTCCCGTTGTCGAAGTCACACATCATGATTTCGCTGTTTGTAGGACCCATGGGTCAAAAAACCAGGAAAAAAGGCGAGAAAGGTGAGGCTCACAAGTCCATTTCCATCCTGAAGAAAGAGCGCCATGAGTGGAAACGCTATGTGAGGGCAAACAGTTGAATCAATACCTCACAAAACCGTCCAGATTAAACTGCTCCCCCCATTTGCAGAGTTCCTGAATGCGAACTTCCTCGCTCCGACCCATCTCAGGGCGGACCTTTCCCCATATCACGATGTCCTGGGTATCCATTGTACCGTAATGCATCTCCTTGGCGGCGCTGGAACCGTCGAAGTAGGCAAGGCGGAGCGGTCGGGTGGTCACGTAGGTGTAGAGGTAGCCCTCCTCCCAACAAAAGATGAAAGAGTGTTCTGGGTCAGTTGCTAGCCAGTCCAGTTTCGTGGGTCGGTCGTTGTTTGATCTGCCATGGTAAAGGGTTGTCCCAGGCGGGACTGTCGCAGCAGTTATGGTATGGCCTATCTCTCGTCAACATATTAGAGCGGGATCCATTAGAGCGTCGCCGTACCATTGATATAACGGGTATTCTGCCAGTGTTGAAGCAACGAGCTCACAGACCGAAAGATGAGGTTCCCAGTCGAGTTTGCTCTATCGGACGTTCTCTGGATAGGCTTCGAGCTCGAAGTAGCGTGTTGTTGGAAGACCTGTTGATCGGATGTGGCCTTGGCCGCGGCCGCCCCAAGGACAACCAGAAGGCGGGTCCAGCTTCGCATGAGAGTGAGGAGCAAAGCCCAATGGTTGCGGGACCAGGCATTCCGTCCGCTTTACGTATTGGATTGGTAGAATGGCGGTCAACTCTCGGAGGTCGTACCAACTGCTTGGTTCCAATCACGCTTGTTGATGCGACCACCGCCGCTCTCCGCCCACTCAAGTGCTTGAATAACGTTTAGGCCCCCCACATGTTTTCTTTCGATTCAGATTCTATCCCGCACTACGCGCATGAATGCAGGGGGCTGGCTTACCTAATAAGCGGTTATTGTGAGAACAACAAGAAAGGGGGTGAGGCCAGAAGGCCTGAACCTGGGTGAACGCTGGAGCACCTGCTTTCCGTTTCGTGGCCAACGAACGAGATGAGAGGGTGGGGAAGATTGGTTGACTTGACCGCCTGACGGAGGACCTAAACGGATCAGAATTATTTCCCGCGGGTCCCTCCCCTCTCCGTTGCCATTAACACTTGGGACACGGGGATTATTGCGCGTGTCCGAAGGGGGTGGATGACCCCAGTCAAGCCCATCACAACATGCGAGTTTATTTCCATGCTCCAGAGGTGTAAACCTCCCACTTGCTGGCCGAGAAAACTCGGTATGAACACAACATGCCCGATTAATCACGAAGATACTGACAGTGCCCCTTTTTAGCCATAGCTAACTCTGGCGGACCGGATTCTACATGCCTCTCGTTCCTCTTGAAGGATACATTACGCGAAACTAAAAAACGAGACACGACTCGGCCGGAGGGGTGGCCTGAGGAACTGATATCACTGAACGTGGACCACAAATTTCAATCTTGCTCTTCCGAAATGTCTCTGCGGACTTCTGAAACCTCTCGCCGTCTCTCCATCCCTCATGAAACTCTGAAAATCCCCTGGGGTTCCCCTCCGTACGCGGTCAAACCTTCTCCTGGCCAGTCTTTTGAACGCATTGCACGAGACGCAAGGTATACGCTTCTGCTCTCTGGTATGCGCCGACATGGAGCAAACGCAATAGCATTTGGTCATCATGCGGATGACCAGCTGGAGACGTTTTTGATGAGACTCGCAAATGGCACGGGATTTCTTGGACTCGGTGGTATGAAACCTGTCCGGCGCTTTGGAATGGGTGACGGATCACCGGGTCAGACGGGTTGGTACGGGGTTGACGGGATGCAACGGTGGATAATTCGACCGCTACTTGGTGTTTCAAAGGTTTGTTCCCCATCGTAACCTCCCCGAGGCGCGTTGACCGATCCCGCGCATTCAGGATCGACTGCTTGCGACATGTGATGAGCACCAATTGGACTACGTGACCGATGAGACGAACTTTCAGCCTGAAATTACGCTGAGGAACGCAGTGAGGCATGCTCTGGCTGGGGGCGATACATCTAATGTGAGGGCTTTCGTCGTGATGGTACCCTTCCCAATGCTGATAGAACTAGGATATGGGTCGTGATCAAATACTACAGAAAATAGCCATAAATGCCGGGCGTCTTGGTGTTCCCCTCTCACTGTCCGATGGTATTGAGTCCCTTCGGGGGCTGGCAAGTGACTACGCTGGGAAAGTTAGGCGGATAGAAACAGAAGGTTAGTACCCGCCGCTCTTATCCCGCCTCTGTTAACCCCTATCTACGACACAGCCCGTGCCCTTCTTCGTGATTGTGCCGTTCCGTCACCCCCCTCTACCATTCTCCTCCCCCAGGGCAAACTCACCCAAATCACGGATCCACTCGTTCAGCGATCGATGGTCATACAGATTCTGAGGTTCGTGTCTCCTCATCCCTGGGGATCACACACCGCAGAGGTGTTCCGCAAATCGGCTGGTTTGGATCGGATTGTCGCCTCCCTCTTTGGCAACGGTTTTGATTACACTTGCAAGAAGCGATCCGCTTTCTCTGCTGGATCCCACGTCCTGTGGACGCCAGTTTTTGTTAGGCCTGATGGTCAACTCAAATACACAAAACCGGTTTCTGGGACAGATGGATGGACCGAAGGTTGGCTTGCTTCCCGATCGCCTCCATACAGGTCCGCGGATGGTCCCTCGGGGTTAGAGCTCGATATTACATCTCTCGTCCTTGACAAGGAATCCCCTACGAATCCTGTTGAAGTCCTGTACGACAACCGGTTTATTTTGTCCATCGATCTGCACGCAACCCCGGGCGAGGTCTTCAAGAGATTGCAGAGTGGCTCGGCTAGTCACCGACTCGTGGTAGCCCCTACAGGAAAATACTTCCTGCCCCGCCTCCTCTTCCGGCTGCCAAATGGAAACGCTGCTGAGGATATCGCCATACCTGGCCCTATCAGTTCTGGTGTGGAATCTCCGGCTGCGGTTTCCGGAATTTATGGGTATTCGTCTGAGGGAGGTTGGGCGAGTTGGAGGCTCGCGCGAGTGTTCGACTGACAGCTGGGGGTACTCAGGGCGGCCGCACCTCCTAAAGTTACTCTTTCTTCGCTTGGGTATAATAAATCGAGAGTGCGTTTCGTCGAAGATGCTGCGCGAAGAATTTCGATGTAGATCCTGTTTATGACCTCTTCTTTTTGACGCAATGTCGCCGCTGAGAATCGCTCCCACTAGTACATGTTTTCCGATTGTGAATGATGTAGAAGAGGAAGTGAGAGGAGCAATGACGCAACGTTCGGCCCGGAAATCACCATCAATGCCTCATTGACCAGCTGGCGCGCACTCCCGGCTGTTCGTGGGCTGGAAGAATTAAGGAGGAACCATGCGGGGTGTCACACTAAGAGCCTAGGAGGACAGGATGTCCTCGGGGCGAGCCGGAACAGCGGTCTGGACGCTGTTTGAGTCAGACAGCGTGGACGTCTGTCCTGCCCAATCTCCTCAATGCGGTGAGTGTCTCGGACCCCACTTACCATGACTTGCCTGTCGCTTAATTTCCGTCCACAGCGGAGCACCCACCTGGATGCTGGAGCGAGTACGTCCAACTGTGCTATTCCCAGGATCACAGCGCTTGTGATCGGCAATGCATTGCCTAGGCTCTCAGATCTCAGATCTCCTCGGCGCAGCAGATACCACCAGATACCACCACTCGCTTTGAATACCTTCCCGCGCATTGCATAAACCGTCAGCATTTTAACCTTGTGGCATCGCACCGTATCCTGAGTGTGGATCTGGCCCTCCAGACACTTCCATTGCCCCCCTCCTCGAAGGTACTGCGCCGGAAATACTCGGATAGCCTAGTCACACAGCGTCAACATCCGCAGCTGTCATTCGAGCGAAAACGTGTGACAGAATGAAACGGACCCACTGATTCCCCGTGAACTCTACATGCGGTGTGATGCGGTTGACCCTATACGCAGATTTCCAAAACCCGTGCACGCGTCAAAGTGAAGATACTGTGGATTCGTACGCATGGTTTGTGGCCCTTGCCGAAGTGGAAACCGCCCCCGCGGGCTTTGAGCTCCGCGGGTCTGACCAGATCCCTATGTAATGTGCCTAGCGCCGGTGGGGCGCATATAAATGCAGATGGGCGTAGAAAACATCCCAACCAACAAGATGCTCCGTCCCACTGGTCTCACAGCTTTAATTAGTCTGGGCTTGCTCGCAGAAAGTGTGGTCGCTGCACCTTCATCCATACCCCGGAGCGATGCATCTGTGAGTCTCTCTTATCGATACCTTGTCAGTCCTCCTGAATCTCTTTGAGATTTCTTGGGGAAGCTGTGACAGCTTCGGAGTTAATTCTACGAACACCAACTTGCAATGTGGATACCTCGAGGTTCCGATGGACTATCATGACAGCTCCGCCGGCAATGCGCGTCTCGCGGTGATCAAGTACCCTGCAACTGCGGAGAGGTTGGGCACCATTTTCTACAATCCAGGTGATCCACTCCGGCCCTCGCTCGTAGTTTTCCACTCAAATATATTACAGGCGGACCTGGCGGCTCAGGACTCGAAGTCATTGCAGGAGTCGGTCAAGCGTATCATCAAGGTCTCCAGGGTGCGTATGACATAGTCTCCTGGGATCCTCGCGGAGTAGGACAGACATTGTGGGTCCACGTCGCGGTTTTTATGCAGTTTACTGACTGCACGTCATCACAAGCCCCGGAAAGGTTTCTTGTTTCAACTCCCAAGAAGAAGACACGGTGTTCTGGCGGAACACGGTGGGCGCCGGTATCAACGAAACCATCGCTGGGAGCTTCAACGAACGAGACTCTAATGAATTGTACTCGCAAGTTGGCCTGACTGAACAGAAGTTCAATGACTTCGCTACACATTGTCAGAACGGTCCAGTTGGTCCATACTTCAAGTACCTCGGGACCAGTTCCACCGTTCGGGACCTTGTGTCGTTGGGAGATGCGATTTTAGGAAAGGGCGAACCGATTGACTACTGGGGAGCCTCGTATGGCACTGTGATTGGATTCAATTTCGTTAACAGTAAGTTCCCCCGAGCTTTCTCACGCAGCCTTTGACCAAAACATGGACGTTTCTAGTGTTCCCCGAGGTACGCTTAACCTGTTCAATCCTCAAACACTGTACTGAGTGTACGTAGCGCGCTGGGCATGTGATCTTGGATGGCGTAGTGGATCCGACAACCTGGATATCGTCCAAGGTAACTTCCGACGTGGATCTGGTGGAAACCCCTTCTTACACATCGCACAAGTTCTTGTATAGCGCTCTTGCAGATACTGAGAAGGTGTACTCCGGCCTCACGGATGGTTGTGCTGCGGCGGGAAGGGCCGGTTGTAAACTCATCGAACTTACTGGCGACAATGCCACTGGGGACGACGTGAAGACTCTTTTGAACTACGTTCACGATGTGAGCAACTCTTTTCCCAGATTGTGTAATCCGATTAACTCCATTTCCATCTTAGGTGGCCCTCGAACTCTACCGTAATGGAGTTCCAGTTCCCGCTACCCCCGCCTTCGTCAAGGGTACGATTTCTGACTTTCATCTCCTTGAAGCTTAGTTACCGACCCCACAACAGATTCGCTTTTCTCTCTTCTGTATGCTCCGATGGCGTGGAGCCAGTTTGTGAACAGTGACGTTTACCAATTCGCGGCTGTCGTTCTGCAAACCTCTCAAGCTTATGACATCACGATCGATGGAAATCACAAATACAACGTTCCTTCAGGGAATATCACAATCGACCAGCCTTCTTTGGACCAGAGCGGTGCCACTTCCTTGACTTCTTATGCACAAGCGGCCATTGCTGGAGCGGACGACTTCAATGATGACGATACGACGATCAAGGACTTGTTTGATATTATCGTGGGTATCACTCGAGAGGTCACTCCTACGTGTAAGATTTCCATCATTCGCTCATATCATCCACTTACCGAGCAATCCCGAATCAAGTCGGAACCGCCTTGAGTGTTGCGTACGTGTATGAGGCTGAATTTTCGGAGTATGAGTTCTGACAACAACAACCCCAGTTACACCGCATATAAATGGCCCATCCGTTCTGTCGAAAGACTTCCCCCATTCAAACTAACAAACCTCAGGACCCCAGTTCTTGTCATCGGAAACACGGTACGCGCAACCCACTCCAGAATCATGTTCTCCCTTAGCCTTACCACCACGATTCCTAGGCTGACCCAATCACACCGTTCGCGGGTGCGAAAAAGGCTGCCGATATGCTCGGCAACAATGCCTTCCTGCTCGAACAACTTGGCTTCGGTCACACAGTCATCGCTCAAGTCTCATCCTGCACTCTGGGCATCGTGAACAACTACCTCGCCAACTCCACAGTTAGTGTTCTTCCTAATACGCACCGGTTGTGTACTCGTGCTGATCGGTTTTACGATTTTTAGCTTCCACAGGGAGGCAGTTCACAGTGCCCAGTCGACGATACAAATCTCTTCCCTGTCCTGAACGGAACCACAACCACCACCAGACGGTCGAACCTCCAGCGCAGGTGGTTGTAATAGCATCGGAATCCCCTTATAATGCGCCTTAACTAGAACAATACCCCCAATGGACTCTACTTCCTTAACAACTCCATAATCTCGGCTTTCGGACCATCACATCTCAGATACTTGTTATTTATTTTATGTGATTTTAATTTGAAGCAGAATGATCACTCGATTACGACTTCACAGAAATCCGGTCACAATTATCGTGAACACGGCGAACAGCTTCCCCAAAAGTCTGGTAGATACAGGGGTGCTGAGGATATTCATGGCAGCACAGTGAGTCACAGGTTCTACCACTTGCCAGCCTATGTCTTCTGTTCGGCGGGATATGACCATGGTGTGTCCCAGTCGCCGGGATCGCGATTCCAGGAGGAAAAACGGAAGGAATACCTGGCGTTTCCACAAAATACATCCCGTGCAGTCGTGACGGTAAAATGTTCAATTCCGGATGCCGGACCCTTAGCTCAATCGGTAGAGCTTTGTACTTATGAGGTTAACTCCCGTCATGCAAGGGTCCCGAGTTCGATTCTCGGAGGGTCCACGGTGGTTTTTTTCCTCCCGCTCATCAGATTTTCAGCAAGAAAACACATAATATCCAATTACACACGGCATGGGACAAGATTATAAGAGACAGTAGGTAGGCTATGAATCGTACGTGACAAAAAATAAGGTCCGAGAGCGTCTAACGCTTTGTCGCGCCGTACCCAAACTCCGCCTCCAGCCAGGTTACCATTGTCCGTGCCACCTGTTCCGACAGGCGTATCGGTTCGTAGATACTGACTCGGACCGCCTCTATATAATCCGTCAGAATCCGTTGCAACTCCTCGTGTTTGTGTGTGAGTAGTGGTCGCGTGGCCTCCCGCATCTCTTCGGCAATGAAGGGTTTCAACCACTTGACAACTTGCTCCAGAGTCAGGGGCGTTTCGGGCTGTGCGCTCTGCTGTTCCACGAAAGCCTGGACTGTGACGTTTAATGCCTCGATCTCTCGCTGCATCGAGGCGGTTTTCTCCTCTTTCTTCGCAATCTCTGCCGCTCGCTGTAGGATATATTAACTCAATCCAGAGGTCCTGGATACCAGAATAGATAACTCACCTCCTTTCCCCTGGCATGGAGTTCCACAGATTCTTTCTGTACAACTTCAAACTCTTGATACACTTCATTCCAATCAGCGATGGCCCGTTCCGCTTCTGTCTTAAGAACTTCAACAACCCGCGAGTTTCTTTCCGTGGTTTCGATGGACGTCTTCGCGTTCTCAGCGAACGCCTGATAGTCCTGGAATATCTCCTTCAATCGAATGGCACGGGATGACTCTTCGCCTTCAGGATCCTCCACGACGTCGTTGAGGAATCCCTCAATCGTGCCTTCAGCCTCTGCGATCCGATCAACGAGCGCCTCGTTTGCCTCTCGAAGATCAGCGACGTCCCGTGCGAGGGACCTACGTCGCGATGAGGGTCGTGTTTCATCGTCATCCGTCCTCTTCCTCTTCAACGAAGACACCCTATCGAGGATACCGTCCCCATCGTCGACATCCATGGGAGACCGTGGGCTAGCAGTGGAGGGCAACGGTGGAAGAGCCGCAACAGCCTCTTGTTCCGCCTTCAACCGTTCCAGCAGTTGGTCCTGCAGCCTCAGCTTGCTCTCGAGCTCATCCATCCTGGCCGTCGCAGTCTGGATCCGTTCCTCCATCCATTCGATTTCACGAGGCGTCGTAGTTCGTGGGTTGGGTACGGCGGAGGCAGGTGTAAGAGCGGCGTTGACCTTGGACACGTTTCGATCGAGCGCGATGGATTGCGAGACGAGGGCTTCGAACGCGAGTTGGTGTCGGACAAGGTTACCCCTGGCATATGTAATTCGGGAGTTGATCTGAGCCTGAACCTCCGGAGAGAACGTTTCGAAACCAGCACGGTTCTTTAGCGATTGAGCCACCTCCGCCTCCTCTTCCCAATCCACGATTTCTGATTTGGCCTTCATTAGGTCAGCCCATAGCCTAAACGAAGATTTGCCAAAGAATGTGTCAACAAATCTCTTTCACAAAACTGGTGGACGCAACACACTTCACCCGTGTGGTCCAAATCTCGGTCTTCTCCCCATCCGGACTAGTCCCAGGAGAGGTCGAGGGGATCCCAACGGGTGGAGTAATAGATGGTTGTGTAGTTTGATTCGTCGCTTGGTCTTTGATAACCTGCTCGAGTGACTTCTGGAGTGCGGACATGACGGCGGTTTGGGGTTGAGCGAACCGGGCAGAGGCAGAGAGACCAGGAATAATAGGTGTTTCCGGGGCGAAGATTGGCGAAAACGGGGCTGTCTGAGGTGAAGGTGGTTGGAGAGAAGTAGAGGCAGTAGTGGCACGCTCCACCGAAGACAGATTCAATGAGAGTGGTTGATGATGTTGATCGACGGAATCCCGGGGCGGAATAGGAGGTTGATCACCCCCAACGCCCGTGTTCGTATTGTCGAGCACTGGAGAGACGAGATTCGACGAAACGCTTGGAACGTTGTCGGTGGAAGGCTCAAGCTTGATGGCCCGAGGCGAATGGTCCGACCTGGTGCGCTTGGGAGGAGTGTGACCGCGAGACGACGAGATCGGTGTCGGGCTTCGCGGTCGTCGATTGCGTGGATGGCGAGGCGGAGAACGACTTCGTGCGCGTGAGCTAGAGCGTGGGCGGGGAGAATGCGAACGCTGTATTCTCTCGTGGAGTGGTCGACGTGGGGGAATAGGTGATGAGGGTCTCCGACGTCTTCGCTCGGGACTCACGTATCCTCTGCTTCTGCTTCGAACTCTACTTCTCCCTTTCCTATCCCTACTCATGCTCCTACTCCTGCTCCTCCCTCTGCCCCTCCTTGGGCTCAAGCTCCTTTTCCGACCTCCACCATACCTCCTAGGCGGCGACGACAGCCGTTTCCCTCCACCACCCGTACCATTCCACTCCGGCTCATTCGGGTGAATAAACCAACAGACTTTTGAACTTCGCGGACACGGGATCGGGTCAGGGTTTCCCGTTTCCGAATTGTAGTACTGATATCCACCCAGGGGGGTGAGCTTAAAAAGCGGACAGGTTAATCAACAAGGACAGTACCTTGCATTTGACTTTCTTCAACTGTTGTGGTGGCATCAGAGGACCTTCGAGGATGGGGTGCGAACTCTGATGTGTATAGGGTGGCCACGAGGCGGAGAGATATGGCCTAGGTCGTGACTTATGAAGTACAATACGATGATGGATGTGTGGTGATCGAGAGTGGAAACAAGGCGGAAAGCAAAGAGCAAGGGTAGAAAACCTGATCCAAGATGATGGGGACGCGCAATATAAAGGATACACGGGGGAATGGATGTAATCGACGAGGTATTATGTAGGTGCTGAAATGCCGCAGAGATGTTGCAACTAG
>Ga0307513_10002604_pt1 | contig 24926 bp, 36 predicted proteins | sample 15_EM_MG_FD_202174 | JGI IMG/M metagenome (GOLD analysis project Ga0307513, IMG submission 202174) | Populus trichocarpa ectomycorrhiza microbial communities from riparian zone in the Pacific Northwest, United States - 15_EM | ecosystem: Host-associated > Plants > Roots > Unclassified | place...
GGGTTGGAGGTTTCATTGAGGAGAGTTGTTCCAGAGGTGATGAACATACGACTGGTGCATTATCTATGTCCATTCATCTGTTGATCTGATGTGTGGAACTTGCCCTCCTGAACGTGCCTCCCGCACTAAGCGCGCGACGCACTGCCTCTGTATGTTGAACACACAGGGCGAAGACTACAAGGAGGGTATTAAGGGATCTAATATCTTCAGCTGAATTCAAGGAAGCTGAGAACCTGGCACCGTGACAAATGAGAACCTGGGGCAGATAGATAAGAAGAAGCAAGAAGGTACCTTTCATGGCAGGAGTGACGGCGAGGCGGTCAAGCGCCTTTGAGTGGCACACTGTTAGTCTTTGTAAGTGAGGGGTGAAGTGGGTACGCGGCATTGGCCAGACTGCTCAACCCGTCATTGCGCTTCAACGGGATGTTGGGCAACGTCGGAGGTTGAACCTGAGGGTCCGATCAGCAAGCGCATCCAAACGGAATAGCGTGGGTGCAGCTTACCCCCTGATGCTTCGGTGTGTCATTGCCACCGACACGATGAACCCGCCCAGTCGACGAGTGATGGTTATTTGGGAGAGGGTGGCCAGGGACACCAACCGTGGAGCGAGCGGCAGAACCGCCACCGCCGGACATGGTGAGACCAGCTTCGTCTTTGTGAATCGAGACAAGATGCCGCCCAAGATCGTGTTTGCGCGAGAAAGAGCGGTTACACGTCTTGTGAGTGCACACATAGGGCTTGAGGCGGTTGGGGTCGTGAGTCGCCATGTGAGTCTTGAGGTTGAACGCGCGAGCAAACGCTGCAAAAAGAGAAAAGTCAGTAGAACGTTTAGACAGCAGGACTGGATACAAACCTCTAGGGCAGCTGGGGCACTGGTACTTCTTCCGAGCATCCGTCAAGGACTGAGGCTGCGCAAGTGTGTACGGTTGACCGGGGATGCCAGGGATGGTGCCGAACTTGCGCTCACGCTCGGCAGAGCCATCGCTGCGCTGAGAGCCATCTGAATCTTGGCCCTTGTCGTAGGATGAGTGGGTCTGCTGGGAAGTCATGGAGGAGGGCATGGTGAGAAGGTCGAGGTTGATAGCACTGGAACCAGGGGGGTTGAGATTAAGATTCTGGCCAACGGGAGGGGCTTGAGAGATGGGTGTGAGGAGGCTTAGGGCCGTGTCAAAACCTAAAGCTGGATCGTCAAAATTGAGGGCTTGGAAATCTTCGGGATTGATCCCGAAGTGAAGTGAAGTGAGGGAAGTCGGGTTGGCAGCGTTGACTAAGCTGCCCTGGGGTGAATACGGATTATAATAGGATTCGCTGCGACCGTCGTCGTAGCCGCTCTCGCTGGATGCGGTAATGATCGAGTGAGCACCGACGGAGTAGGTTCCTGGGAGGCGGTAGTTTGTAAAAGCTTGGCTTGTATAGTCGACGACGGGGTTGTAGGCGTCGAGGGCAGAGCGCTCGACAGGATCGGCGGAGGCAAGGAAGTTTTCGAGTTCTGACTCGAACTGATCTGGGTGTGGTGCGTCTACGAAACTCGCCTGGGGGAGAGCAGCGTCTGGGGCGAGGAAGATGGCGTCGATGTCGGCTGTTGAGTGACGACGGGTGTGCTGAGCGGACGGGGGGTTATTAGCGGCTGTGAGCGCAGTAAGAAAGGCGATATCGTCGTTCCACGTGTCCCCGAATTGCTGTTGCTGTGTTGGTTGAGTTGAGTGGGAGGACTGAGGATTGTAGGCGGAGGGCGTGCTTCTACCGGACGCGGACTGGAACGACTGGGAGAAGTTGTGGGACTGCATCTGGTCTGGGAGGTAGCCAACGCCCATTTGAGGATTTTGGAGGAGGTTAAGAGGATCAGTGGCGAAGTTGAGATGCGCAGGCGCCGCAGCGGACGAGGAATGGACGGAGGCCGACGACCCCATGTGTGGGTTGTCTCCGAATGTCATTGTGTTTCCAGATGTAGAGTACGGCTGAGTCGAATGGTGTGAGTGGACTGAACCGGCCCTCGAGTGCGATCGACCGAGCGGGGTCACCCAACTGCCCCCAGATGTAGACGTGCTAGTTCCGCAGTGACTCGCCTTCTCCATCGCTCATGCGCGCTCTTATGTCTCCACGTTTTTTTAAATTGACGGCCAGGTCCAAGCTGCGGTCGCAGCACCCCAAAACTCAGTACAAACAAATAGTCCTCCCTGCCCAGATACGCTTTTGTATACGCTCAGATACGCTCAGACATGTATATATATATGTAGACTATGCCCCTCAAGGAGCAATATCTATTTTTGTAAGATTTCTCCCCCTTGCAGAGGATCAGTCGTCAGCGCAGGCGCGAGGGGGTCAAATCTAGATCTACCAGTCCGAACAGATCTGCGATATTGTAGACAAAGCTGCCCAGTGTTGGGCCACGTCGTCGCCCACAACCTGGGCCGCAGCATATCTAATTTGCCAATGAGCGCAGACGCCCTTCGCTTTCCATTTGCGCGTCTCACGCCTCAGTAGGGCGGACTGACGGCCTGCGGACTATAGAACTATGCGCGCCTGTTTACACCTTGTTGGATAACGTCAGAGGTGTGGGCGCAGCACTCGCCTGCGGTCAATGTGATGACTATGAGTTGTTTACGGAACACGCCAATCACCTCTCCTATGTGGACTGTTTACAAGTGCAGAGCGCTCGTCGATCAGTTGTTTGCCCGTGCTTTCCACCAGCCCTTTCCGTACGACACAAGAATCTCTTGGCCTTTCTTAATTTCCGTAGTCGTGCTCCATATGCCCATAAGCAGCTCGCCGGCCTCTGTTCGCATCTCTTTGAAAATTGCATTAGGTTTGGCTGCGACTCCACGATAATCGTTGATGAATCGAGCTTCGTTTCCCATCTTCTGAGCATCCACGCCGATAGAGACACCCTCGTGGGTACGAAAGAGCGAGAGGTCGTAGTCTGCCGCCTCACGTGCGTCGGCATGAACCTCGCCCAGATAGAACAGTATGAAAGTATTCGGCGGGATCTTCTTCGCAACAAACAGGCCAGATTGACCCTTTGCAGGATGCCCTGCCTCGTCGATCCTCCTAATCCGGACCAGTGGGCAAGGAGGAACATTTTTCGACGGCTTGGCCCCTCGAAGCTGCGAGAGTAATTCTTTGGGCACCGATGAGTGATATTTACTCGCGGAAATGTGTACGACGTCTGCCGGCCATCCCTTTGGCTTGCCTGCCGCTGTCATCTGGTCCAACGTTTGGTCGTGTGATGTTCAGCCGCCAGCCTCAAGCTTGCACCCCAACCGCCATGTCTCCAATGCTGAAACAGTGTGAAAGACATTTTCGTACTGGTCTATCTCGTTATTTAACCTCTCGGGCGCACTATACCTGGACACCTTCGCCTCCCTCCGCCGACTTCACCCAGCTCCTTAGCTCCTTCGCATCTCTTCCACCACGTCCAACACGTCTATCATCGTTGTTAGCATTTGGCGAACCTCTCACTCCGACATCGTTGCTTCTCTCTGCGTCATATACATGGGAGGAACTTCCGCGTCGAATTGTGCGACGCGTCAAGGCCCTCGATGCGCTCCCATTCATCGTTGGGATAAACCCATCTATTTCACGGAATCATGAACTCTACCGCCACACCTTCGAAACCCTCGCGACCACTGCTCCTATCGAGGATCTTCAATCCAATTGGGAGTTCGTCCAACGCCTCGAAAAACTCGTACGAGCACACGCGGATGATGTACCAACATTAGCAAGAGGGTATGTTCCGCCACCTACTCTGGCTCTGCACAACGGGAGGACTGAAATACGAATTGCTTTAGTTTCCAAGAGGCTGCAAAGTATATGAACCAAATGGACATTTCCAACTTCTTAGACGGAGCGATCCGAAGCCGGATATCGATCCGCTTCATCGCAGAGCAACACATTGCCCTCACTCGCGCGCTGCGCGACTTAATGCAAGGAGGGGAGTCCCAGCGCGAGGCTCCTTCATCTTCTGGTATCGTGGACTCTGCGTGTTCAGCCGCGAACATGATCAATGCCTGTGGTAACTTCGTTCGAGACCTTTGTGAAGCGACTTACGGAGTCGCACCTACAATCCAGCTCGAGGGCATGACAGATGCCAAGTTTAAGTGCGTAGGGTCTCTCGCAATCGCTTAAAGGGGATATGTGACCGTGTCTCTGGTATTTTCGGGCAGATATGTACCGGTGCACATCGAGTATGTCCTCGTCGAGATCCTGAAGAATGCATTTCGTGCGACTGTGGAGAACCACCAGCGGAAATACGGAAGTTCGTCGACAAAGCCTATGCCACCGGTGCTTGCAACGATTGCGCTCGCGTCACTCCCTCCGTCATCCTCACCGGCCTCATTCCCCTCGTCTCCAACGGACGCCCTCGCCCCTGCTCCGCCGGTACCCTTCACCATAGATACGGCCCCGCAGTATCTCACGATTCGGATTCGCGATCGGGGCGGCGGAGTGCAACCCAACGACCTTCCGCGTATCTTTTCATATGCATTTACCACTGCGCGAGGATCGAGGACGGGCTCCGGTGACGATGAGGGAATGGGCGGTGGGCCTTATGCCGCCCAGTACGTTGGCGGCGCGGCGGGTGCCGTTGAGGAGAGTGGGAGCGCTGGTGGGCTCTTTGACGCGATTACGAGCAAGGGATTGCAGACTGGTCTAGGGACCCTTGCGGGCCTAGGATATGGGTAAGTAAAGGGCTTGTGGGCTTTCGGGCTCTAGCTGACGGTGGCTTGCGACAGACTGCCCATGGCGAAGATCTACGCATCATATTTCGGTGGCAGTATTGACTTAGTTGCATTGCATGGTCACGGAACAGACGTCTTCATCAAGTTCAGAGCCCTCGATGAGAGCACCAATCTCAACCTTTGACTTTAACCACGCGTTGCGACCACATTGTATCACTAACTCACGCCCTTCTGTTTCCATCATCGGTTCGGACTATAACTATATAACCATTTTTACTCGATATACAGACTGAATAAATTGAGCTACATGGTGGAGTGTTTCCTGAGATGGTTGCACGTGCAATCGACTGAAGCTAGTCGTCTTGCGCGTCACTAGTCCTTTGTCAGACCTACATTGGCGATCCAAAGCCCGTGGAAAAGGAGGGCGATGGTGCCGAAGAGATTAGCGAGAGTCGACAGGCCATGGAAAGTCCCGAAGCGCTTGTTGAGGGTCTTCATCTGTTGCGAGACCTGTTATACGACGGAATTAGTAGTATTTTGGGTGTAAAGGATGGCAACCCACGTTCGCATCATAGTAGGGCTTGCCTTCTGCTCGTTCCTGCTTGAGGCGCTCCATGGCCAACCTGTTTATGAGTCACTACGTGTTTACGTTCTTGGTGAGAGACGTCACTCACCTGTTGGTCTCGGGTCCAATCCACACCCAATTGGCCAAAATCATCAAGATGATGAAGCCCAAAGTCCAAGTCTGTGCTACTGCCGGAAGGAGAGGCTCTGATAAGTGGTGGAGCATCTGTGGGTCATTGGATATCCAAAGAGCCAGCAAAAGCGATGCATTTGCCAAGGACGTCGTGAAATAGATCGGAAAGGTCTTCGATTGCAAAAGACCAAACTGTTGGCGGGCTAGAGGGACATGTCAGCCAGTTGTATATATGTAGGGGTAAATAGAACATACGGAGAGCCTTATGTGCAATTATTCCTGCAGATGCATGTTACTAGGTTCCCTCCGATCCAGCGGGACGCACCTCCAAAAAAAGACACCCAGATTGCTTAAAATGCATGAATTACGGTGTTATGTAGGGTAAGGATCAACCACTCACATTGCCCGAGGAGCCAACTGTAGGAAAGGCTTCAAGACTGCCATCATTCCCAAAGCCCACGGAACGTGATAGGGTAGCATACAAGTACAAAGACTTCGTGTTAAACAGTCCAGCAAGCTGGGTAATGGTTAATGGCTGGATTCTAGTCATGATGAAGGCCAGGTAACCAAGTGAGGTCGAAAGGTCAAGACAAAGATTCACCACTTGCTCCCTTAGTCGATTGTCTTATGGCAGAGGCTCCTATGGATGCATCCGCTTCAAGCCAAATAGATTCTATATCATGGGTCCCATCACACTGGACGATAGTTGGTCCATCATGGAAAGGCTTCTCCGAAATTCGATACCTCTTTATCTTGTATGTTCGCTTTGCTTCGCGATCCGCGCACCTTCTCCCCACGAATAGGTTGCCCACATGTGGGAGTACCAATGTTCACATAAATCATTTAGCGGAGACTCGTACAGCCAAACCTTCGGTCGACTACCATGGTTTGTTTTACACGCTCGAAACAATTCCGCAGACGAGAGTAGCTCTAAAGGTTATTTCAAGTCTTTTATTCGATCTTCAAGAAGTTGGTGCGCAACTTTATCACTTTTTTGCACACACGAACTTCTCTCAACATCGCGACTCGTTTAGTAAAGAACTAAAACAGAAGTTTCACCTCCAGACCCCACCGAACAACCTACTCCGACAGATGAGCTTCCGTTAGGCGTGCCATGGCCCGGGGACACCTACCGTGGGGAGGCAAACTGGGTAAGTTTGCGTTACTCATTCTGTCTCAAGCCCTTCGACAGTTCACAGGTAGGCTATTTGACCTACGAGGAAACCAAGAAGCAGCTCCTTGTATATAACTTTGCGAAGAACGGGGAGAGAATCAAAGGAGTGAGAGCTCAGGTTTCGAGCGAATTCTTCAGACGCTCTTCTTCCATCCCATGGACATCAGAAAATTCCCTTTTTGGTGGGTTTCGTCCTTCTTGCCGATGTCGAACATGGTCATCTGATGGCGCCTTAGTGACCTGGGTTGGGATCAACGACTTAGCGTATCAAGCTACCGGTTTATGCTTCGTATCAGATACTGAGTCCCGTTACAGGCGTATAAGTGACCCTACGCCGGAGTTGCGACAATTATTTGGGCTCCAGGACCAATTATACGAACGCGGCGCACGAAATTTCTGTTATATCGACGTCCCTCCGATGGATAGGTCGCCTGCCTGTGAGTTTACCTTTCTTGGTTAGATTTGTTTGAGATTCGAAAAAGCTTGGCTCGATTTTTCAGATGACACACCCATGCTTCATGGCCGGGAGACAAGATTCGTAGCATGGAATGAGACAATAACCAAGTGCATTCGGGACTTTACTGCCAAGCACAGGCCCCAAGAGTCCACCAGTGCCTCTGGGACTCAAGATTCTGGCGCTCCTACTTGCCTCTACTTTTCATCATACAAGGTTTTCAGCGAAATTCTCGATAATCCTGGTGCGGGAGGCTACCCAAGCGAGGATGTCAAGAAGGCGGGCGGGTCTATCTGGGTGGACCAACTGCACGCCACGGCTGCTGTCCACAAAAATGTGGCATACGAGCTTGCAAAGTTCCTAAAGTCGGTAGAGATGGTATCAGGTTCTATTTAAAAGAAGAGCCTGATGCGCCTGCAATCACAATAAATTCCTGTTTTCAAACATGATTAGATATAGCTATCGGATTCCAGCATCCGTTTTTTTGTGCCGGAAGACTACCTCATACCTCAGAAATTATACAGCGGCAATAAATGCTTGAGCTCCATTGACTGGCGGCATAAGGGGCATTCAGATTTTTCTCGACCCCAACTAACTACACACGCCCAGCAGAATATATGTCCGCATTCGGTGGCAGTGGATGCTGTTCGTTCTTCCAGACAAAGCGTGCATCGACGCGCGAATCGCGCATCCCGGGACAACGCGGAAATGTTGAGTACAGTGTGCCTATCAGAAGCAGCTCGATCTACCAATTTGGTCAGGGGACTGGATAACACATGATGACGTTCAGTTCACCCTCGGTCGAGGCCGCCAACAGTGAGGCGACGGGCTGAGAGTCGATGTACATGTTTTTATCATTCGGGCCTTGTGGCATTCTAGGTTGCATCGAATGGCCTGGGTAACTTGACATTTCTGGAAGCTTGCCGAGGGTCGTCTCACTCGGAATGGTGATTGTTCGAGAATCTTGGACTTCCTTGACTCTTGAGGAGATGGAGCTTGTGACTTGATGCGCAACTCTTATGAGCGTGAGCAAACCGAGAAGAGCATATGAGGGTGGCCGAGCAAGGGGATTGGGGGGTTGTGACGAGATATATGGCGCGCCAAAGATACGTTGGCCAATAGAGTGATATGATCCACGAAGATAGAATATGGCAAGGTGGATCGAGTAGATTGCACTCAGGACTTGAGGGAGAGCTTGTATCAATGACCGGAGTTCGGGGTGCCGGCTTTGAGCAGGCTGGGACAACATCGGGAGGCGGGCCAGTACGTAGGAGGGTAAAATCGAAAAGGTTGCTAGTGCCGCACGTAACTAGAAGGAGTCAGGCGTCACACAGGGGATGAAGGACAGGCGTACTCGGCGCGATGGAAAACCTATTCCGTCGGTTCCCAATTGCCATATGTCCACGTATTCCTCTCCCAGCGTTTGACTTCCGCGTATAGTTGTTAGGCCATAGTACGTGAAATGGCTCAAAAGCTCAATCTCCTTATCCCAATGTCGCAATAAACGGGTCCCTAGAAGGCGTTGGACAGATGAATAACTCTTGCAGAGGCTTTCATACCTATCCAGCTTCGTAATACATTTTCCGTGTCATCTCTCAATTGGGCAATGTAGACCAAATCACGTTGGTTCGCACGAACTTTGAGATTTGGTCAGAGGATGATAACTGGTGCACTATACAACGAACTTATTTGAGCCTGAGAACCTCTGGGAAACACTGGCACAGTAGCGGTTTCGTGATTTTCCATAACGTCAACCTCTGGTGAAGGATATCCAGGTTCAAGGTAAAATGCGGGGTAAAACGGCCCTTTTAGCAATCAAGATGCCCAGTAGAGTACAAGGTCGTATTGAGATTTATTTATTATTATATTCGTTGATGAATGAACATGAGAAACCATACGCAGAAAACGAGAATGATGCGTGGCTCAATTCCTCAAGGCTATAGGTCAGGATCAACAGAACTAGTCGCGCAATTTCTCAAGAGCATAACGGGCCTTCATGCGGTGGATGCTCTCAGAGCGAGATCCCAGCAAGATGGGCCGGTTCATGATTTGCCGAGCATGGAGCATAGCAGGATGGTATTGCAGGTCCCCAGCATCATTTCGAATTACCTGGAAGATTGATGGATATCTTTGTAACGAGGAGGCCCACGATCAAACTCACCGAACCGATGGAGAGGAAGAAACCAAACGTGGCGGCGCTACTCAGCATGTACTGAGAAAGGGAAACCAGGGCCCCTCGAGGACCTGCACCTTGCCTATGAACAGACCGAGTGGAAGGATAATCGAAGAATAACGTTACAGTAAAGTGAAAGGGACGGACATACATAGTCCCCAACCGGAGTCAATAAGGTTTAGTATAAAAATAACTCGTAAATAAAGGAGGTTAGGTATAGCCGATAGGCTCAGACGCACCTCATAATAGAAAACGACCCAAAAATGAAGCCGATGGTCAAGCCGACACCGCAGCCCATCAAAGCACCCATTCTAAGGATGCACGTAAGCACACTGAGATTCGCGAAAATGGGAGTACGCGTCCTAAACTCACTTCACTGGAAAATAGGTCCGTGCGCCAACAGAAAGTCAGATAAAAGCGCGTTGAGCGACCAAACTTGAGCACGACAGACTCTTTTGCCACACTGTAGGGCCTTGACGCTGAGGGGGCATTGGAGGCATCTTTTCGACCGGTCTTGTGGGGTTCAACTCGCTTTGTCTATTTCTACTTCTTCGCCTGGTCGTTCCTCATGCCATCTAACTGGGATCTAGATTCCTTGCGATGGAAGTACCCAGATATCGGGTGGATGATGCTGGACTTGCCCTCTGCCCGGTCGAGTGATACGCACCGGCTCCTTGTCAGGAGATCGAAGCCTCGCGGGAAGCTCTGTGCCAAAAATTTCCTAATTGGAATGACAGCCTAGCGGTGTCCAGCCTTCGGTATACCGCAGAACAATAAAAACACGAGGCCCTTGCGTGTTGCGCGCTGCCATCGCACATCGGGCAATGGGATGTCTCAATGAACGAACTATGCGATTGGCGGCAAGGATGCGCCCAGCTCCATCCGTTGCTGTGGCCCATGCTTCAGTACTAAGATGTGGCCGTAACACGGGATTGTCTATCCAACGAATCGCATTTCAGGCACTCTGTTAGGACAATAGCCTCTACATTTACGCATACCCTGCGTAACTCCACTGCATTCATGAAGAGACCAGTTTCACGCAGGCCGTGGATCCGTTCTGTCGAACGCATTCAACTCATGTAGGAGCCAGGGTGGCCGAGCAGCGTGTATAAGACCTACACTACGCCTCCCGTAGTCCTCATCTTCACCACTCACCTCGTCCTCGTCTATCCATCCCTCTCAGCTTTGACCCTTGATCGCCCACTGTCGAACAATGCCGCCGGGTAGGTGCTGTGTGGCTTCGTTCTCTCGTGGAGCTGATGCCCTTTTTAGCCCCAAGAACCAAGATCACTGATGCAAGGCACGCCCTACGCGCCCTGGTCGAAGACGCGACGCGCTCTGGATATAAGTGTCCAATCCAAGCGCCACCTTCTCCCCCTCCGCGGATCAAAGATCGCGTCTCTCACGCCCGTCGAAAACCTGATGGCGGCAAGGATAAAGTTGAGCGACCGCGCAACGCCTTCTTTATGTTCCGCTCTGAGTTGAGGCATGCTCGTCTCTTCCTCGAATCATCCCCTGCTTTCTCCAAGGAGAATAATATCTCTTGTCTTGCTGCCATCATCTGGAGGGCTCTGTCGGCAGACGAAAAGAGTCCATGGCATCAGCTCGCAGACCAAGAAAAGAGAACCCTTGGCTTTGCCGTATCCTTAAACTCAACGAAATTCAAGAGAGAATATGAGGAACCCAAGAGCGAGCCAGAAATGTGGATCATCGAGGTCGCCGAGCTCCTGCTGAAAGGCTATCAAGGAGAGGACCTGATTCGTCGCACTAAGGCAATCATGAGGCGACATAGTATATGCGACGCTATTTCTTCCACCGCCACAACTACCAATCGGCGCGGTGCTCCCAGTTCTGAGCCGACCAAAGGTCGTCGCTCTGAGCCCTACACCCCTCCTCGAATCAAACGAGAACTCTTCACTCCCGAGTGCATCTCATCGGCATCTCAGGACGTGCCTACAACGCCCAAGTTTTCACCCTGCGCGACCTCTCCACCCAGTTTGACCAACACGCCAACTACGGTCAGTAAGGATAATATTCCCTTTTTGCTTAGCTGATTAAGGGCCTGTTAGCCTTCGCAGTCAAGCCGGGCCAGTTCACCGTTCATCAAGATCGAAACACCGACGCCATCCACGCTTTTCAGTCCACCGCTAGAGAGCCGTGGTTTCACTCCGGTAGAGAACTCGTTCTTACAAGGAGACTTCTTGCCTGAGCCTCCCTTCATCGATTACCCTCCCTCGCCACACTCCAACCGCTGCGTGAACACCGATGACATCGATTTTTACGACTACAACCACATAAATGACGCATATCTACGTGTAAAACGCAATTCACAACTCGCATACCTCTCCGCACGATTCGACACACACTCCCCATTGCACAATTTCAAAGAATACCCCATTACACATTCCCCTACCACATCTCCCATCGTGAAGCAAGAAGAGCAAATCTTCTGCATCAACCCACTTCTGACCATCGGCACAAACCATCATTAGATCCACCCGCTTGCATCGCCCCTCAATCCTCGTACTGTCAACTGTGCACTGGGCCGGTTTTCTGCCCCTTCTCAAACACAAATCCACATAAGCTCATTCCGTCCTCGTGTTCGTCCCTCCGCCGCAAGAAAATCAAAATGACCGACTCTCCATTAAGCTCTCATGTACCGTCGCACCGTCTCTGTCTTTCACTCTTCGGTCTGTCTCTCAGTCCTCTTGACGTTCAGTATCGTTTTCTACGCTGGGATACCCCCATGACGTTCATCTATGTCTGTTCGTTCCATCTTCTCACAGACCGAGTGGCCTATCCATTATTACCTTCGATCTCCTGTTCTTGTCCACGCGCTAGCGCATTCCTAAATAGACACCAGGATATGCATTCCTCTTTAAACCCGCCGACGTCAAAGAGGTCATGACAGCATCCCTATTTCATTGCCTCAACAACAGTTAAGAAAACAAATAGGCTCAATGATAATAGAGTGAGAGACCTCGAGCTGTCAAAGAAATGCAAACCGAGCGCTAGTCCATGCCGTGCTACACGAGTGGGGCACAACAAACATGTGAACTTGGGTAATTGTCCGACGATACGAGATATAAGATTACGTAGCCAGTATCAGTCGTGATGCAGTTGCAGGTGTCAACTAGCGGATGTATGCTCAAACGTGGGGGGCCTATGTCCGATAGGAAGCGTCCGCAACGAAGAAAGCCAAGAGGGGGGTACAACAAGACAAGAGGTTACTGGATTGGATGGAAGAGAACACGGCTCTTTTTCAGATCATAAGGGTCGTTACCAAATACCGTGCGTCCTCCTACGCAAAAAGCACAACGAGAGCGGCGAGAGCCCCCATAACGAGGGTGGAGGGTCCGGCATAGACGGTCGACCACGCCGCCGACTTGCCATTGTTGTTGCCCTGGTTGTCGCCCTGATTGTTGCCGCCGTTATTGCTGGAGAACTTATCCGAGATGCTGCTCGATGGCAAAGTCGTCGCGTCGGTCTTGGCCTGCGTCTCAATCTTTCCGCTACCGACCATGACCCACTGCGCGACGGAGGGCACGCCATCGACCGTGATGAAGAGCACTGCGGGAACACAAGCACAGCATCAGTTATACCAGCCACAACACGGGTAGCGAGCACCAGACTAGACGTACTTGCAGGACCAGGCGGGAACATAGCAGGATTAGGTGGCATCTGTGAAATATGGATTGTAGCAGTTCCATCATCACGAACGGTGTACGAAAGACCGAGTTCGACAAGCCGCTGGCTCATGTTAATTGCGTGGGTCGAGAATCCGGTGCGGATGACGACCGCCTTGGTCCTCTGGATGTACGTGGCGGGGTCGTTGTTAAGGTCCTGCGCTGTAAGGGTCGCCTCCCAGTAGTTGCCACCGTACGACAGGGTGGTAGGGATGCCCTTGGGTTCCGGACGGCGCTTATCATAGTACCATGGGTAGAAGCGTTCGACACGGTACTCAGTCGCGTAGGTCACGCCTGGACCTGGGGCTACGTAATCGGGGTTGGGATTGGAGCCAGAAACGAATACGGAGCCTGAATAAGAGTTAGCACGCGTCTGAATTTCAAATATTTTTTTTGAAAAAATGACTGACCATCGGGGAGCAAAACAGCGCCAGAATGGTACATGCGCGGGACGGTCGAATCTTGGAGACCAACGCGAGACCACCTCGATCCCTTCGGAGCATTGGGGTCGTAAATAATGGGGCTCTTGACCGGGCTATCGGCGTACGAATGCCCAATAGCCCATGAGACGTTGCCGTATCCGGCCACACCGGTATTCGCACCGTTGAGTAGGAGGACTTTCTGGTCAGGAAGGAGTATCATAGAGCCGAGTGTGCGGCCCTCGGGTAAGGGATCGTCCTCGTTCCAGGCAGTTGATACGTCAGGGACAATGTTGACGCACGATGCATCGGCGGGATACTTTGCGATCGCCCAGTCTTCGATCCACTGGTCCGGTTCAAGGTTGCTCCCGCCACAGAATAAGACGGTCGCTATGTAGTTGTTCGCAGGCGTGAGAGGGAGCATTACAGTACCGCCGGAAGCTGGGTAGGTTCGGACCGCATGGGGAATGTTCGGCAAGGGGTATTCGACATTGTTCTTGTAGTCAAAAATCTCCGCGCCCCAATTGGTTTGGATGAAGAGATTTCCAGAAGGGAGAAGCCAGGTGAGAGGGAAGAGGTTGGCGGGGAGGGTGGTGGTGAGGATGTTCAGCCCAACAGGCGCGCCTCGCGAGGGAAAAAATTCGTAAGTGGGATTGTTCTGGCCGGCGGAGTTTACGAAACTGGAGAGACGATACGTCAGTCAACGAAAAAGGGAATATCAGCGCTCTTACCCTCCCCATTGATTGCCGCCAATGATAATTAGCGAACCATCCTCTAATGATTCTAGTGTCGGATACCATCGACGAGTGGTCATGTAGAGCGCGGGATCGTCGAGCCAATTGCATGTCGAGTCGCTACAAGGGTTCAGGAATCGGATGCTAAAGGACCATGAGCAAAAGCACCGCGCCTGAATTTGAGGAGACTGACGATTTGCCTCCGTCCCAGTTGTTATATGGTGGACCACCAGTCTGGCTTTCAGACGTGTTACCACCATATGTCACGGCCTGATTTCCACCTTGAATAGGAAGGGTAAGTACACCTGCGAGGTGACTGGTACTAGCGGACATAGCACATACCCAGGTTTAACCACGTGCCATTGCCTAAAACGCCGCCTCCCGCGCAGAATGAATTCGAAAGGACATCCATTGCACGCACTTCGTTTGTATCGGTGTTGTATTCTGGGCAGTGACTATCAGTCGATCATTACGAAATATTGAATTTGATGAATAGGCGCAAAGCGCTGAAGGTCTGCTGGTCAAGGAGTGTGGCGGTGGAGAGCAGGTGGATGGGCTAAAAATGGAACGGTAAGCCTCACCTGTTGCCCAAGCGGGATGGTTGTTGACCTGTATGGGGTTGTTCTCTGTCTTGTCAATGATATACACCTGATTCGAGCCGTTGAGTGGTGTGTGCCGCCGGAGTAGGAATATGAGTGACGCACCCGATTTGCAGCGCCAAGGAACATCTACGAGCGAGCGCGTTAACGCTAGTGGGAGCAGGGAGGGCAGGGAGGGAGTGTACCTGCTGAGCGGAGGCGCCAGAGTTGCCAACGACCTCAAAGGTGTTTGCTATCCCTTTCTTTGTGGGCTGTTGGGCGGCGACGGACCAGGCTGAGAGAGAAATGGCAGCAAAGGCCGAGAACGGGCGGCGAGACGAAGACGCGCTCATGGCTGATGATATCGCCAGAGAGGAGCGACGACGAGAGCAGGCACGGAGGCACGGGGAGCCGATTGGGGGCGGGGGTGGGAGGGTTCAAAGCACACAAAGCGCGTGGGCTTTGTTTGGATCACACCTGGCCCTGGCCCGCTCCAGGACCTCGGCAAAGCCTGCCGTGCGTTGATCTGGCCAATTGAAACGACGACCCTTCCAGCCTATGCTGCATCGCATTTTCAGTATCGCTTTCGTGGATCACATATCGGACGTGACAAGCTTGCGGGCATGTCCCTGCGCTATCTGACGTACGGCAACATCCAATCGACTTTTATGCACACATCGTCGGAGGACGAGATGGCCGAAGGAGGGATGGCAACGGGAAAGGTTAGAGCAACAGCAGCAGTAGCCAGTCAGGTGGCCGGCGCAAGCAGGGTGAAACGATAATGACAACGACGAGAACGACGACGAGAACGACACTTCATGTGCTCTGTCTGATCTTGAGCGGTTGCCCCATCTCTTTTGTTTCCATCCGCGCCGCCGCTGCTTTCTTTCAACTTGGGCAGATCTCCTCCAGCAGCTGCGGCGGTCACAACGCCCCTTTGGACCGGATACACACACGCTTATTCATTCATTATCGCCCACCCTCACCGCGGTCACCGCGGTCATCGGCGGAATGGGCCTTCATACCGACCCCCTCTGGAATACAGTCTCCTACGACCTCCGACCGCGAGAAACACCGCCGTTCAACGAGTTACACGATGCTGGGTATTACTCTTGGCTCTCAGAATCATCCGTCTCTCAAGCCTCCGTCGCGTCCGAGAGCGAACGGTCTGTTAAGAGCCAACTCTCCATTTCCAGCTTATCTCTCTCAATATCTGGCGGCACACTTGTCACAACAGTGTACACAACATACCCAGGCGGCCTCTCCTCGTCCTTTGAGACCACAACCACTGTCCCTCCCGCCTCCCAACCTGTTCGAACCGAGACCTCGCCCACCATTACTCTCACCTCTGATGGCCTTTCTTCACTCCCTTCCACGTCGTCTGTGTCCACGTCCTCCTCCTTTCTAACCCCCACCGAAGTCCCACAAAACGTGGCCGCCTCGTCCACACCAATCTGTGTCGGCAACGGCATGGACACACAGGCAATCGGCGTCACCACCGCACTTGTCCTAGGTCTTGGTCTTGGTCTCTTGGTATGGGTGCGTAGTCACGTCCTCTCCCAACTCAAAGCCCGCCCAACGCGTTCCGCGCTAACTCTCGACCTTTTTCCCATCTCTCCCAGACGGCCTTCGCCATAATTAGACCACGCGTCCGCTCCCTCTATGCTCTCCGCGAGTGGTTCCCCGCCCCGCCACTCCGCCCACGTCCGCTCTCCAACGGCCTCTTCGCCTTCCTCAACCCGCCTGTCCCCCTTGTACCCCCGTACCCGTCCGCCGATGCCGTCCAAGATGCGCGCGACGCCCGAACAGGGAATACACAGCCAGACCACGACCCGTGCACTGTGTTCCCCTCCGACGAGCAGCTCGCCCAGCGATCGCTCTGGATCGTCTTCCTTATCGTCCTCGGGTGGTCCTTTCTCGCTCTTATCGCCGCCCTCCCGATATACATGGTCAACACGCCCTGCGTCTCCAGCTCCACCCAGCCGACATATGGAGGGCGGTACGGCACACTCGCCGATCTCAGCATCCTTCGCCTCCTCAAGATGCTCGACAAGGGCACACTCTCGACAGTCAACCAGCAGGCACTCGCCTTCGGCAAGCACGCGCGGTCACTGGTAAACGGTGTCAGCGGTCTGCACCGTCGGCTACTCGACGAACGCGGACACGACCTCTCAGGTGATGCGGAGAGGCGCCTGATCGCGCTCTGCGTGATCGTGATCGTACTCGCCCTCCTCCCCGCGCTGTGCATGCTTTGGTATGAGTTTTCGCGGCTCGCGAATTACTACGATATATGGGATAAGGGCCGCTGCGAGGGCGTTGAACTGGCCTACCTCGGCTGCGGCACGAGCAATCACTGGCTCTCTGGCAACCGCGGGGGAGCGTGGGGGTGGAGAGGGTGGGGGGAAGGTCAAGTCAAGGCGTTCTTCCGCAAGGCCGGGCTTGGCAGTGGACCCAGTATGGGAGGCCCAACCAGCAAGTCTACATCTGCTATTGATATCTTGCTCAAGGACCATGAGGGGCGCAGGAAAAAGGTGAATGTGGAAGGGGATGAGAAGGCAGAGGCAGAGATCAATATTACTGGTGTGTTTAGCGTTTGGTATGTGCATCAATATCGTGGTTTACTACTACTTGACTGACTTGTGCATGCAGGGATACAACCCAGCTTTCTCAGCTCATCGACGAACGGGATATCATTCTTGACCGTCTCGAAGAGGCCGAAGCTCGCTATATCGCGTCCTTCCAACCCATCACACCCTCTCCGTCTCCATCCCTCCGATATCACCCTGCCCTACCTCCAGCCCAGGGTTCCGATACAGCCAATCCCGAGGGCAGTCCGACAAGCCCAAAAAGCGGTTTTTTCGGAAGCTTAGGTCCTCGATCCAAGAAGTCGGATGCCTTAAGAAGCAGCATAACGTCTACCTCGTCGGACCCCCATCGCGACTTCAAAGATAAGATCAGTCGCCCTCGCGCACTGAAGGGAAGCTATGCGCGCAATCGAGACAACTACATACGTGTCCCTGGATCTGCGCTTCACGATGACCCCTCTGCTGCTGGCTCTTCTACAGGTGCCGGGACAGGTGGGTACCTTGCACCATCGCAGTACTACAGGCTGCGCGATGTGCAGGGCGTCTCCGGCGGGAAGATTGCGGGCACAGAAGAGGTGTTCACCGTTGCGGACCGGCAGGTGCAGCAGCATTTCCAGAGGAAGCAGCTGCCGGAGGGGAGGAACGGGAACGGCCACAAGAGGAATAGCAGCTTCCAAGCTCTCAAGCAGCGACTCCTCGGTGCTAGACCGCGCAACGGAGGATCGAGGTTCATGGAGATCAACCGTGACTCGGTGCATGGCAAGCTGCCCCTTGGCAGCCGTGTCGCCGTCACCGAGCACGGCGAGCTCGCACCCGTGCCGATACCCGCGCCGAACCTAGGCCCAAACCATGCGGAGAACGGCCTTCCCGGTGGTGACGACGATGACGATGACGACGATGGCGAAAGAGACGAATTTATCATGGTCGAGGACGCGGCGCTGGTGCCCGAGGACGAGAACGTAGGCGGCGGCGGGATGACGCACAACTCGACGCCCAAGGCGGCGCCCCGCACGACGGTCATGTCCGCGCAGTCGTTCCCCATGCGCCCGCGCAAGAAGGGGTCCGGGGCCGATGACGAGCCGCGCGCGATGCCCCACGAGCGGCTCCAGCAGCAGCAGCCATTCCGCCGGCCGATCTCTGGGCTTGAGCACGCGCAGCTCGGCGCGATTTATGCGGACATCCGCCGCTGGCGCGGTGCGCTCAAGCGGAGCAACCGTGAGATCGCCGACGCGCAGGAGCGCGGGTTCCAGGATATCGCTGACGGTCGTAACATCAAGGGGTGGATCCTTGTTGGCCGCGGGCTCCGGTTGCTCCCTGGCGTGCAGATAATCGAGGGCCGCACCAAGGAGGATATTCGCTGGGAGGAGCTGCAAGTCCAGGGTGGGTTCTGGAGTGAGATCGTCTTTTGGATTATGGTCATCATTATTGGGGTGCTTCTGGGTATTGGGCGTAAGTTGTTTTTATTTTCATTCATTTAAATTATTTTTTTCCCTCGTGCTCGTGCTAATGGGGCTTCTGTAGTGGTTGCTGTCATTGGACTGGCGAGTGCGACGCAACCGGAGGTAGTACATTACCTGCCTTGGCTGGGATCAGTCGCACGTATGGACAACTTGCAGAGCGCCCTTGCCACCACCATCGCGCCTGCCCTCGCCGGTGTGCTGTTCGTCTGGATATCACTGGCAGCCATCTGCAAAGCAGCGAGATACAGTGGCGCCGTATCGGTTTCAGTCGCAAGACTCAAGGCGTTCAAGGCGGTATTCTGGGTCTTCGTCATTGCTGCCGGTATTTGGATCGTGACAGCTGGATCCCTCATCATCGGCATAAAGGCCTTTGACGATGGTAACAGCGCTACTTCCACTATTGCCAGCGGATCAGTCACGACTGCAATATTCCTGCTCATTATTCTGCTCAATATTGCCATTATCGCCCCTGGTTTGTTACTACTTCAACCGATACGACTCTGGAAATTGTGGAAGGCTAAGAGGCGTACCCGAACACCAAGGCAACTCTTCAGAGGTCAGCGTGGTTTCGACCGGTGGTGATCACCTGCAACTGACGCGAATATCTAGTGATGTACCCCAAAGCATACGACCCTTCTTATGCACTTGGTGCTAGTATTCTCGCCATCGTTTTCATTGCGACCTTTGCACTTATCTTCCCACTCATCTGCCCTCCGGTCGTCCTTCTAATCTTCCTCACCCTCATTGCCCATCGTTTCCTCGTTGGTTACGTATACGGTCGTACTGACTCAAGTCAAACTGGTGGTCTGCTCCAGCTCTGGGTTCTGCGTCGATTCGCAGCCCTACTCGCTCTCCAACCTCTCCTTCTTGGCTTGCTCCTTCTCTCGCGAGGGCTTTGGATTCTTGGAGGCATTATGGGCGGTGTGGCTCTCCTCATCATTTGCGTGGTCGAAGGCTATGCAAGCTGGAGACTGCGTAAACCTGGTCGGAGGTCCCTCGGTGCCGTTACGGCGCATTCTTTGCGTGCCTATGAGGATAGCGCACGACCGAGGCGTACAGTAGCCCAGACCTCTGATAAGAGTACCATCACCAATACAAGCGACCGTCCGAGGAGACGGAATGCACACACAAGCATTTCGAGCGTTCTTGACATGATGAATATCACGCTTGCTGTCATGCCAAGCCCAGCCCGGAATCGTGGGCCAGTGCCATTGCGTAAGCGGTACAACCTACAGTAGAATATCTCTGATTCTAACACGACCTGACAGCCACCGAACACCTGGACGACCTCATTGCAACAGAGAGAGCTGCCCGGACACATCCAGACGCTCCCCCGAGACTCCCACCTCTTGCATTTGTGGACGCCGCCGCGGAAATGGCTGATATCCTCTACCCGCCTGTGCTCACCGCTCCCGCACCCACCATCTGGTTGCCCAATGATTCTGCCGGTGTTGCGCGCTCTGAAGCCTATGACCTCCAGCACTACCACCACCTCGTGGTCACTATCGACGTGCGTACCGTGGCCGATGTAAAGCAAACTTCACGAGCGGATCGCTCGGAGTAACGGACTAACTCGCATCAGTTATATGGAAAGCTGTAAAAGATACCCGCTAGAACAACGCCTTGGACTCGTGCTTCTTTAACAATCTTACATTTAGGAACTTAAACGGACGTTTTGTTCACTACTTGCTCACATAGTTGACAGTTTACTGTTTTACAAGTTTGGCCTCATTAATTTTGGGACCGTCGACTGTGATAGAAGCTTATTCAATGCCACCACCATCTTGGACTTGCTAGCTATGCTTTATGTCAGCCAATGGAATATGAGAATACCTGTCCGCCTGCTATCTGCCTGCTCATCGCTGCGGACTACTTGCTGGTGATTGTTCGACGGCTGGAATACGGTCGGGAAGGGACGAAGAGAAGTTGGAACTAGTTGATTGTTCGAGTGGCAACACAAGGCACGCACGATGATACCTTCTCGCCAAGACCCTTAACGGTCAGCGTCTAAGTTGGATTGCCCCACTGCCGCCGGCACACACACCCATTAACGATTTGCGTCCAACTCGTAGGATGGGAGACACCAGGGATCAGCGGGACAACGGTTCAAGCCGAAGCAAGGCATTATTGGTTCGTAGCTCGCCATCCTCTGGGTCGTTGCTCACGCTTGACCCAGATTGGTATACAATATAAGGACCAGCAATATGGTGATAAACCGCTCGACCTCAAAGGACCGCGCGAGGACGTGGAAGCGATGAAAGAGTACCTTATCAGTAGTCAGTGACTTCTCGTCCTGCGGCGGCCATGGAACAAATATAGCAACAGCATGGAACTACCCACGCGACAATATTTTCCAACTCGTCGATGAACCGGAATACGTGCAACCAACCCGCACTAATATCGTATGCCCCTATCTTTACCAGGCGACCGCTCGGATAACACCTTTGGCAGCTTAAGTACCTCGATCTGCTTGTGCAAGCCCCTGTACCCAAAACCAGGTTGTTCCTTTACTGTGCGTTCACCGTATCCCGACCTCCAAATGCCTCTGACCATCGAACCTCAGATTCTGGGCATGGCTATCAAGTACGGACAGATTCGACGACAGAGCTCGATGGCAAAGACGAAAGTACGTTCAATTCTCCGCCGTGCTGAGCAAAATGGCTCACAGGTGTCCATAGCCTTGGTACCCTTAGATTGGAAAGAGGGACTTATCCGCGACAATGTAAGTCTGCTGTGCGACATGGTACGTGAGACCGAACGACTCCTAGGTTCTTTACGATCGCGTGGTCAACAGATTACCACCGGGGTGTCGATTCACGGTACGTTTGACCCCGATTCCGTCCACGTGTCATTCTAACTGTGCAACGCAGGCGGTATTTGACTGTTGCCATTCTGGGACATTGTGGGCGCACCACTTTCAAAAACAACAGGGTTTTTGTATTGACATAAGTCCCAGACTCGATTTACCTTGCACGCGAGAGCGTCCACCCCTGATGCACCCTGATGAAATGCCCGTATCACCCATCACGACGATGTACTATACTGCCCGACGGCCGTCCTTGCTGGCCCCGGCTGCTCCCCCTCCTCCTGACCTTGCCCTAGGCGTTCGCCAGGGTCCTTGCGTAACGAAACTGTCCGAAAACAGTAAGGGATCATCTTGTGATTGTCATATTGATCAATGACAGGGATCCTCAGAGCATCCTCAACGCGCGATGACACACCCCCCAATTCCACAAGAGCTTTCGAAAAGCCTGACTCGCCCGTTGAGAGGATACGTATGTGCTTTTGCTTCCCGGCATTATTGGAGCTCTCAATAATATTCGACTATTTTGTTCTCCAAATAGATGAAATCCCCAATTCCGCAAGAGCTTTCGAAGAGCCTGACTCGCCCGTTGAGAGGATACGTATGTTCTTTTGCTTCCCGGTACTATTGGTGCTCAACGATACTCGGCTGTTTTGTTCTCTCAAAATAGGTGACACTACCAAGGACAAAAACCCTGGGGCCGAAAGCGCATTGGATCAAGAAGTGGTTTGAGGTATTTCGCAAACCAATGTGTACCGTGGATATCAATTCGGAATACAGCGTTGCCATTTTGGCACCGTTTACTTCGCAATTGGCCGCGACGCACCCGAACGAGGTGGGCTATCCACTCCGCAGGCAAAGTATTGGTAATAGTGATCATTTTAGCTTGTACGTTCTCCGTCAAGCTGACTTGGGGAATAAATAGGTCATGAAGACGTTGTCTTCATCTCCCCGATCCGCGAATCGTTCAACGAGAATGAGTGTCAATTACCATGGGAGTTGCCGACGCGGTAAGCATAATAAAATCACTCGCGTTACTCTCTCATCGCTTTTGCAGGGCTTTGGAGGAACCAGCTCCCACGACCCTGGACATGCAATACAAGCGACACTCTGAATCCCAGGCGAATTCCAGCATTCGAGGGGTCAGTGACCCCCTCCTTCTACCCACTGTCGTGAGTTTGCGTTGTGATTGCTTAGCCAGCCTCTCACTCCATCACACTTAGTTCAGCATTGGCGCATGCGCGGATTCTGATGAAGTCATTGAAGGCAGAACGACGAATGCGGGTCTACTGAGAACTGTACGTATGCTTTTAGTACACCGGGCTATAACTAATCGTCTCGAAGGCACTCATTCAGTGTCTTGCTGAGGCAAAAGATCAGACCTGGGAACAACTTCTCGAAGGCCTTTGGTCGGTAGTCATGGCATCGTCAAACCCCTTGGTACTGAATCTTAACAGGAAATTTACCAACGAATCCCCCGAATTCTTTTCTCAGACAGAGGTCTGGCCGGTGATTGGTAGCATCAAAAAAGAGGTCGGCACCGACAAATTTGCGTATAAACCTCGAGTATCTGACCCGAGTCATTAGTTGACCGACGTCGTGGCATTTTAATCTCAGGCTGCATCGGCGCTGGCACCACACCTGGCCACCTCCAGCAAGAAAGGAACGCAACACCGCAAGTAGCCGTATGCGGGCTAAAATCCGTGAACCCTACTCTCAGACTCTCACTGAGCCAAAGAACATTTCTCTCAAAGCACCGCCGGTCTTATTTTCTATGGTCGACTTTCAACCGGAATCTTTTCATGCACAATATTTGTACGATAGATGATGGTGATCACCCACTCCATTGTATCATCCTCTGTTCAACGGCCGTGCTTCCTTGGCGTGAACACCGATCAGTCCAGAGTCCCCTCCTAGACATAGACCGAGATCTGAGCTTGCACTGAATAAACGAAGAGCAAATGACTGCAAATGACTTGCGTAGGTCAATGCCGAATGGGGTTTAGTGGTTACTCTCAATATGGGCTGAAATCCATGAGTCCTACTCCCAGGTTCTCGCTGAGCCAGGGAACAATCCTCGTCTACATTGGAGTCGATTTTCAACCTGGATTATTTAATGCGTGGTTGGATAAAGGCGACTACCCAAATTATTGTGTCATCGTCTGTTCGGCAGCTACATTCCCAGTGTTGATCACCGATCGGCCAATAAGTGCCAAGATTGCCCTTTATAATGATCAAACAGTAATATGACTACAAATGACTCGCGTACGTAAATATCAGTAAGGAGGGTGGACCTGCATTCAGAAAGGATTAAATAATCGTTGGCGATTAATCTCTTCCTGGCAGCTCTGATTGACCTCCTCGTCCTACGCTATTGGTTTGAGGAGTGGCCATCCCCATGCATGTTGTATCTGTAATCCAATGCTTAGCATCTATCGGGCGTAAGAAGCTTGAGCTACGCAAGACGATTGAGACGGCCGTTATCTGGTCCACGTGGGCGAAGGAGGACTCAGGCAAATCTGTCATCTCTTTGGAGAGGCGGGAGAATGCGATGTTTATGAATAGAAAGATAAATAGAGCACGCCAATGATAAATCTAGATCTGGAAAGACATGCGAGAGGTGATCCAGGGATACAATCCACCACGCAAGAAACTGGATCGGGAGTACTGCTGAGCTCACTATTTGATATTTTCAAAAGGGTTGGATTCGCCCTTTTGGCTTGAGGTTGCACTTAGGCGAGGTTGAAGAACGTGGATACGCACTGGTGCACTGGGGGGGAGCAAGATAGGAACCTTACAAATATTCAGACTCGAGTACTAGACGCGCTTCTTTTGATGGTTCGTGCAGCCCCTTGACTGCAACTAGTTCTGACAGAGCGCGATCCCGCAACTGAGACAAGGAACTGGGGCTCGGATTGCTGCACAAGGCCGTATATATGGACTCTCTTCGCTCCTTACGTGTTTGTAGCGGGCCCCAACAAACACGATTATTTTCTTGTATTATCGGCTGCGTGGGAATTCTGACCGACTCAGGCTCCTAGCAAGGCTCGAAGGACTCTTTAAAGATAGATATTTTTGGTCTAAAGAAATGCAACTAACTCCAAAATATTGTAAAGGCTGTCATAAAGGCCCTGCTTATATCTAATGGAGCTGGTATGGATTATTCACCGAGAGGTATGAACCTTCACACAACTGCAACAACTAAATCTGCTCACTTTCTAAGTATCTCTGACATTTTGCATAGAGGAGATCCTGCTGGTTGCCTACTTGTGACAAAATGAGAAGCCAAGGAAGAGGAACAGAGTGCAATAACCAAAAGTGCCACTAATATGCCAAACTACAAGTACATAGTCCGAAAAGATTTCAAAGGATCGGGCAGGAGTCTTAATGTGACAAGGTGTGGTATAGATTTGGAATATACCCTGAAAAGCACAACAATAGGACATGATAATAACTATGGATTAGTTGTTGAATATCTTGTTGAATA
>Ga0307513_10002605_pt1 | contig 24924 bp, 19 predicted proteins | sample 15_EM_MG_FD_202174 | JGI IMG/M metagenome (GOLD analysis project Ga0307513, IMG submission 202174) | Populus trichocarpa ectomycorrhiza microbial communities from riparian zone in the Pacific Northwest, United States - 15_EM | ecosystem: Host-associated > Plants > Roots > Unclassified | place...
GCTATGGCGCGACAGATACTACCGATGCCCTCAGTGCGGAACGAGAGTCGGGCCCTTTGGTGATACAGACATTCCGGACTGGAGGCTCCACCCTTGTCCAAAATGCGGCCTGAGAGCTCCCTCTCCTCCGTATTGATGAGCGCCGACAATTCATCAATTCGAACCGTTTCGCGGGTCGGCTGTGGCAGACGTCGGCAGTGGACCGCGAAGCGGCCACTGAAAAATCTGCTCAAACCGAACCCGCATCGGGGCAGCGCCTAAGCGCGCCTTCGGCTACAGTCGCGCTCACTCGTTTCGAATCCAAGCTTGGGAGAAAAGCCATGCATCATTCCCGACTCTGCGCGCTGCTGATCGACTGCAATACACCTGATATCGATCGGGCCGCCAGCTTCTGGGCTGGGGCGTTGGGACGCGCTATCGACCCCGATCACCCGGGCACTCGCGGCAATTACCGCATGTTGGAGACCCCGGTCGACGAGCCTATCGTGCAGATTCAGCGCGTCGAACACGAGAGCAGGATTCACCTGGACATCGAAACCGACGACATACCCGCCGAAGTGGCCCGCTTGGAAGCATTAGGCGCCAAAGTAGTCGATCGCTTGGAGCGATGGGTGGTGATGCAGGCGCCGACCGGACAACGGTTCTGCGTCGTCCGCATCCAGCGCCCAGGATTTCCCAAGAATGCGAACGCGTGGGCCTGAATCGCCCAGCTATGAATCCGCTCGTGGGACCTAATTCAGGCATGCCCAGTCCTTGACAGATACCGCTCTCCTCGCGCTATTCATCGCCCTGGTTTTCACCGCGGCGGGCTTCGTGAAAGGCGTTGTCGGCATGGGCCTTCCGACGTTTGCGATGGGGCTGCTCAGCCTTGCGATGCCGCCCGCCCATGCGGCCGCGATCCTGATCGTTCCTTCGTTGGTCACCAACCTCTGGCAGCTTCTCGCAGGCCCCAACTTCGTCACTTTGCTTCGGCGTTTGGCGCCAATGATGCTCACACTCTGCGTGGGCACGGGGATCGGCATCGGCATCCTCACGGGCGCGTCTTCGTCCACGGCTAGCGCAGTGCTTGGCGCCATTCTGGCGCTTTATGGCGTCGTAAGTCTTGTCTTTCGCCGCTTCGCCGTTCCCGCCAAAGCGGAACCCTGGTTGTCGCCCTTGGTCGGCATGCTGACGGGCGTGATCACCGGCGCCACGGGAGTGTTCGTCATTCCCGCCGTGCCTTACCTGGGCTCCCTCAATCTGTCCAAGGACGAACTTATTCAGGCCCTGGGCTTGTCTTTCACCGTCTCGACCCTCGCGCTGGCGGCAGCGCTTGCGTGGACCGGCCACTACAAACTCACCGAAGTCGGCAACTCGCTACTCGCCGTTCTCCCTGCGCTTGCCGGCATGTATCTCGGACAACGCGTGCGCGACAAACTGCATCCCGAAGCGTTCCGTCGTTGGTTCCTTGCTGGCCTCACCGTGCTGGGACTCTACATGCTGTTGAGGGCGCTGCTGCCCGCTTAGGCCGGGGCGAACGAAACGAACCGATCTCCTTAGCCTCCAGCCCATGGATTCTCCAAGCCGGGCACTGCACCCGAACGAAAAATCGCCTATACCTATAAGAAAATCGCTTGTACCTATGCATCGACAGCGGCAGGCGACGCGAGCGACACTCCGGCGGAAGAAAGCATCGTCGCGCATCGACAGAAAACAGCGACCTCCACAGAGACAGAAACCTCATGCTAAAGATCTTCACCGCCACGGCGGCCGTTCTCGCCCTTCTGAGTGCCGAGCCCAGCGCCGCGGCCACGCTACAGGCCAAGGCCACCCTGCATGCCGACCAGCCCGGCGCCCAGATCAGCCGCAATATCTACGGCCAATTCTCCGAGCATTTGGGTGGCGGAATCTACGACGGCATCTGGGTCGGCGAGAACAGCTCCATTCCCAATGTCCGCGGCATCCGCACCGATGTGGTCGAGGCCCTGAAGGCCATCAAGACGCCGATGGTGCGCTGGCCCGGCGGATGTTTCGCCGATGAGTACCTCTGGCGCGACGGCATCGGCCCCCGCGACCAGCGCCCCGTGCGCAAGAACAACTGGTGGGGCGGTGCGGCCGAGACCAATGCCTTCGGCACCCATGAATTCATGGATTTCGTGGAACAGATTGGCGCCGAGGCCTATATCTCGATCAACGTCGGCAGCTCGACCCCGACCTACATGCGCGAATGGATCGAGTACATGACCTCTCCCGGTCAGGACACTCTGGCCCAGGAACGGCGCAAGAACGGGCGCGACAAACCCTGGAAGGTCGCGCTATGGGGCATAGGCAACGAAAACTGGGGTTGCGGCGGCAACATGACCCCGGAGTATTACGCCAACGAGCTGCGCCGCTTCGGCAGCTTCTTCCATCAAGGCGAGGACAACCCCGGCCTGCGTGTGGCTACCGGCCCCAGCGCCGACGACACCCGCTGGACCGAAGTGCTGATGAAGGACGCCAGCAAGTTCATGGACGCCCTTAGCCTGCACTACTACACGCTGCCCACGGGCGACTGGAAGACCAAGGGCGCCGCCACCGGTTTCACCCAGCAGGAATGGGTCGACACCTTCGCCCAGACCCTGAAGCTGGACGACTTCATCAAACGCCATTCGGCGATCATGGATACCCACGATCCGGAAAAACGCGTAGGCCTGTACGTCGACGAATGGGGTACCTGGTACGACGTTGAAAAAGGCACCAATCCGGGCTATCTGTACCAGCAGAACACCTTGCGCGACGCGGTGCTGGCGGCGGCAAACCTCAACATCTTCCACCAACACGCCGACCGCGTGCGCATGACCAGCGTCGCCCAGACCATCAACGTGCTGCAATCGATGATTCTCACCGACGGCGGCAAGATGGCGCTGACTCCGACCTACCACGCCTTCAAGATGTACGTACCGTTCCAGGACGCGACTTCGCTGCCGCTGGAACTGAACACGCCGGACTTCAGCGCCGGCGGCAAATCCATTCCCGCGATCAACGCTTCCGCAGCGCGCGCCAAGGACGGCAAGATCTATATCGGCATCGCCAACATGGATCCGCAGGACCGCGTGAGTCTGGACGTCGATCTTGGCGGCTTGAAGGCCAAAACGGTGTCGGGCGAAGTGCTGACCGCGGACAAGATGGACACCCACAATATCCCGGGACAACCGCCGAATCTCGTCCCGGCGTCTTATACCGGCGGCAAGCTCGGTGAAGGCAGGCTCAAGCTCGACATTCCGGCCAAATCGGTAGTGGTGATCAGGCTCGACTGATACCAGCAGAGTAGTTGTAGGATCGGTTGGTAGGAGCGGCGTGAGTCGCGAAGCTCTCAGCGCATCGTTGCTAAGAGCTTCGCGACTTACATCGCCCCTACACAAAGCCTTGCATGGCCGATGGAAGTGTTGCGTGGCGTTGGTTGAAGCATAGGCAGGACGACTGATCCACCTGCCTCCATCACGTCCTGGAGCAGCACGCCATGCGAATCGCCAAGAACGATATCCCGGTCCGTATCGAAATACCGGGGGCGACGGCGCGGCAGACGATGGACTTCGGCGATGCCTCCGGTTACGGCAGGATCGGTGGCGAATACTTTTCCCTGGGCGCCGGCACGGATATCGCACCGCTGCTGCAGGGCCTGGAAGGCGATCTATGCCAGTCGCCGCACTGGGGCTACCTGTTGCAGGGCGAAGTCACCGTCACCTATGCGGACGATAGCCAGGAAGTGGTCAACGGCGGAGACCTGTTCTATTGGCCGCCCGGCCACACGATAAAGGTCGGCAAGGACGCCGAGGTTATCCTGTTCAGCCCGCAGCACGAGCACAACCAAGTCATCGACCATATGCTGGAAAAGATGGCGGGCTGAACGCGACAGGCACGAGCTTTGGCCGACGGCGGCATTGCATGGCGTTGGTTTCTGAGGGGACTTCTTGGAGAAACCACCATGCCGAAGTACGTAATCGAACGCGACATCCCCGGCGCCGGCAAGTTGTCGGCCGAGGAACTCAAGAACATTTCGCAGACTTCCTGCGCGGTATTGAACGACATGGGCCCGCAGATCCAGTGGATCCACAGCTATGTCACCGGCGACAAGATCTACTGCCTATATCGCGCAGCGAACGAGCAGATGGTCCGCGATCACGCGCAGCGGGGCGGCTTTCCGGCCAACCGCGTTTCCGAAGTCATCGCCACCATCGATCCAACCACGGCGGAGTAGCGGAGCCCAGCTCGGAGGCGTTCGCAACCCCGACCGCTACGCGATCCGCGCCGGAAGGAAGCGCGGGAAGCCTTCTGCATAGCGAAAAGTTGGACGACACACGACCTTTTCACGGCAAGTCGGGCATAACATGGACTCGTTCGATCTTTCTCCGGGGAAGCCGATGACCTCGCCCGCTGCCGAGAAACAGCCGCTCGTCTTTCTGCAAGGTGGCGGCGAAATGGGCGAGCGCATGCGGGCCTTCGACTGGACGTCCACGCCGCTGGGTGTGCCGGAGACCTGGCCCGTGCAGCTGAAGACCGCGGTGCGGCTGCTGCTTTCGACCCGACACCCGATGTTCATCTGGTGGGGTCCGCAGCTGATCCAGTTCTACAACGACGCCTACGCGCGCTCGATAGAGCCCGAACGCCACCCCGGCGCCCTGGGCCAGCGCGGCCGCGAATGCTGGAATGAAATCTGGGACATCATCGGTCCGCAGATCGAACAGGTGATGGAAGGACGCGGCTCCACCTGGAACGAAAATACACTGGTTCCGATCACGCGCAACGGCGCACGTGAAGACGTGTACTGGACCTATAGTTACAGCCCCATCGACGAACCCGATGCGCCGCACGGTGTAGGTGGCGTGCTGGTGATGTGTTCGGAAACAAGCGAGCAGGTCCTCGCAGAGGGCAAGCACTTGGCCGAACGCGACCGGCTGAAAGAACTGTTCCAGCAGGCGCCGGGGTTCATGGCGCTGCTGGACGGGCCGCAACACGTCATCGAGATGGTCAATCCCGCTTACCTGCAGTTGATCGGCAATCGCGAAGTGGTCGGCAAGACGGTGGCCGAAGCGCAGCCCGATGCGGTGAAGCAGGGCTATCTGGACCTGCTGGACGAGGCGTATCGCAGCGGCAAGGCGTTCTCCACCACCGGCGCGAGATACGAGGTCAGCAATGCACCGGGCACCGCACCGATCGAGCGCTACATCGATTTCGTCTACCAGCCCATCGCCGATGCGGAGGGCAAGGTGACCGGTATCTTCGTGGAAGGTTTCGATGTGACCAGCGCGCATGCCGACGCCGACGCCGTGCGCGAGCTTTACGACACGCTGGAACAGCGTGTGGCCGATGCGATGGCCGAGCGCAATATCCTGGCCGATCTGGTGGAGTTTTCCGACACCCACATCCTGGCCATCGACCTGTGCTACTACGTGCTGGCCGTCAACAATTCCTATTCCGACGAGTTCGAGAGGATCTACGGCCATCGCCTGAAGGTCCATGACAACCTCCTGGAAATGCTCAAGGGCGATCCGGTGCGCGCCGAGCGCATGCGCGGATTCTGGAATCGCGCGATCAGCGGCGAAGACTTCCATGTTCCCGAGACGTTCGATTCGCCCACCGAAGGCAAGCGTTACTACGACGCGCGCTTCAACGCATTGAGGGACCGCAGCGGCAAGCAGGTCGGTGCATTCGTGGTGGTGTACGATGTGACCGACCGCGCCAGCGAACAGGCGCGTCTGGCCGAGGCCGAAGCACGCGTGCAGCAGGCGCAGAAGATCGAGGCGATCGGCCAGCTGACCGGCGGCGTCGCGCACGATTTCAACAACTTGCTGATGGTGATCTCTGGCGGACTGGAGGTCATGGACTCCCTGGCGCCGGCGCGCCGCGAAAAAGTGATCGCCGGCATGCGCCAGGCGGTGGAGAAAGGCGCCGGCCTGAGCCGCCAGCTGCTGGCGTTTTCGCGTCGCCAGCCGTTGCGTCCGGAACCGGTGAATCTGGCGCGCAAGATCGGCGGCATGCGCGAGATGCTGGACCGCAGCCTGCGCGGCGACGTGCATGTGGAGGTGGCTTTCGATGCGGGCTTGTGGCCGGTGGAAGTGGACCCCGGCCAGCTGGAACTGGTGATGCTGAACCTGGCGGTCAACGCGCGCGACGCGATGCCCGGTGGCGGCACCATCCGCATCGGCGGCCATAACGCGCCCGCCTTGAACGACGAAGAGCTGTTCGGCGATTACGTGGAGCTGTCCATCGCCGATACGGGCACCGGCATGATGCCCGAAGTGCTGGCGCGGGTGTTCGAGCCATTCTTCACCACCAAGGAAATCGGAAAAGGTTCGGGACTGGGGCTGGCGCAGGCGCATGGCTTCGCCAAAGCCTCGCGCGGCACCGTGCGCATCGAGAGCGAATCGCGCAAAGGCACCACGGTGTTCCTGTATCTGCCACGCACCGACAAGCTGCCCGTCGACGATGTGGAAGAGCAGGAAGCGGAAACACTCGACCGCAACGAAGTGCAAGCGCAAGGATCGTTGCTGCTGGTGGAGGACGACGATGAAGTGGCCGCGCTGACCGGCGAAATGCTGGCCGCGCTGGGCTACGAAGTGACGCGAGTGGAGAACGCCGACGCCGCACTGGGGGCGTTGGCCGGCGAGAACTCCTTCGGCGTGGTGTTCTCCGACGTGATGATGCCGGGCCAGTTGGACGGCATCGATCTGTCGCAGGAGATCCGATTGCGTCGTCCAGGACTGCCGGTCGTGCTCACCACCGGCCACGTGGAAGCGGCGAAACAGAAAGCCGAGGCGCTGGGGCTTTCCGTGCTGCCAAAACCCTATAGGCTGCAGGAACTGGAAGCGGCGCTGGGCGACGCGCGCAAGCATGCGCGGGACGCGGCGCCGGCCTGATCGTGTTTGTAGGAGCGACGCGAGTCGCGAAGCTCTCACACTCGCAGGCCCCGTCGCATCCTGCCACGCACCCATTGGATAGCGATACGCGGTGGACTCTGAGTTTTCCGGAGCTTCGCGACTCGCGTCGTTCCTAAAGAGACTGCTACGAGTCAGAGCCACACCGCATTCCAGAAAGGATAGTCGCCAACTTTGCCGACCAATCCCACGCGCACCGGATTCAAGACGATGTATCGTGCCAAAGCGATTGCATCTTCTTCGTGTCGAAGGGCACGGTCATGGAAGGATTTTCCCCACACCGGCCCCAGTTCAAGGCCAATGCACGCGAAGCCGCCGAGATACGTTCGTCTTGAACATCCGCATCAGATCCGGCAAGGATTCGCCCTCCCCCAACTCAATCAATCCGTGCCAGTGATCAGGCATCAATACCCATGCCAACAGTGTTGTCCTTTGCCATGAGCGTCGATCATGTATTTCTTTGGCGGCATCCCCGCGTCGGAGCGCGGCATGGCCCGGTTTCTTATGAAGGCCAAGACTGGATAGGGATGATTTGTCCATGCCTTCAGCATGAGCGCCTGGCGCACGTCGTTATAAGGTTGCAGGATGCCGTGGGGTCGGAATTTCCCGGAGCTTAGCCCGCCTTAGTAGGAGCGACGCGAGTCGCGAAGCTCCCACCCTCTCAAAACCCTCATCGCATCCCGCCGCCGATCTTCGGATTGCAGCAGGCACTGGAGTCTTGATTTTTCAGAGCTTCGCGACTCGCGTCGCTCCTACAAATATAAAAGGTGATTGGTCAATCCGCGGCCTTGACCACCACGCCCTGCTTCATCACCAGCAACGGCTTCTCGGTGGCCCGTATGTTCTGCAGCACGTCGCCCGGGACCGCGACGATGTCGGCGAGTTTGCCGGCTTCCAGCGTGCCGGTTTCCTTGTCGATGCCCAGTAGTTTCGCCGATCCCTGGCTGCTGGACAGCAACGCCGCGGAGGGCGACATGCCCAGCTCGACCATGTCGCCGAATTCCTGTGCGTTGATGCCATGCGGATATACCGCCGCGTCGGTGCCGAAGGCGATGGGCGTGCCGATCTTCAGCGCGTTCTTGAACATGGCCGTATGCGAAGCGCCGGCCGCGCGCGCCTTGGCGCCGATCTTGGGCGGATAGGTATCGGCCTTGTCCAGCACCCACACCTGGGTCATTCGCGTGGGCACCAGGTATACGCCCTTCTGCTTCATCAGCTGCAAGGTGGGCGTGGTGAGAAAGCTGCCGTGCTCGATGGAATCCACACCCGCTTCCACCGCTAGCTTGGCGGCCAGATCGCCATGGCTGTGCGCGGCGACCTTGCGATTCCAGTTGTGTGCTTCGCCGATGATCGCCCGCAGTTCCTCGGGAGTGAGTTGCGGTACGTCGACCGGATCGGATTCGGAGAGCACGCCGCCCGAGGCGCAGATCTTGATCAGGTCGGCGCCGTATTTCATCTGCAGGCGCGTGGCCTCACGGCATTGCTCGGGACCGTTGCACACGCCTTCCAGCGGTCCGGACGGCTTCACGCGTTCCGGCGGAAACGGCGAACTATCGCAGTGACCGCCGGTGGAACCCAGCGCATGGCCGGCAACCAGCATGCGCGGCCCCTCGGTCAGGCCCGCGTTGATAGCATTGCGCAGCGCCACGTCGATGAAATCGCCGGCGCCGACTTCGCGCGCGGTGGTGACGCCGGCCATCAGCGTTGCCTTGGCGTTGCTGCCGGCGTGGAACGACTGCTCCACCGGGAAACGCAACATACCTTCGTAGAAGCCCTGCGCCCAGTCGTCTTCGTGGTCGTAGGAAATATGGGTGTGGGCGTCGATGTAACCCGGCACCAGCGTAGCGTCGCCCAGCTCGATGACTTTCGCCCCGGCCGGAATATCTGCATTGGCGCCAACGGCGATGATCTTGGTTCCCTGCACCACCACCAACCCGGGGGAGGTCAGATTGCCGCTGCGTCCGTCGAACAGATGGGCGGCCTTTAACACGGTGACCGTGGGCGCTGGCACCGCCGGTGTCTGCGCGTGGGCGGTGGAAACCAGCAACAAACCGGCCGCCAGACCGCCGAGATACGATTTCATGAATGCCTCCCCTGCCTGTGTGGTGTTCGAGTTTATGACGATTCGGCGCCGGCATGCGCCGCGCCGCTGCGTTTGCGACGGACAACCCGGTAAGCTGCCGGCATTACGGGGGAGCGGCGGCGAAGAGGGGCGGTTGGCGATGAATCGATACGGCTGGATGGTGGTGCGCGCCTACCTACCCGCGCTGGCGGCGCTGGCGGCGGCGGTGGTGTGCATGTTGTGGACGTCGCTATTCGGCAGCGTGGAAAGCCTGCACCTGTTGGTGCCGTACGTGAGATGGCTGCCGCCGGTGTTCCTGCTGGCCGCATTGGTCACCGGCCTGGTGGCGACGCTACGGCTGTGGAATTGGAAAAGCGGCAAGACGCCTCGCTGCGCCGGCTGCGGCGGACCGCTGAGCGCACTGCATCATGGCGCACAAGGCGACTATCGCAAATGCCTGGCGTGCGGCGGCAAGCAGACCCAAAGCACGTAAGGCCAATAGGAGCAATACCTCCATGGAATTGTCGACCATACTCGCTATCACCAGCGCGTAACGGCGCCGGACTAAAGTGCGGCCAAGCCCGTGCGGACCTTGCATGGGTACCGGAAGGAGGCCTCCCATGTCGCGTCTGCTCGCGCTCTCCGTATTGGCCGCACTACCTGCTTTCGCGATGGCTGGCGAACACGACTGGACCAGCTACAACCGCAGCCTGACGTCGGACCGCTACGTCGATATGAATCAGATCACGCCTGCCAACGTCGGCAAGTTGAAGGTCGCCTGCACCTACGACACCGGATTGAAGGTGAGCTTCCAGACCGGACCGCTGGTGGTCGATGGGGTCCTGTACGCGACCACGACCAAGGATATCTTCGCCATCGATGCGGCGACCTGCAAAGAACTTTGGCGCACCCGCGAGGATTACGAGCCTGCCGGCGTGTTGAACGTGAATCGCGGCGCGGCCTATCTGGACGGGAAATTGTTCCGTGGCACCCAGGATGGACGTGTGCTGGCCTACGACGCCAAGACCGGAAAGCGCTTATGGGAAACGACCATCGCCGATCCTAAGAAAGGCGAGACCGTGCCGGCGGCGCCGATCGCATGGCAGGGCCTGGTGTTCGTCGGTAACGCAGGCGGCGACAACTACGGGGTGAAGGGCCGCATGTACGCGTTGGATGCGGCCACCGGCAAGATCGCGTGGGAGTTCTATCTGGTACCGAAGGACAAAGCCGATGGTGCGCACGTGGGTGCTAAGAGCTGGGGCAATGCCGACGACGTGCCGATCGCCGGCGGCGCGACATGGACCTCGTACACACTGGATCCCGAACGCGGACTGTTGTACGTGCCGGGCGGCAATCCCGCGCCCGACTTCAAGGCCGGTCTGCGGCCAGGCGACAACCTGTTCACTAATTCGGTGGTGGTGCTGGACGCGAAGACCGGTGCGTACAAGACCCATTATTCGCTGGTGCCGGAAGACTTCCACGACTGGGATGTATCGGCTGCGCCGGTGCTGCTCACCGACAAGACGGGCAAGCGCCGTCTTGTCGCCGCGCCGAAGAACGGACATCTGTACGGCATCGATATCGAGAGCGGCGCGCGTCTATATCGCAGCGCCATCACCACCGTCACCAACGCCGACGTGCCGTTGAGCGCGAAGGGCACGCGTTTCTGCCCGGGCACGCAAGGCGGCGTGGAATGGAACGGACCGGCATACAGTCCGCGGACCGGGCTGGTCTACACCGGCGCGGTGGACTGGTGTTCTACCGTACGCGTGGCTGATGAGGCCAAGGTACGCAATGTCAGCCAGGGACAGCCGTGGTCGGGCTCGGCCGACGAGAAAGAGATGTTCGGCAAGATGGACCCGCAAAAGAACTGGGCCGGTTGGCTGTATGCGAGCGACGCCGCCACCGGCGTGCGCAAGTGGCGCTTCAAGACGCGCGCGCCGCTGATGTCGGGCGTTACGCCGACCGCCGGCGGCCTGGTGTTCTTCGGCGACATGGCAGGCCGCCTATACGGATTCGATGCGGGATCGGGGAAATCGTTATGGACGCACGACCTGGACGGTGCGATCGGCGGCGGCGTGATCAGTTATGAAGCCAACGGAAAGCAGTTCCTCACCGTGGCCTCCGGTATGACCTCGCCGATCTGGCCGACTGCCGATGTGACCGCGAAGATCGTGGTGTTCGCACTGGAATGAGGCGCCTGCGATCGCATGGTTTTCGTCGATGAAGACGTGTGACGGCAAGCAATGGTATGAATTACCCGGCAGGAGCGATCTTCCCGAGAGGACACGTCGCTCCACAGATCCACATCGTGACTGGGGAGAATTCGATGATCCTATGCCGGTTGTTTTCCGGAGTGATCGCATTATTCTGCTTGCAGTTCGTCCACGCGGCCGTTCCCACTGAAACGGCGCTGGACGCCGAAGCCGCGCGCGCGATGGCGGCCACGCGGGTCAAAGGCCTGGCGATCGCAGTGATCGACGATGGCAAGGTGGTGCATGTCCGCAGTTACGGCATGCGTAACGCCGCTGGAGACCCGTTACAAACGGACACCGTCATGTACGCCGCCTCGTTGACCAAGGTCGCGTTCGCCTACACGGTGATGCAGCTGGTGGAAGAGAAGAAACTGGACCTGGACAAGTCCATCGGCGATTACCTGGCCAAGCCGTTGCCGGAATATCCGGACGACGACCGCTATGCGCCATGGTCCAGTCTGTCCGGCGATGAACGCTGGCGTGCGATCACCCCGCGCATCCTGCTGACGCACAGCGCCGGCTTCGCCAACTTCTATTTCGTCGAACCGGACGAGAAACTGCACTTCCATTTTGCGCCGGGCAGCCGCTACGCCTATTCGGGCGACGGCATGATCCTGCTGCAGTTCGTGATCGAACGCGGGCTGGGCCTGGACCTGGGAGCAGAGATGCAGCGACGTGTGTTCGACCGGTTCGGTATGGCCAACACCAGCATGATGTGGCGGGCTGACTTCGCCAAGAATCTCGCCGATGGCTGGCGCGAGGATGGCAGCTTCGAAGCGCACGACGAACGAAGCAAGGTGCGTGCCGCTGGATCTATGGACACGACGATCGCCGACATGGCGCGGCTGGCCGCGGCATACGCCCGCGGCGAAGGCCTGTCCGCGCAGGGATCGGCGGAACTGGTGAAACCGCAACTGCCCATTTCCACCGCCAGCCAGTTCCCCTCTCTGCAGCCGGAACTACCGGCCGAAAAGCGGCGCGAGGATCTGGCCGCGGGACTGGGCGTGGTCGTGTTCGATGGCCCGCAAGGACCCGGCTTCTTCAAGGGCGGTCACAACGACAGCACCGGCAACACCTGGGTATGCGTGCAGCGCGGGCGCCGTTGCGTGGTAATTCTGGCCAACGACGTGCGCGCGGAAGCCGCGTTCCCGCAGCTGGTCGGTTTCGTGCTGGGCGAAACCGGAGCGCCGTGGACGTGGGAGTACGGCGAGATGAAGTTCTGGAAGCCGGAATGAGTGCGACGGTCCACCGTCTTTCCGTCGCCGCAACGGCGATTGATGTCCTCATGCATAATCGACTCCCGCGCTGCCTTCAGCGCGGTATTGCTATCCATACGAGGGAACGAGATGAACCAGACCTCCATTCCAGACGTCGCCCTGGTGGACAACACCGAGCAACGCACGCCGCTGGTGCTGGTCCTGGACTGCTCCGGCAGCATGGCCGGCGCGCCGATGGCGCAACTCAACGAAGGGCTGCGCGTGCTGGAACAGGAGTTGAAGAGCGACGCGATAGCTTCCAAGCGGGTGCGTATCTTGCTGGTCGAGTACGGCGGCATGGACAACGCGCAAGTCGTCGGTGACTGGCAGGACGCGATGGACTTCACCGCGCCTACGCTGGAAGCCTCCGGCACGACGCCTACCGGACAGGCGGTGGACCTGGCGCTGGCGAAGATCGAGGAAGAAAAGCAGAACTTCAAGTCCGCAGGCATCGCCTACACGCGACCCTGGATGTTCCTGATGTCCGATGGTCAGCCGACCGATGATTGGCAGGGTGCAGCGGATCGCTGCCGGGGCGCCGAGCAGGCTAACAAGGTCGCGGTGTTCCCGCTGGCGGTCGGCGCCGGCGCCAATGCCGACGGGCTGGGGCAGTTCAGCAGCAAGGGCGCGGCGGCGGTCAAGAAACTGGATGGCCTGAAGTTCCAGGAACTATTCCTGTGGCTCAGCGCGAGCATGAAGGTCGTCTCGCAAGCCAGACCAGGAGGCCAGGCGCAGTTGCCGGCGGCCGACAGTTGGTCCAGCGCGCCGACCTGATCGATGTCCTGGCGCGTCTTCGCCGCTGCGGCGATAGGAAAATCCCATATCGACGCGAACATCCCATGCCAGGATGCGTTCGCGCATGCAGTCGTGGGCGACACGCTGGTGGCCGTTGTCTGCGATGGCGCCGGCTCGCACATCCTCAGCCACGAGGGGGCTGCGATGGTGTCGGCGCACGTGGTGGAGCAGCTGTCGCGAGGTCGTAATGCCGCCGGGGTCGCCAAGCAGGACATCGAAACATTCCGCGCGGACGTAGTCGCAGCGGTCGCTTCGGCACGCACGGCCATGGAGGCGCGGGCGTTGGCCGCCAGCACGAGCTTTTCGGATTACTCGTGCACGCTGGTGGGCGTGTTGGCCGACGCCCAGGGCGGATTCTTTTTCCACATCGGCGACGGCCTGGGCGTTGCACGCGGCGCCGACGCAGCCGACTGCGCGCTGTCGCTGCCGGAAAATGGTGAGTACGCCAATGAAACCTACTTCGTCACCGGCGATGTCTGGCAGGAGCATCTGCGCGTGACGCGGATTCCGCACGCCACGACCTGCGCGGTGCTGATGTCCGACGGCGCGATGCCTTTCGTGATGGCCAAGGGCAATGGCGCGCTGTATGCGCCGTTCATGGATCCGGTGGAGCGCTTTCTTTCCACCTCTTCGGAAAGCGATGGTAGCGCGGCATTGCTCGGCACCCTGGCCGATCCCCGCACCTATCGGATCACTTCGGACGACAAGACGCTGCTGATCGCGTTGAGGCAATGAGCGCGGCGCGCGCCGGTATCCGCGAAGGGAGCCCCGTGCGCGCGGGCGACGGCCGCAAACTGACGCTGGCCAGAATGCTCAAGAGCGGTGGCGCGGGCAGCGTGTACCTGTTGCGGGAGGATGCCCACAGCGTCGCCAAGATCTATCACGCCGATATCGACGTCGCCGTGTACGAACGCAAGCTGGCGGCAATGCTCGAACTGTCGCCGCAGTTGCCGACGCTGGACGAAGGCGGCAAGCGCTACGTGCAGATCGCCTGGCCGCTGACGCCGCTGCGCGACGACAGGGGCCAGTTCTTGGGCTTCGTGATGCCCGCGGTGGACGTGGCCGCCACCAGCGAACTGGAGCTGGTGATGCAGGAACGGCAGGCGCGCGCAGCCGGTTTACCGACCGGACTGGGAGCCAAGATCACGCTGGCTGCGAACCTGGCCGCGGTGATCGCCGAACTGCACCGCCAGCACCATTACGTAGTGGACATGAAGCCCGTCAATCTGCGCTTTTATCCGCGTTCGCTGTACATGGCGATGCTGGACTGCGACGGCTTCAGCATCCGGGGCCATGGCGAGCGGTTTCCGGCGCCGCAATACACCATCGATTATCTGGCGCCCGAGTTCCATGCGCATGGCATCGCCGCTACTGGCGAGGAACAGCAGGACCGCTTCGCACTGGCGGTGATCGTCTTTCAGCTGCTGAATTTCGGCATTCATCCTTATTCCGGACGGCCCGCATCGGACCGCGTACCCACCGACATTCCCGGGCGCATAGCGGGCAACTGGTACGCCTATGGACTGCGCGCCAACGCGGGTATCGCCGCCAATCCGGGAAGCGGCCATGCCGCAATGCCTGCCGATCTGCGGCAGATGTTCGATCGCGCATTCGCGCTGGGTCGTTCGTTGCGTCCCTCCGCTGGCGAGTGGAGCGGCCTGCTGCGCGCCTACGCAATGCGTTCGACCCAGCGGCTAGCGGTATGCAGGAAGCAGTCAGAGCACCAGCATTTTGCGGGGCAAGCGTGCGCCGCGTGTGCGCGCGAATCGTTGCTGATCGCCACTCGCAAGCAACAGGCTCATGCGACGCGTACCGCTCCCAAGATGCCCCAATCGTTGCGCGCTGCGCGGCCGGGACGGAGGCCCCGACCGGTTTTTCGGTATCCACCGGCTCAGCCCCTTCCCGCACCCGCTACGCGCCCTTCGAATTTCATTCTGCAGACGATCGGCAGGATGAGCTGGCTTAACCGAGTACGCAGCGTTTTTTTTATCGGCATGTTCTGCGTGGTTTTCTTCAACAATCTGCGTGATAAAGCGGAGCGGCCGCCTCCCTATGTAGGCTCGTCGGCACCGGCTCAGATCGGAATCGCTGGCGAAGACCCTCCGGTATCCCAACCGGAAACACCGCCGATTTTGCTGGGGGGCGCGGCGGCCGTGCCGAATGCGATGCAGATGCAGACCCAGGCCAACGTCTATGCCAGCCTGGCCCGGCAGGTGGGACAAAGCGGCGGAGACAAGCTGGCTAGTTCGGTAGCCTCCCTGCGCAATGGCGGTCAATCCCTGGACCGTTCCTCCTCCTGGGCGCATGGTGAGCAATCCCGCGCCACCAGCGTCTTCCTGTCTGCGCCGGGAAATTCGCTGGAGAAACAACAAGCAAGGGAAGTTCTGGCTTTAGCCCTGCAACGCATCCTGCAGCACGACCCCTATGCGCACGAGGCCGCGTTCGAGCTGGGCTGGATGGCGCTTCTGGACAGCCGACGCGAACAGGCCCGCGACTATTTCGTACAAGCCCTGTGGGCCAATACCCTCAACCCGAGAGCGTGGTATGGCCTGGGTGTCACCGCTGCCGACGATCATCAAACGTTGGGAGCGCTGGCGATAGCTGAAAGTCTCGCGGAAAACGATGGCCAGGCCGTAGCCATACGCGGCCAATTCCGGCTCCCCTCCCTCGCCTCCATGGGTATAGATGTGCGGCGATTTCATGAACTGAGCGAACAGGCCAGACGGATTGCCGCCGAACAGCGCGACGAAGTCCGGCCCGAAGCACCTTTGTAACCTCACCTGCATCTCGCGTCGTTCCTCGGCAGCAGCGATCCTTTTACTGAAACGACCGCAGCACAGATGCAGGCGAGGCAGGTTTCTGCATCAGCCCTTGTTCAAAGGCTGCGCCTTGCCATTGCGAATGGCTTCTTCCATGAGTTTCTTGGTCTCGCGTTCGGCGCGCGCATTCGCGGCCTCCATCTTCTTGGCCAGCGCGGCCTGCTGGCGATCCAAATCGGCCATCGGGGCGTTGAGCTTGGCCTGTTCCTGGTCAAGTGCCGCCTGCTGGCGATCCAGCTCGGCCATGCGCGCGTCGGCTTTGCTTCCCTGCATGCGTTGGCTGGCCATTTCCGCCTGTTTCATGCCCAGTTGCGCCTGGCGCTGGCCAATGGCGGCTTGCTTGCTGCCGATCGCCGCATGGCGATTGCCGATGGCCACTTGCGCATCGCCCAGGCTCATGGCTTCGGCATAGCTGGCCCGGAAGCGTTCCAGCGTGGTCGGATCGCGGATTACGTATTCCGTATTGTCCCTGCGGATCCACAGCAGCTCCTCGTTGCCGCGGCGCAATCGGTTGGCTTTCCTGATGTCCTCGGTGGTGCCCTCGGCGATGCTGTGGTCGCCTTTCACGAACACGTAGGCCTGCTGAGTGTCGCGTGCGCTGAGGTTGAACATGCCGCGCGTAATCAACGGTGCTGCGGGAGCAGGTGGCGCGGGTGGGGCCGGCATTGCCCGTGGCGTCGGCGGGACCGGGACCGCCCGCTCGGGTGGAGCCGGAGGCGCGGGAGCCAGCGGCGAGGGTGCTATTTCGTCCGCCGGATCGACCGCCGCAACCTCGGCAACGGGAGCTGAAGCTGGAGCCGGAGCCGGCGCGGGCGAGGCCGCCACACGGGCGACCGGCGCAGTCTGCGCAACCGGCGCGATGGAAGGTGTGGGTTTGGTTGCGGTTGCGGCCACTGGCGCTCGCGGTGCGGTTGCGGTTTCGGCGGCGGGCGCTGCAATGATGCGATACGGCATCACTCCGAGCACGGCAACCAGGCCGAGGATGGCCAACGCGACGACGCGCGGCGTGGAAGCGGTGTTCTGCAGCATGAGAAGTCTCCTCTTGAGAATATGGAAGGTGGGCGACGCGCTGGCCAGGCCGGCGCTGGGCCTAGGGGCGACACCCAGTCGTATCAGCAGGCGTCCGTAATCGCGCGCGCAATGACGGTTGCCAGCGAGCACAGCGGCGTCGCAGGCGACTTCGCGGGCCAGCGCGTACTCACGCGCGGCTAGGTGGGCGAGCGGGTGGAAAAAGAACAAATGCTGTGCCGCCGCCGGCAACAGACCCCACCACAGATCGTGTCGCTGCAGATGGACTAGTTCGTGAGTGAGCGCCATGTCCAGTTCGTCGGCATGCATCGATTGCGGATGGTCTGCAGGCAGCAGCAACACCGGTCGCCACGGACCGATCAGCTGCGGAGAATCGATCGATGCCGACAGGCGCAAGTGCGGCGTGCGGCGCAGGCCATGCGCTTCGGCCGCCAATTGCAGGGCGTGCAGCAAGGTCCTGTCCCTGCAGGCGCGCGAGTCGCGCAGCAGGCGGCGCGTGGATAGGTAGCCGCGCAGCGTACGGGCGACCATGAAGCTCAGGCCCAGCAGCCACAGCCACGCGAATGCATCGGACCACGACCAGGACGATGCTACCGATGGTGCGAGGTAGGACGATGCGTCGGTCATCGGCGATGCGATCGTCTCGGCAGGCGCGAGGGAAAGCACGGTCATCCGCACCGGCGCCGCGCTGGCCTGTTCCACCACTTCGGCTGGCAGCAGCGGCAAGGCGAGCGGACTGGACCACAGCGCGCCGACCACCAGTTGCAGAGCCACCAGCCACCACAGACCGGCGCGAGCGGACGCCGACAGGCGCGGCAACAATTTGCACAACGCCCAGACCGCAACGACGAACAGCGTGGATTGCACGCTGGCGGCGAGCAGACGCGGCAGCAGGATTTCCGAAACGAATTCGAGGGCCATGGCTCAACCTTCCTTACGCTTGGATTGCAGGGTGGCGACCAGCGCCTTGAGTTCCGCCAGTTCGTTGTCGCTGACTTCGGTGCGCTGCGACATCCACGCTACGAACGGCGATACTGAACCTTGCAATGTCTTCTCCACGAAACTGCCGACCGCGTTGCGCACTACGTCGTCCTGTTGCGCGGTGGTGGAATAGCGGTACACGCCGCCATCGACCTGCTTGCGCTTGAGAAAAGCCTTGGCGCGCAGCCGCTCCATCATGGTCAGCACGGTCGACCGCGCCAATCCGCGCGATTCGCCGAAGGCGGCGGCGACTTCGCCGACAGAGGCGTCGCCCTGTTCTGCGATGTGCTGCAGCAACGCCAGCTCCTGATCACCGATGCTCTTGCGACTCATGTCATCCACCTTGTGACTACATATGTAGTCATCATGCATATGACTACATGTGTAGTCAACAGGAAGAAAGTCATGGATCGGGGATTGGGCGACAAACGGTCAGGGCGCCTTGGTGCACTGCGGCTCGCATGTAATCGTTTTCAACACTAGTATCCGGGCCACGCGAAGCCCGACCTCTGCGGCTTCGTTCCCCTGCAATCGACGCGGAAAACCCACGTGACCACCCAATCCCCGAGCTCGTCCCCGGCCGCCAGGCTGTCGCGATTCGTCCTGTTGTCGGCGCTGTTCCTGTCTTCCTCGATCGCTTTGGCCAAGGGCGACGCCCTGCCCCCGCGCTCGCAGTGGAAGGCCACCGGTTCCTCGCTGCAGGTGCCGGCGCTGGCCGCGTCTCACGCGATCGACGGCGACCCCAAGACCCGCTGGGGCGGGGCGTTCAGCGCCGACCACTGGCTGCAGGTGGATCTGGGCAAGGTCGCCGAAGTCGGCGGCGTGCTGTTGCACTGGGACAGCGGCTTCGCCGTGTCTTACGCCATCCAGACCTCGGTAGACGGCAAGCAGTGGCACGACGCTTATGTCAGCGGCGATTCGCGCGGATTCACCGACTACCTGTTTTTCCCGACCGCCAAGGCGCGTTACGTGCGCCTGGCCAGCCTGCCCAAGACCGCGGACTGGGGGGTGTCGGTATTCGAATTCGAACCGCTTGCGCCCAGCGCGGCGGCGCGCGTCATCAACCTCACCGGCAAAGACAACGCGCAGGCGCTGTGGGGCAACGCACCCGCCCGCGCGCTGCAGGCCAAAGGCCAAGTGGCGGGCACGCGCGAGTTGGATATCACCCTGGGCCGCCCGTTGCCGACTCCCGGTCTGGAAGTCTGGTGGGAAGGTCCGCGCAACGGCGCCAAGCTGGAAGGCCGCGATGCTTCAGGCGAGTGGATCACGCTGGCGGAGGATCCCGGATCGCAGGGCGACCTTTCCAACCTCGCCGCGCGCGAGGTGCATACGCTTTCGGCGTTGCGCCTGACCGCCGGCGAGGTGGACGGTGCCGCACCGTTGATCAAGCGCCTGCGTTTGTTGGGCCCGGAACGTGTGATGACGCCGACCCGCCGCTATGAAGTGGTGGCGTCGCGGGCGAACTCGCAACTGTTCCCGTCGTCGCTGCACCAGCAGCAGGTGTACTGGACCGTAGTCGGCATTCCGGCCGGCATGCAGAAATCGATCTTCGACGAATACGCCAACCTGGAAGCGTACAAGGGCGCGCCGTTGGTGCAGGCCGCGTGGCGCGATACCTCGGGCCATGTCGCCATCTCCGATAACGTCGAGCGCAGGCATTCGCTCCGCGACGGCTGGATGCCGATGCCCGCGGTGCAATGGGAAGCGCAGCCCGGCTTGCAGATCCGCACCGAAGCGATGGCGGTCGAACAGAACGGACAGCCGGTGACGCTCACGCGCTACCGCGTCAGCAACACCGGCCGGCAACCCGTCGACGGAACGCTGGCGCTGGTATTGCGCCCGCTGCAGGTGAATCCGCCCTGGCAGCACGGCGGCGTGTCGCCGATCCGCGAGGTCGCCATCGAAGGCGCCGCCGATCGCACCGACGTACGCGTCAACGGCCGCGTGTTGCTGGCGTCGCTGACGCCGACCGATGCGCGCGGCGCGTCCGCGTTTGGCGCGCATGGCGAAGGCGAGATCACGGCGCACGTCGCGGCGGGTACCGTTCCTGAGGCCTTGCAAACGAGCGACGCAGACGGGCTTGCTGCGGCATTGCTCGACTACAAAGTGAAGCTTGCGCCCGGCGAACATCGCGACGTCGTACTGGCATTCCCGCTCGGCACTTCGCGCGCGGACGCCAAGACCGAGGCGCTGCCGGAAGCGCCCGCGATCGATCGCGCGGCCCTGATGGGCGCGAAAGGCGATGCGAGCGCAGGTTTCGATATGGTCGCCGCAAAGGCCGCACAACAATGGCATTCGCGCTTCGGCAAGCTGGGCTTGTCGCTGCCCGATCACTCGCTGGTGGACATGCTGCGCGCGCAGGGCGCCTACATGCTGCTCAACCAAACCGGACCGGCGATGCAGCCGGGTCCACGCAACTACAACCGTTCCTTCATCCGCGACGGCGCCGCTACTTCGTCGGTGCTGCTGCGCGTGGGCCAGGCTAAGGTTTCCCGCGACTATTTGAAGTGGTATTCCGACCACGCCGTGCATGAGAACGGGTTGGTGTCGCCGATCCTCAACCAGGACGGCTCGGTGAACACCGGCTTCGGCAGCGATATCGAATACGACAGCCAGGGCGAATTCATCGCGCTGGTGGCGGATACGGCGCGCTACGATGGCGGTGCGGCGAGCGTGCGCGAATACCAGGACGTGGTGAAGCGCGCGATGAAGTTCATGCAGGAACTGCGCGAGCGCACCATGGCGCCCGGCTATCTGGCCGACCAGCCGGCGCCGGAGCGCTTCCACGGCATCATCGCCCCGTCGATCAGCCATGAAGGTTATTCCAGCCCTACCCACAGTTACTGGGACGACTACTGGGCGTTGAAGGGCTGGCACGACGGCGCCTGGCTGGCCGAGCAGTGGGGCGATGCGGAAACCGCAAAGTGGGCGCGCGAACAGTACGCCATGCTACGCGAATCGGTGGCCGCTTCGATCCGCGCGACGATGAAGTGGAAGGGCTCCGACTTCATCCCCGCCGACGCCGACACCGGCGGCGGCGACCCGACCAGCGTTTCCATCGGGCTGGATCCGGCCGGCCAGCAGGACCTGATGCCGGCAGATGCGCTGAAGCTGACTTTCGAGCGCTATCTCGCCGACGTGCGTTCGCGCGACAAGCCCGAAGCGCTGTACGCGTACACGCCGTACGAAATGCGCAACGTGCTGACTTACGTACACCTCAACCAACCGAAAGAAGCCGACGAACTCCTTCACAGCCTGCTGCGGGATCGCCGTCCACTGGAATGGCAAGTGCTGGCCGAAGTAGTGCATTCGCGCCTGCGCCATCCCGGCTATCTCGGCGACATGCCGCATACCTGGATCGGCGCCGAATACGCGCGCACGATTTTCGGCATGCTGATGCACGAGGGCGATCAGCGCCTGTCGCTGTTGCCCGGTGCGCCGCCCTCGTGGGTGGCCGGCGAAGGACTCAGCGTCAGCAAACTGCCGACCGCCCATGGCGCATTGACCATGGCCGCGCGACAGAACGGCAAGCAGCTACGGGTGACTTTGGGTTCCGGGCTCGCCAAAGACACGGCCTTGCAGGTCTATTGGCCCAATCGCAAAAAACCCGCGCGCGTCACCGTGGACGGCAAGTCCCTATCGGACTACGACGCCAACGGAATCCAGTTGGACAAACCATTCAAGGAATTAGTGGCGCAATGGTGAAGCGCCCGACGGACCAGCATCCAAGATCCGAATTCCCACCTGTAGGAGCGACGTAAGTCGCGAAGTGCTTAGCCTTCGTGGAAGCGCTCACTCTTCGTGGATGTGACCGACGGGATCTGATTAGGTGCTTCGCGACTTACGTCGCTCCTACGCGGCGGCTTGTCGGATCGCTTCCCGTTCAGAACCCGGAAAGCAGGGTTCCCAGCATCATGCCCAGGCACAGGAAGCATGCGGCTCTTAATGTCTTCATAAATCCTTCCCGCCTACCCTCGTAGCACCATCTTCCACCTGTCCCGTGAGGCGGCCGTGACGCCGCCGCTGCCGGGATTACATACCTTTTTAACGACCTGAACCGCATAAAGCGGACACCCCGTTTCTGCACGCCGTCCTCACATTGGGTTGCCGACTATCGGTGCATATTAATTGCGGCCCTTCCGAATCCAGCCCTTGGAGCAGTCATGACAGACCAACCCGACGAAGCTGGCCACGACAACGACACCACACGCCTGATTTCCCTGCAGCAACAACAGCAGGTGCAATATTGGACGACACGCTTGGGCGTTTCTCGTAACCAGCTGCTACAGGCCATCGACGCCGTGGGCGACTCCGCGCCTCAAGTGGAAGCCTGGTTGAAATATCAGGGTCAGCTCACTACCTGAGTCGCCATTGTTGTCGCGCAGGTTGACAGCGCGCGCGGATCAGAAGCGCGGTGAGGTCAGCTGCTCGGAAACTTCCCACAACCGCTTGGCGACTTCGGTATCGCTCGGTTGTGCAGATATCTTCGCCGCTGCTGGGGTGCCTTTGAGTTCGTAGAATCCGTCCGGCCCGTAGTAACCGGCATTGGTGGCCGCAAGCGAGCTGGCCGCGAATAGCGTGGGCAAGGCGCCAGCGGCGGCGGATTGGCTCAACCATGGTTTGAATACCGCGCTCAACGCGTTGAGCGCGCGCTGCCGTCCTTCCGAATCCGGTCCGTTGGCGACCAAGTCGGTCAGCGCCCAGCCCGGATGCGCCGCGTTGCTCATCAAACCCCAGCCGTTGGCGTCGCTGCGCCGCTGCAGTTCCAACGCGAACATCAGCATCGCCAGTTTCGACTGGCTGTAAGCCTTCCAAGGCTTGTAGAGCCGTTCGCCCTGCAGATCGCCGAAGTCGATCCGACCCTGGCGATGCGCCAAGCTGGCCAGACTCACCACGCGCGCGCTGTCGCTTGCGCGCAACAACGGAAGCAGCTGCGCGGTCAGCGCGAAGTGACCCAGATAGTTGGTGCCGAACTGCATTTCGAAACCATCGCCTGTCGTCCGCCGCTTCGGCAGCGCCATCACGCCCGCGTTGTTCACCAGCGTATCCACCCGCGGAAACTTTTCCGCGATGCGCTTTGAGAAGTCGGACACCGAGGCGAGACTGGCCAGATCGAGCGTCTGCCAATGCAAACGCGCCGAAGGCATCGTTGCGCGGATAGCCTGCAACGCGGCGCCCCCCTTGTCTTGATTGCGCCCGGCCAGGATCACATCGGCGCCCGCCTCGGCCAGCGCGAGCGCGGTTTCGTAGCCCAGCCCGCCCGTGGCGCCGGTGACGAGGGCGATCTTTCCGCCTTGCGGCGGGATGTCGTGCGTAGTCCACCGACTCATGATTTCTTTTCTCTCGATTTCGTCCGGGAAGGAATCATTGCGTCGCCAGCCACCAGGCCTCGCCTGCTTGCGGTTTCTGCAGATCCAGGCGCTGGCCCATGTGCGGCGTGGCCAGGCTCACGCCCTTTTCCGCCGCCAGCGCGGAGATGCGGTCGAAAGGCTCGTGCCAGGCGTGCATGGCCAAGTCGAAGGTGCCGTTGTGCACCGGCATCAACCACTTGCCCTTCAGATCGAGATGCGCCTGTAGCGTCTGTTCCGGCTGCATGTGCACGTGCGGCCATTGCTTGTCGTAGGCGCCGGTTTCCATCAGGGTCACGTCGAATGGACCGAAGCGCTCGCCGATGGCTTTGAAGCCGTCGAAGTAGCCCGTGTCTCCGCTGAAGAACACGCGCAGGTCGTCGTCTACGATCACCCACGAGGCCCATAGCGATTGGTTGCTGTCGAACAGACCGCGGCCGGAGAAATGCTGCGCAGGCGTCGCCACGAAACGCAGGCCGTCCACCGTGGCCGCCTGCCACCAGTCGAACTGCTGCACCTTGTCCGCGGGTACGCCCCATTCGATCAGGGTGTCGCCCACGCCCAGCGGCGCCAGGAAGTAGTCGGTCTTGTCGGCGAGCGCGAGGATCGCGGCGTGATCCAGATGATCGTAGTGATTGTGCGACAGCAGCACGCCCTTGATCGGCGGCAGCTCGGCAATGGAGATCGGCGGTTGATGGAAACGCTTAGGTCCGGCCCATTGCACCGGGGAGGCGCGGTCGGAAAACACCGGATCGGTCAACCAGAACTCCCCGCGCAGTTTCAGCAGCAAGGAGGAATGCCCCAGCCGGAACAAGCTGCGGTCGGGCGCCGCCATCAGTTCGGCGCGGGTCAAAGTCTGCAGAGGGATCGCGCCGGCCGGCACGGTGTCGCGCGGCTTGTTGGTCAGCACGTTCCAGGCCAGGCGCACGGTCTTCAGGAAGCCTGTGGGCGGCGTGGGCACCGCATTCTGAAACTTGCCCTCGTGCAGCTGCGGCGAGTCCGGGTGGGCGGGAGTACGGGAGGTGGCATGCAGGACACAGGCGGTCATGGCTAGGATTCCAAGCAAACTCAGGGAGCGGAGGGGAAATTTCATGGCTAGCTACGAGAGCGAGGCGATGAGGATCACGGCCTTACACTGCACAGTGTAGTTCCCGTATTTCTAAAAGTAAACTGCTCGGTGTAAAATAGCGGCATGTGCCCGATTTCTAAGCTCTCCCCCGCCCCGCAGCGCCTGACCGACCGCAAGCGCGAGGCAATCCTGCAGGCGGCCATCGACGAATTCCGGGGTAATGGCTTCGAAGCGACCAGCATGGATCGCATCGCCGCTACCGCCGGCGTCTCCAAGCGCACGGTCTACAACCACTTCCCCAGCAAGGACGCGTTGTTCGCCGAGATCCTGGTGCAGCTGTGGGAAAAGAGCACGGCCCTGATCGACCTGGCCTATCGCTCCGACCGTCCGCTGCGCGAGCAGTTGCTGGAACTGCTA
>Ga0307513_10002606_pt1 | contig 24919 bp, 14 predicted proteins | sample 15_EM_MG_FD_202174 | JGI IMG/M metagenome (GOLD analysis project Ga0307513, IMG submission 202174) | Populus trichocarpa ectomycorrhiza microbial communities from riparian zone in the Pacific Northwest, United States - 15_EM | ecosystem: Host-associated > Plants > Roots > Unclassified | place...
TCATGAGACCAACATCAAGAAAATCACAGAAAAACTTTTCACTGGTTTGACATAACAATCTTCTTCGGTTACATGGGTATGAAAAATTATATAGCAATTACAAAGTTAAAAGCAAAAGAAAAGGTAAAGAGAGGCGTGGCTGAACTAAAAAAAATTAAAACCAAGTGAAGAAAGGTGTGCCTTTGATATGAGGACAGCTAATAGGAGGACAGATAAGCATGGAGAAGCAGGAGCTTAACAATTCTTAAAAATTATGGGATATGGATTGTGGAGTACAGAGAAAAATGAGAGAGGAGAGAGTGGGAGACGCAGAGAGCAAACTAAAGGGAGGGGGCGGCTGTCTTCAGAATGTTACTTTAGGTTTAGGGTTACGAAAAAAACATGTTATTTATACTCTTTTTTTGAATGGTGGCTGGGTTGAACCGGTTCGGTTCAATCGGTTTCAGACTTTGAAAACCGAAACTGAACCGAACCGAATTTTTTTTGTGATTTTTCAATCGGTTAATTCGGTTTTTTTGGTTGTTTTTTTTTTGTTTTTTCGGTTTAATCGATTATTCGGTTTTTTTGCTCACCCCTATGAGCCACCACCTACTCATTATATTTTCTAAATATATTTTTACTATGAAGATTAATTTTTTAATTTAATGTTTAATTAGTGTTAACAACATTTTCAATTTATTAATTTATATTTTTTTCATTTATTTTATTAAACATAAATATCTCTGTGTTTTTCAATTAAAAAAAAATTCATGACTTCCAAACAAGCATCATTAACACAGGCGATTTCTTCTCTTGCGTTAAAGATTAACTTTGAAATTGAAATTAGTATCTACTGAACATTATTCACCATGGAAATGCAATGGAGTCACAATAATAAGGCATATTTCCATCACTCCACGTCACCTTGCCATAAGAAACCATCTTGCTGAAGAAATTACACTTCCAATCTGCATGAAAACACCAGCAAGTATGGAAGGCCACTCAAGTTATCCAAACAGAACTAGAAATATTAAGTTCATAGGAAATTATCATATGTAGTTATATACCTAATCCAAAAACATGTAAGACGAAAGGAAAGATATGTAGTTATATGCAGGAAGCAGGATGAGCAAAAAAACTAAAAAACTGATTAAACCGAGAAAACAAGAAAAAATAACCAAAAAAACCGAACCGCGAAAAAAACCAATTAAACCAATTAGAATTTTTTAAAAACTGACCAGTTCGGTTCGGTTTCGGTTTTCTAAGCCTGAAACCGAAAAAATTGAACCGGGCCAAACCGGAAAAAACCGAGCCAAACCGGTTTTTGTTTTAAAATAACCAAACCAAACCGAACTGGAACCGGTTCGTTTGAACCGGTTCCAGTTCGGTTTCGATTTAAAAAAAAAAAACCAATTTACTTACTGAACCGAAAATGATTACCCCTAACAGAAAGTTCCAGTAGAAGGGAGAATGAACCAAAACAAGAGTGCATGGGTTATTCAAAATTCCGATGAAATGATAAGTGCGGAAACCCTCATGCTTACAGGTTATCTGACAAATAGAATCTGCTCAACCCTCATGCTTATCAAGTTTAACATGACACAGTATTGCACTGTTGCTTCTTCCAATCTTGCTAACAGGGACAGCTACCAAAATATGTAGGCCTTCCAAATCATCGATCCATCATGCAACTCATATATAAGAAATCAAAACCACACAAATGTGGTAACTAATAAGAACAAGAATCCCACACATTAGAAAATAACAGATTAGGGGAAAGATAAGGAGCAGAATGCAGGTTTCACTGCTAATCCTAAGCATGTACTACAATTCCCATTCCATTTTACAATGAGTGTGGCCTTTTACAAGCCAAAAGAAACTCGAGGTCATTCTGTTGTAATCGACCATCCCATCTGCACTCTCTACAAAGCTCCCGAGCTTCACTTCTTTTAGGTCATGTCGCCAACATTTTACTTTCCTATGGTTGCAGCATGATAGAGCTCTTTTCGAAAACCCACAAAGATACTGCCATTCAAGCAAATTATTACATCAGAACTTACCAAGATATATCCATCAAAACTGAAAGTGACACAAGCATCACCATTAGGCAAGTAGCACAACACACATACCTCTACATATCTCTTTTGCTCATCAGTGGATCTTATAAACAAGTTTTTGGGACGAGAAAAGAAGAACAAACCATCCATAAAATTAGCATAAGTCATTATCGGAGATGCAGAATGTACTGTTAGGACCACATTGTCGACCACATATGGAGAGGCATTGTTGCTCAAGTCTTCCAAATTAAGTGAACTCTAAATTCACAATGAAAATGTACTTATATCATGATATATCTGAAGAAGCATATGTAAAGGTCTACCAGAATTTAAAGAGAAAATGCATCAAGTAGTTCATATATATGACAAGAATCTCCAAATAAGCATATACAAAAGCATACGATGTAACTTGAATTGCTATACGTATTACGTACCATGATTGTTGTTAGATATACATATACGTGTAGATATACAAGCTGATTCAACTTCGCAAGAAATTCTTTCAGTGTCATATACCAAAGAATGTCAAGGGTGTTCATCAGGCTAAATTCAACTTGCCAATGACAAGATGGAGCATTTATCAATGAAACCGGTACAACAGAACCACAGTACTTGCATGAAAGTAAATTTGGAGTATTGATCTCAATATCCATTATATTCTCGCAAGAATGAATTTCCAAACTCTTAAGCCTCCAACTTGAAATTTTCACCTTTTTCAATACCGGACAGTCACCAACTCTCAAACTCTCCAAGACATGAAACTTTGGAACCAAATCTTGTAATAGAAGTTCTGTGACAAAAGAACCAGATAGGATTAAACTTTTGAGTCCTTGACAAGCATCCACGCTAACAATAGGTTTCACTGATCTTACAGTAAACGAGCAATGGAAACTTTCAAGACTTGGTGATTTGATCTCAACACTCTCAGGCTTAGATAAGTGAGAGTAAATTTCAAACTTCTTGAGCCTGAGAAGCTCGAAAACCTGAATTTTTTTTAAACCCCAACAAAATCTTAGAGATATATCCTCAATTAATGGACAGCATGTGACAATTCTTCTAAGCAAATGATCATCCATTTGGACTTCCTTGAGTGCAAGCTTCTGAAGAGAATGCAACTTTATGCAGAAGGACTCCTCGAGCTTCACATTACAACCGAATAATTTCAAAACAGTGACTGATTTAGCAGCAAAAATAGCATCAGGCATACTGTAGGGTTTTTTAAAGTGTAAATAACCAGGTAAATCAATGCCAAAATCAACCTCTTTCGCACCATTTTCAATAACCTTCTGTACCCATTTGTCCAAATGAGAAGACAACTCCAGATCAGGGAGGACAAGAAAAAGTTTAAACTTCTGCATGCTAAACTTGTACTTGCAGAATCTGAAAATTGACGTATCCACATAATTCATGAATTTTGTTAGCATTTGGCGATATTCATCAGAAGCATTCTCACTATACATAGCATCACTACTTTGTCCTGCGCAGTCACCCCAACTGAAATCTAAAATGGGATAAGTGTCAAGCACAAGTTTCCACCTTTTGGATAGGATACTAGTTCGAAGTACATCTTTAGTGGGGAGGAAAGACAGAATATGATGAAGAACACCATCAGGAAAACGCGAAATATGATCCATGGGATAAATCCCCACCACTAAGGACTTATATAGTGAGAATGATACGGCTAGTGAGATTTACCAGAAAGCCAAAGCCAGTTTTTATTTAGCTACTGCACCCTGCAATTTGTGTTAAGAGAACATTTCAGTAAGGACTTATATAGTGATGTGACCTACTAATCAGCGTGTTGAAGACAAAGCAATCATAACCAGGAACAGAATAAAAACATACAAATAAGATAGAAACAAATCAGAACTCAAAATATGAACTTCTGGGCCATTAAAATAAAAGGGGAAAGGTGGAGTTACTGCTAGGGTTATCAAAACAGAAACAATTCACACAAAACCAAAACTACAGATTGAAATTTGCAGCTATTTAGTATTATACTTGCAATTCGTATTGCTAGGAGAGCATTGTGCAAATATGTTTTGAAGCTGTGAAAAGTTTTACAAGAAAATGCAAAATGGGATCGTTGAAAACAAACAGCTATACCATTAGAGTTCACAAAAATAAAAACATGTACAACAAAAGAGACAAATGTAAACAAATTGTATTAAAAGGGAAGAGGAGAAGAACTTACAAGGAATTTGTTGTGCTTTGGCGTTAGAGAGACGGGGGCGGAAATGAGAGTTCAGAGTTCCCTCGAGTCTAAAGTCAGAAGGTTACGCAACTCAGAAAACTTTAGCTGTCGGTGGAGTACTGCCATTGGTCGGGCATTCCTTAAAAGAATCAACAATAAATTAGAAATGTCTGTTCTACACGGCATAAGTACAATACTATCGCCAGAGACACTTCTTACTCGTCATTACAACAATGAAATTATATTTTTATTCTTGACAAAAAAACTGATGAAGCTATGAATTGGTCCATTGGAGGTAGAATTATCTTTTCCATGCAACAAAAAATATCATGCTTTCGTGAGACTCTTAATTTTTATTTTTATTTTTAAAGCACAATTAAGTTACGGTTATATCTTTAGAAAATAAAAAATGAATATGCACAAAGAGATTTCTTCGATTTTTTAATTTTTTAAAATAGTTAAATTGCTGAAATACCATATGAATCTAAAAAAATAATATTGAATTCAATGGTGTTTTAGTCTTTTTATTTTGATTTTTTTTAAATTTGATTAGGGGCTGTTTAGTTATTTTCAGTAATTCAATATTATTTAAAAACAATTGTTGACACCCGCGCCATTCGGGTGGCTCGTGCGGCTCTATCTTATTACCAAGATCCTCCATTCACTGCGGTGTTGGGAGCAGTGAATAGTCCTCTTTCCAGTGATATGATGCATGCTCACAAAGAAGGTTCGGTTGGGTTGCGATTAAGTTTTTTTTCTTTCCTGTATCTTTTCTCTCTCATGTCCTTGAAATTCATGTCAACCGCTCCAAAAAGCAATTGTGTTCTCTGGTTTGTAATTTTATTGATTTTGGTACTCCTTATTTTGATTACCATTTATTTTGCTTTTAAACAAATTCATTAAATATAATTGGATAAATTGCTCATGTTGTGATATTAAATATATTGATCTATATATGTTTCTATTTTTCAATTTTGTTTTTGTTTATTGTTGATGACTTTGTTTTTTTTAGTTTAATGTGGGTGTCCGGGCCAGCTTGCGCGCACCTCGACTAATCCCACGGGCCCTGAAGTTAACGACCATGTAAGCCTCCAGTGGCTATCATATGAGCAACCACAGGGCTCAAACCTGATTGATGACTTTTTTTTATTTCTTTATATAGTGGTTATTGATTTGTTTAGTTAGATATGTGCATAAGTTTTTTAATTTACATCTAGAAACAAATTTTTTTATTATGTTTTGATGTTTTATATTTGATCCTTATTCTTATGATTTTATTTTTTTTGTGATTTTAACCGTCATTTTTTTATTGATGTTTTTTATTTTGAATTTTTTGTGTAATTTTAACCCTTATGTTTTTCATGTATAGCGCTTCTGATTTGATAACTCAGGCAATAGTTTGAAAAGTTAACGGGGATTGAAATCTTTTTTTGTCATGTTTTTTTTATCAATATCATCATTCAATATTGTTTTTTAATTTTATGTTGCCTCATATTTTTATCATATTATTTAATTAATCAAGATTTAAACCGGTTTTTGAATTTCTCTTAATTTTTAAAAATATAATTGTTTCTTAAACTTTTTTTTCTAATTAAAATTTATTTGATCCGATCCATGAGCATCACGCAGGCTACCAATCTAATGTTTTTTTTACTGTATCCAATCACACTCTCACATGTCAGTATGAATCAGTTGGGGCAAATAAATAATATTCCACTCAAGTACAAATATATTCAACATCATTTTCTAATCTCTTTGCAGTGTGAGATCTGCTACTGTGTTGCTGCGCAGCTAAAAGTTCATTAGTTTCCTTCTGTATTAAGCTGGGCTGTCTCTCTTCCTTTGGACTGTATATTGTGAACATGGGCTTTCCTTACGTTCTTGGACCCATGTAAACGGGCCGTTCTTGGATCTCTTGCAAGTATTATTGTGGACTTAACCACGGGCTTTTGAATGACTAATTTTGGACCCAAAAAAAAGAGCCTGCACGTTTGAAATTTCTGCTGAGAAAACGAACAGTGTCATAACTTGGAGTGCAAAATTGCAAGCCCTCTATTAATGACCTGATACTTTTGTCTATTTTTTTATTATTATTATTTTAATGGTGGCATAAAAGGCATATATGACCAAATTATATCAGAGAAAAGGTAAGAGTTCAATATGAAGAAAAATTAGATAATTGATCCATACTGCCCTGCGGATGGATCAAAATTTTTTTAATACATTAAAAATATTTAGATATTGCTATTATTTTTCACTAGAAAAAAAATTCAATTACATAAAAGTTGATTCAATATCATTCGGTCAATTTGCTAGTTTTAAAGACAACTTGAATAACTAGTAAAAACGTAAATTAGGTTAAAAAATTCAAGACGATATTTTAAAAAAATATTAAGATGAGACATATTGGATCGACTCGAGTTAATTTATCAAATCTACAAACCCTAATCATGAAACCATAAAACCCTAATAGAAATAAAATCAAAATAAATTATGAAAACTAATTCTCAATCAACATAATATCGAAGAATAAAATTAAAAAATAAAATCATTAAAAATAACATAAAAACAACCCAAGTCAACCTGTGTTAACATGTTAAACTCACAATCTATGTCATGAGACTAAAATAACCTTATAAAAAGCGAATTAAAACAAATTATAAAACCTGATCTCCAATCAATCTAATGCTGGAGGATGAAATTGAGAAAAGCTTCAATTAAAAAAATGACACAGAAAAAGGACTCGATTCAATTCGTGTTAACCTTTCAGACTCACAATTCAAGTCATAAAATTGAGATAATTCTATAGAAAACGAATTGAAACAAATTATAAAACTCAATACCCAATCAACCCAATGTTGGAGGATGAAATTAAAAAAAAAAATTCAATTAAAAAAAGAGCACAAAAAAATTACTCGAGTCAACCCTGGTTAACCCATTAAACCCTTGACCCGATCAGTTAACCTTATAAAAAACAAACCAAAAAACAATCTGAGTCAATCCAGGTTAACCTACCAAACCCACGACCTGGGTTATAAGGTTGAGATAACTCCTTAAAAAGTAAATAAAAACAAATTATGAAGCATAATTCTCAATCAATCCAATGAAATTAAAAAAATAATAATTTAAAAAATAAACTAAAAAAACTACCCAAGCCAACTCGTGTTAACCCGCCAAGCCTGTGAATTGGGTCATGCAACTAGAATAACTTCATAAAAAAACAAAACAAAACAAATCATGAAGTCTAATTTCTTATCAATAAAATATTGAAGGATAAAATTAAAAAAAAAAGGTTAATTAAAAAAAAAAGGAAAAAACCTAAGTCAACAGGTTAATTCGCCAAACTCACAACTCGGGTTATGAGACTGAGAAATCCCATAAAAATCAAAATAAATTATGAAGCACAATCCCAAAAAAAAAATGTAAAAAGAAAAAAAAACACAGATTTAAAAAACAAACAAATAAACAAAACAAAACACTATTGAAAATGCACCTCTTTTAGTGTTTTGTTAACTATCAACGTAGCACATCCGCGAAACAAGCGATTCTTATTAAGAACGTGTTTGAGAGTGTTATAGCGGTTACTTTTTAAAGTATTTTTCGCTATAAAATGTATTAAAATAATATTTTTTATATTTTCTAAAATTTAATTTTTATATCAGCACATCAAAACGATCCAAAAACATTTAAAAAATTAATTTAAAACAAAAAAAATAAATTTTCATGAAAAACAGTTTCAACTGCTACCCAAACAGGCACCAAAAGTAATGATCTCTCAACAACCAAAGCAAGTCCCGCTTACTTTTCAACACCACAAACGAACCTGATTTTGTTTGTTTGAAATGGAAATAGGAGTTCTTTCTCTTCCTTTACAAAGACAATAGAAAGTGAAAGAATAGACCACACTTCTAATATATAAAAGTATCGAATTCGCAAAAATCGAGGTCCGATAAAAAGTTGGACATTAGAAAGCCCAAATGTATAGGAACGTGGTTGGGCTAAAACGTGGGCCTAGTAGAGATGTTAGCCCATTTAAAAAACCATTCTAGAGATATAGTATCATCCACGCGGAAAATACAGAGCCTCCAAAAAAAATCAAAAAACCAATTAAACTGAGATAACAGGAAAAAAAAATCAAAAAAACTGAACTGTGAAAAAAAACTGATTATACCGATTAAAAACAATTCGGTTCGGTTTCAGTTTTAAAAGGCTAAAACTGAATAAACCGAACCGAACCAGTTCAAATAGAAATAAAAAAACCTATACTATAAATAACTTCTGAACCCATCTACATATCTACTTTTTAGCCTATTCTTCTAACTTAGCAAACCCAGTCGCCGCCCCTCCCTCTTCCCCCCTCACTTCCTCTTGTTCAATCTCTCAATCAAATCTTCATCTCTATTCTCTCTCATCTACATATCTATTTTTTAGTTTCTTCTTCTAACCCTAGCAATAGCAAACCCAGCCGCCACCCCCTTCTCTCTTGTTCAATCTCTCAATCAAATTTTCATCTCTTTCATCTACAGATCTACCTTTTAGTTTCTTCTTCTAGCCCTAGCAAACCTAGCTGCCACCCCCTCCATCTTGTTTAATCTCTCGATCAAATCTTCATCTTTCTCATCTACAGATCTACTTTTTAGTTTCTTCTTCTAACCCTAGCAAACCCAGTCGTCCCCCCCAGTCCCTCTTGTTCAATCTCTCGATCAAATCTTCATCTCTCAATCTTTCTATCTCTAAATCAAAACTAGTAGTCGCTCCTTCAAGTTCTTTGTCTCTTTAAGTTGGATGAGAAATTTGATGCTGCCTATTCTATTTTCTAAATTGTTTTTTTTTCTTTTTTGTTTTTATCAGTTTATATTAACTTATTTTGTTAAACTTTTCAGGTGAACTATTCAAGAGAACCAGATGTAGTTTTAATGTTCATGCTTGCGCGCCTCAGTAGTTGGTTTTTTTCTTTGCAGTTTCTTCTCACTTTGTTTCTGAGAAAATACAAGCAATAAAATGTTAAAAGCATATGGTTTAGTTAACAATAATTCTAAAATAGCAGAATCTTTCCTTTTGTTTTTGTGGGAGTTGGGACAAAGACAAGTAATGCGTTTTATTTCAATTTCAAGGGACTCCTGCAAATTGTATTTTTTTAGTTTTATCAGAGACATTGTTTTTTTGGTCTAGGCCCATTGTTTTCAAGGTCTTAATCATTTTCCATGTTATGTATACTTTTATTTTGGATTTTGATTAGAGTTGATTGGTTTGAGAAAACCACTGGGTGCAAATTAAAAGATATTTCTTCTGTCATTTGAGATGAATTCTGGTAATGAAAAGTTAAATAATAAATATAGGTTTTTTATATCAATTACAAGCCTTTTAAATGACCCCATCAAAAATCACAAAAATGCCTAAAAAATCAAAAAAAAATTAAACCGATTTTTTCTAGTTTTTCCCTTCAATTAACCGAACCGAAACGGGTCGGTTTGAACTGATTTTGGTATTTTTTTTAAAAAAATTGATCGTCATAACTGCATCTACGGTTTGATTACTTCTGTAGCATAACCATATTTTGAACAACATGTTTGTCAGCTTTGTTCAAGGTGTCAGCATTAGCGATGGCTTCAAGTCGTGGTAGTATAAGCTTGACAACAACATCAACATCCATTTCTTCAAAAACCCAATTTGTTATTGCTCTGAAAACCAACCCTTTTGTCTTAGATTCTTGTTGTACTGCACAAAAGAAGCTCCTTTTCTGTTCGAGCCATGGGTTCTTCTGCTTCTTCTTCCCAGAAACCTGACAACATTCAAGGTCCACTCTTTTTCTCTACTGATAATTTTTTTTCTTGTTTATATAATTGTTAGTTCCATGAAGTTTCAGCTATTTTTTATTTCTGTTGTTTAGTGATTATGTTTAGATGATGTCACTCAATAGTTGATTATAATGGTATTGCACATTAGTTTTTGTTTGAGACTTTAATTATTGTTAGGGGATTCAGGTAGTTTGTGTTTCTTGTTATAAAATAGTTGGATTCCTTAATAGCTCATGATGTTATTTTCCATTTATTCAGAAGCTTTGGCCTGTATTGAAATTCCTGTGGTTTTGGTGAAGAGAATGTGGTCATGTGGTAGAATCATTTTAAATAGATAGAAAGGGTTGAGAATTTTTCTTGGTCTTAACATGAAGGTCACTTGGTAATGAATGCTGCAACTGCTGCTTGCCGTAGTGCATAGAGGCACTCTTCATAGCGGTGCTGAATTTTAATTTGTTATTTTTCCGGTCAAGTAATTTTGGTTTTAGGTTTTTCTCTGGTGTGGTCAGTGGGTTTTGTTTTTGGAACTCTATATCACGCCTTTATATTTCAAAATTCTCAGTGATTAGGTCAGAATTTGCAGTTGTTTTGATTCTTTGAACCAACTGTTGTGAGGATGGTGGTTGTTTGCTCTTTCTTTCTCGTCACAGCTTTCTTTTGAATTTTAATTCAAATCCCACTCACCAAAGACTTTCTTTCCCCTTTCTTTCCTTCATCATTTGGTCAAATACACAGTAGCGTTACCTCTGAAGTTAGAAAGATACACTTTTATTAATTGTGGTGATATTCGATTCATCTTGATTGTGTCTGACAAGGCCTGTGGACTATGACATGTCTTAAATTCAATCTGTTTTCCCTCTCTTGTATTGCCTAGAGCGTAGTTGGAGAACGAGACTGCTGGGTTCGTAGTCTTGGAAGGGGGTTCTCTGGATGTGTTATGCCACACATCTTATAAGGATGTTACTGTAAGTTTAATTTCAATCTGAACAATCTGCACTCACCTTCTTTTGAAGTGTTAATGATAGAATAGATTGTTTTGCATCTCCAAATTGAAAGTTTGAGAGAACTTGAAAACTATGAGATTGAGGACGGCAATATCATTGAAATGTAGAGTGCTAGTGGGCTGATTTTGACAGAGCATATCAACTGTCAGAGTGATTTTGTTATGAGCTAAAACAGAGTTGCTGTGGTGTTCCTCCCCCTTCCAAATACTCATTGATTTCACCAAGTTCTGAATGATTTATCTGAATCCACTACCAAGCGATCAGGTTGATGCAGTATCAACTCAGTTGATGAAAAGCTTTTTGATTTTAGCTCATTATATGCCTGTCCCTTCCATGCAGTAAGAAATCTTTAGAGAGTAGTTTTTTTATTTTATTATTAATGTGGGTGTCCGGGCCAGCTTGTGTGCACCTCGATTAACCTCACGGGCCTTGAAGTTAATGAACATGTAAGCCTCTAGTGACCCTGAAGTTTGTGGGACTCAAACTGATAACCTCTAGAGAATAAATCCAGGGCTTAACCAGTTAAGCTACACCCCTCAGGATTGAGAATAGTTTTTATTGTTAAGCTCTCAAGATCAGAAATTAGAGCTACAGATTGAAGCACTTTCTCATTGGATCGACTGTATACAGAAATCTACATATATGTAATGTGTGCACGTGCAAACACACTCATATTTATGTGTTTCTGTTGTTCTTGTGAAGTTGCATCTATGAGTTGTATATTTAAACTTTGGTTTCTCCATTAAGGAGCACCATTTTCAGCTGCAGACAGATTAGTTCCAGTATCCTCATAGGACTTGAGCTTCTCAAAGAATGGCGATTGGAAGGTGGAACAGTGGACTAATAGATATCATCATCGTTCATTTATGGTGGAGCTGAGAACTGTGGAATCTGCAGATGATTAGTGGCTTGAGCACCATAAGCAAAAATCAGAATAATCATCTGCCTATATCATTTTAATATGTAACTGTGTTGTGATATCAAGAAATACAACAAAATGAATTCAAATCATGAAGAGGAATCATTGGATCCTCTTTATATCCGATAATATTGCGGATCAAAATTGGTTGGCAAAGGTCAAAGCTTATTTATTATAGAAGAACAAAGAACAAAAAAAGATGAATAAATTATAAGGTGATGGCCAGCTGCATTCATTGTTCCAACTTCCATGCAACCATTTTCAGCTGCAGACAGATTAGATCCAGTATTGAACAATTTTTTTTTTTTGTTAGTATTCCATTTCCTGAATAATATCGCATTGAATTGGTCATTGAACAACTATATAAAAAGAGAAAATTCTGAGGCCTCCTGTAAATAATTTTTGGATTATTTCAGGACTTGAAGAGACAGCTTTGAAGTTAATGAGTGTTTTTTTTTTTTTTTGTTACAACTTGCCTTTTAAAGTTATTTTCTAAAATTAAAAAATAAATTAATGTTTTTTTGATATTATGCTGGTGTTAATGTAAAGATATCAAAAATAAAAAAATAAAAAAAATTAATTTAATATATTTTTAATAGATAAATATTTTAAAAAAAACATAGTAAACACACTTATTTTAGGGTATTTTAGAATTCTAATACGGTTTCATAAAAGTTACGAGGAATTAACACAAGTCAATGACTAAAAAACAATTTCAATGGCCAACAAAAAATGGGTCATCAGGGATATATTAAAATTCTGTTTTCAATACACTCAGTATCATTATAAATATATCGACGAGACGATTCTAACCACATATTGAAAGACCACCAAACATGGTCGTAATTTGTTAGGGTTTTATTCGGGGTTAATTTAGGGTTAATTACAATATCATTTGAAGTTCTTCCAAGAGTCCCGGTATATCTCTAGTGACCCATTTTTTTTCTTTTTTTTTTCTCATTTCTCTCTCCTCCACATCACTTTAATTTTTTTTTCTTTCTTAACCATTGGATCTTCAATCCCATCTTTTGGACATTGTATCTTCATAGAATTTTTTGTTGACTTTTGTTTATGTTAATTAATTTGTAAAAGAATAGTGTTTTGCAATATTCACTAAACATATGCTATTTCAAATTGTGGTTAGGTAGAAAAAAATATTTTAAGACGCCACCGCTATTCCAAATAGCGGTTGTGTACAGAAACGATATTTTGAAACACGATTGTGTTCAAACTGTATTATTTTTTAAATATTTTTTTAACATGTGTTATTGTCTCAAAACTTTTAGCAAACTATGCTAATTTTTTTAAAAAAAATCCCTTACTATATGACTTTTAATTTTTTTTTTGTAATTATGGAAATTTATCAAAGAATATATCCTGAGTTTTAGGTCGTGGTTGTGAGTGTTATAACAATTGTTTTTAAAAATATTTTTCATTTGAAAATATATTAAAATAATATTTTTTTTATTTTTAAAAGATTATTTTTTATATCATAATATCAAAATAATTAAAAAATATTAAAAAAATAATTGAAAATAAAAAAAATTAATTTTCTTTATAGGACGAAAAGAAACCTTCTACTAAGGTCGTGAAATGAAAGCAGTGGCTGAAGGGAGTAAAGTAGTCACGTTAGAGACAATTCCAAATGTCAAAAGCTGCAGCAAAAAATCGTAGGCCTTTTTAGATGGAATCTAGTCATTGGCTTATCCAAGTTTAAAATAAAATAGAAGTATTTTTCTTCTGGTCAAAGCAAGACCCCACAGCTTTGATTGAATCGAGTCCGATCATTGATGTGACTAATTACATGGACACCTCAAAATCAACTCGACTACAGCTACACACCTCTGCCCTCCTCTCTTCTTCCTCTCTAACCCCACAAAAATAACTACAAAAAAACGAAGATAAACATTGAACGACGGAGGTTTGAAAGTCTGGGAATAATCTTGCTTTCACATCAGTCAAGATTCAGGCATGGATGACCTTCTGATATTGTAGCTTTTTATTTTTTACCGATCAAAGTTTATCACATGTCATTTTATTTTATTCTTAGATGAAGAATAAAATAAAACTAAAATAAATAACATGAAAAATAGATAAAGTTTTTTATATTTTTTTTTTACAAATAAAAGGTTAAATCAAGGTTGTTAATTCTATTCCGTTTCGTCTGAAATGACCTAAATATTTCATACCAATTAAAAAAAAAACAAAACGGAACAATTTTCATCTCATTTCAAATCTCGATCCGTTTCGGATTTTCCGGATAAATTTCGGCTGAAATATTCCGATTTCATTTTATATGTTCCGTTCCTGGCTTGAAAAGTCATTGAATCAAATTGAATTCGGTTCAATTTGATTAATTAAACCACCCAAGTATAAAAAACTCTTTTTCATTACTATTTTCAGTAACAATGATAATAATAATAATAATAATATTGAAAATGATTATTACTATTTTCATTAACAATTATATTAATTTTTTAAAATTAGATTTATCACTAATATACATAGTTTATATTCATGTTTATACTTTATAAGAATTTAAGCAAAACAAGGATGCTTTAGATCTCATTAGCCTTGATAACATTAACCTATTGAATGAATGAATTTGTGAAGAATCTAACATTCTTGATGAAGAGGATATAAGTTTGGAGACTATTGAAGCACCTTTGTTTACTTTAACTTTAGAGGATGAAAATATATGTTTTGATGACGAGAATGAGTTTGGTGGAAATGATCAACTATTGAAATGTTTAGTTGATGACTTTCCCTACATACCACCACAAGATCAAGATCCTTATTTCTATGTTAATGATGGAGATGATGTTTGATTTATGTTTCTTTTGTGTTAAAACATTTTACTTTCATAATATTTTGGTATTTTGTTTAAGTTGAATTACTTTAAGTTAAAGTTCTATTTGATCTTGACTATTTAGGAACATTTTAAATTTTGAAATTATATTTGTTTAACATTGTGTTTGTATTGCATAATTTATAATTAATTTATTTTGAATTTGATTTATGTTGGTTGAATTATATATATATATAGTACAACTCCGAAACGGCACGCCGAAATGTTCCGAAACCGAAACCGAAACATTCTATTCAAATTGAAAAAACAAAATACCTACCGAAACGGAATTGACAACCTTTGGTTATATATTATGATATATTGGCCTTCTATATTACGAAAAATGTCAAGTTTATAAAACTGAAAAAACAAAGGTATTAAAATGTCAATAAAAGGTGGGTATTGATGGATGGGTTAAAAATAGCAAGAAATGATTTTATTTAACAGAAATATCCTTGACAACAACGTTTTCTATATATTTTCTATTATATTCTAAATTTGTGTACTTATTTAATTCAATATATACATTTATTGTTATGTTCATGCATATAAAATTCAATTAATCATGTAATTTACATGCTTATCAGATAAGAAGAATTGATCCTACTGTTATGGTAACTTAATTTGGACACTAGATGACAATGATTTTTTGTGAAGAGATTATATCAATATGTATGGAAATAGAGATTTTAAAATGAAGAGGCCTAGGCAAGTCTAGCTTTGAGATAAAATCACATGCACGCGCTCAACTCGGCTCGGGCTGAGGTTAGGTTCGATCCAATTATAAAATTATATTTTTAGTATTATAAAATTATTTTTTTGCTAACCCATGAAATCACGTCTGTTAGTTATCTTTCTATTTTTCAAATAAAAAATGTTAAGTAATTAAAATTGAAAAGCTACCAAGTATTAAAATATTAAAAAAGGCAGGTGTTAATTAATGGGTTAAAAACGGTGGGAATTGATTCTATTTATTAACACAATTAATTCCTGCAGCTCCGAGATGGGGTGGGCTATCCAGAAGCCCTGAGAACTTATCAGCAGTGTTGTCAATTTTGTTTCATTTTGCTCGGAATGGTCGAAACATTCTATACTAATTCAAAAAACAGAACAAAATGGAACAAATTTCATCACATTTTAAATCTCGGTCCGTTCCGGATTTTTCGGCTAAATTCTGCCCGGAACGTTCCGGCTTCATTCCACATGTTATGTTCCGCTCTTGAAAAGTCATTGAATCAAATTGAACCTTATTCAATTTAATTAATTAATCACCCAATTATAAAAAGCTCTTTTTCATTACTATTTTCAATAACAATGATATTAATAATAATATTGAAAATTATTATTACTATTTTCAATAACAATGATATTAATTTTTTAAAATTAGATTTATCACTAATATATATAGTTTATGTTCATGTTGTTTTTTTCATGTTTATACTTTGTAGGAATTTGAGCAAAATAAGGGATGCTTTAGATTGCATTAGTCTTGATAACATTGACCTAACTTTATATTTAAAATATTTGTGTTAAAACATTTTACTTTCATAATATTTTGATATTTTGTTTAAGTTGAATTACTTTAAGTTAAAGATCTATTTAATCTTGACTATTTAGAAATATTTTAAATTTTGAAATTATATTTGTTTGGCATTGTATTTGTATTGCATAATTTATAATTAATTTATCTTGAATTTGAATTATGTTTGTTGAATATATATGAACAGTACAACTCCGAAACGGCATACTGAAACACTCCGAAACTGAAACATTTCATTTCAATTGAAAAAACAAAACATTTATCGAAACGGAATTGACAACCTTACTTAGCAGTATCATATTTTCTATTTTATTTATTAATTTGTCCGAAACTCATCAACAATATACAACAGTTTTAATTAATCCAAATATGTACTTTCAAGAATTAAAAAAAACCCAAAAATAATATTTTCTTAATAATCATTAATTTATTGTTAAGCAAACTTAAAGATTAATTATATTGTTAATTACAGGTCTAATCATTATCCAGCAATTCTTAAACATTTTTTTTCCTTTCCTCTTTCTTGTTTTCCCCTTGAAACAAACACACTCAGTTTTCCCTTTTTCTTTTTCCTCTCCCCTGTCGTACATATATAACGCATTATATCCTCCTCTCTTCTTTAATTTTCAATTTACGCTTTAATTTATTAAATACACAAGAAATGATTAGAAACAAATCTTTATATCCTTCATAATTAATCCTATAATAATTCATTTTCATTTCAATCTTATATCAAAAACATCGAATAAGAGCTGGTTCGTTGTTATTGTAATACCGATTATTTTTAGAAGTATATTTCACTTAAAAATACATCAAAATAATATTTATTTTTTTAAAACAATTATTTATAATGAGAAATAAAAAATAATTTAAAATAATAAAAATAAAATTTTTAAAGTGAAAGCAATTAATACGTTCCTATTTCATTGAAGTGACCGTGTAAGAAGACAAGTGCCACTTGCTGAAAGCGTTTAATTAGTAGAAGGGGAGCTAGCTGGTAGGAAGTTTAAGGACCAACCATTCATTTAATTAGGCATTACATGACAAGTTGACCTATAACACAGTCCTCCTCCTAATCAATCAACTATGACACTGCAACTGCTACAAGCTTGAAATTAACATCAATGGCCACTCAAGACACCATCAGGAAAAAGCATCCTTTTTCTTCAAATATCTACTGAGTAAAGAAGAATCTTTAGACAGACCTGGTCTAATTAATATGTATCATACTCACAACAAATTACTTGTAGACTCCAATATATATTAATCTGTGAAACGTCTCATGCTGAATTTGTTGGTGAGCAACCGCATGGACTAGGTCTACTTAAGAAGAATTTCTACACCCATGATGCCAAGCCAAGCAATTGATTATGATGTACCAGTAAAATACGGTATATGACACTAGTTGTTTCACCTCTGTCAAAACCCACCGCCAGCACCGTACAAACAAGCATAGAGCTCTTCAAGCTGCAAGACCTCACCATTCACTCCCTCATGTAAGCTAGAGCTGCCTCTATCATCACAAGATGAGTTACAAGAAAAATTAACAGCAGGTTGAGCTGCTGTTTCTTGGTTCACAGCGAACACCATCTGTTGAGCCTGCCACAGCTCCTCTTGAAGTCGCACCACCTCTCTTTCTAGTCGCCGCCTATCGGCTAGTGCATTCTCTAGTCTCACTTGGAGTGTATTATAATCAAGCTCTAGGCTCTGTGTCTTCCATCTTGCTCTCTTGTTCTGGTACCAAATAGCAATTTGTCTTGGCGGCACCCCTAGCTGGTTTGCAAGTTGAACCTTGAGCTCAGGCTCGAGCTTCTTGTTGGTTGTGAAGGTTCTCTCTAGGAGCCTCACTTGGTCCTCTGTCAGCCTCTTCTTGTTGTTGTGTTTTGGCAAGTACTGTTGTTTTTGTTGGGTTTGAGAATTGAAGAAGTCCATTCTGTTGGAGAAGCTTACAGAATTTGATGAGAGGAAGGCTGGAAAATGATTGTACTGAAAATTATGCAAATGGGAAAGTTTGGTTAAAGAAATTGGTGGGTTCATTTCGTTTTTATAGTATTATTATAAGGGTTTTCAGACTTCCTAAAGGCACCCCCCCAAAAAAAAAAAAAAAAAAAAAAAAAAAAAAAAAAATTTTTTTCAAAGATGGGGGAGAGGAATACAGGCGGCTATTTAAATATTCAAGTATACAAGGCCGGGACTCTGCGCGCGGTCATCACGTGAAGATGTTCATTTTAGTTTAGAGACATTCAATTATATATTATATTATACATATATATAAAGGACTAGCAGCAATGAAAAAGGTTGACAAAAATGAGCATTATCTTCTTTGTATTGGGTCGATTCTTGTCCTAACTTTAACTTTTACGACTTTTTTTTTTCTAGTGTGGTAACTTTTTTAATTTTAGATAATTTTTTAAAAATATGTTTTACTTTTAAAAAATTATATTGATATTTTTTTAATATTTTTAGATAATTTTGATGTGTTAATATTAAAAAATTAAAAAATATTTTAATATATTTTTAAATAAAAAATATTTTTTAAAAAAAACATTCTACGCCAATACCAAATACATATTCTATTGGATTAATTAATTATAAAAGATTTCATAGTTTGGTGGTCATATTTCCCGCTTTTATGAAGAAATTACAAGTTTATAAAGGCTTCAAGCTGCTTAAGATACGATAAGTGATCAATTGGGTTAAATTCATTTCTCTTGTTTTTTTTTTTAAAAAAAAGAATTTGTAGTGGATAAATTGATAGAAGTACATAATTAATTAAGTTTGCTATCCAAAAATCGAGATCACGTCATGTTCCCTGTTTATAGGTTGCATGCAGCATGACAATGAATTAAGCATTAAATATTCATGGTTGTTGTGCATGGAACATGAAGCCTCTCATAAGAATTAAAATAATTTATTTTTATAAAAGTATTTTTCAATTAAGAATTTATTAAATAAATTAACACATTAAAATTATTAAAAAACTTCTAAAATATATATATTAATTTATTCTAGTAAAAAGTAATTTAAAAAACATTTTAAAAGTAGAGGTTAATTGCTGCATTACCAAACAAAATCTCTGTGAAAATGCGATAATAGATTGCGACGAGCTAGGCCTTAACAAATATAATAAAACTCTTGACTAAAACTAGCTATTAACAAAAAGTCGAAGAGAAAAAAAGAAGAGAAAAATGTCACAGTACACTCCCACTTGCTTTTACAAGGACTGATCCTTCGGCTTTGCACGATGAAGTTAATAGTTTTGAAAAGAACAGATGCCCGTAAAAAGTAATTGAAGAATTTGACCGTCTCTGGTCGTTCATTTGATCGGTGCTCGCGTTCACGTGTGGCGGCTGCCCGCCGCCTGGGTAAAATTAGGTGACGGACAAGGTAGAGTTGAGAATTCTGGAAGTCCATGCAACAAGGAACTTCAGCACAAACATCAATGATTTATCAGACATTGCTAGAAGTTTGAAAAATTAAAATATTTTATTGGTATTTATCTCTCTTACCCTACAAAGATTTAGTTTATTTATTAATTTATTGAATTTGATTACTGATTCTCCATCAACTGCTCCTTTTAGGACCCAGAAATAAGAGATCCAAAGTCAGTCATACACCGACGCTGTATTTGAAAGTGAATCCAAAGTCATATTCCAACCAATCTGCCACAAATATGGTAATTTTCAGAACCCAGTGCAGCACACAAGCAGGCCTTTTCATGTCCAAGAGGTGCTTATCTCAACAAATGATCATTATAATTCTGTAAAATAACGTGTCCTATCCTTAACCCAAATTAAAAAAGAAAAGACGAAATATATGCAATCAGTAAATTTCACATTTAGCATAAATCATTTTAGATAATATGTAAATACAACGTTTTTACAAGTTCCTCACAACTTGCGAGCAGTATGGTCCTCGAATTCAACTAATTACTCTACAAATAGTTATTCCTGCTTCAATTCTGAATTAAATTTCCCCAACATAAAAGTCTTGTGAACGCTCTGATCTCTTACTCTACTCTTTTATTTTATGTTGTTGAATGTGTTTGCGATGAAGTGTTGCCAACTCTCTCTTTGAATGCATGCATGTGTTTGAACGACCAAGTGTTTTGATTATATGCCTGATCGAATTCCGTCTTCTTCTTTTTTTCCCTTCTTTTAAGTAGCTTTCTGTTCTTTATCATATTCTGGTATAGGTTTTCTTTGTTATAAAATCCTTCTAGCCTATCAGTTCCTTTTGGTATTTCTTGTGACAACCTCTTGGTTGCCCTAACAGGGCTAACTTCTCTCATTAGGGACTTGGGCGTGTGATCATATGGGATTCTGCATCTCATCATAATTTTGCAGCCAAAAAAAATCAGTGCATACCACTTTCTAATAGTGGAGATTATGTTCATAATTTTGACCCTCCAATCCAACGATGTCTTTTTAATATGATGATTTATTAATTTTTTTTCTTTGATGATTTTTAAAATTTCAATGAAGATAAATTTATTCCCCGATGTGATATAATATATATGTATTTGTTTAGGTAAATCATAATTTTCTGAAGTCTTCAAATATATGTGTAAATATAAATTTTACAACTATTATTAGATTTTTATTTTCAAACACTCATATTGATCTGCCTGCCTAAATCTTTGGTTAGTTAGTAGTATCAAGCATATATCATCTCGAATTCAAATAAAATCATTATCAGAAAATTGACAAATACAAACGGACACATGACAAAATATTTCCGGTAGATTGCGGCAATTGTTTTTGACTAAATATATATGCCCTCGCAGTATCCATCGGTAAACACCAACGAAAATATTTCCTTGGTATATACCAAGGGAATTACAGTGAAAAAAGAATGGATGAAATAAAAGTCAAGAAGTACGATGACATGTTATTTTTACAGACATAATTATCGACGGATTTAAATCTATCCATTAACACTACCAATAAATTGACAAATACAAACAGAAATATCGATGAAATTTTTTCATTTGTATATTGTGATGACCTTAACCGATAAAATTTTACATCTATGTATCCATCAGTAAACACCAACATAAAAATTCTATCGGTATATACCGAGGGAATTGCAATGGGAAAATAAAGAATGGAAAAAATACCAAACAATACGATGATATGTAACTTTTACAAATGACATTACCAAAAACATAACCCGACGGTAAAGTACATCCATAATATGCCAATGAAAAACTTTTCTCGGTATATACCGAGGGTATTACAGTGAGATTCAAAAAAAGCAAATCATACGATGACGTGATATTTTTACCAACATAATGACCAACGAAGTTACTGACGAAATAATTCTATCGGTAATATTTAATTTATGACCTGACGATCCTCCTCTCCCCTCCCCCCATTTCTCCTTCTTCCTTATGCATTTTGTTTTACAACAAATAGCCCACCCCCCCAATCTCAACACAATGCAACCTCCCACAACAAATTCAGCCACCACACCACATAGTTTGTCAGCATCTATGTTCTGATTCAATTTTTTTTTAAAGATTCTCCACCTTAAGTAAGCAAATGTACCCTTTTTTTTTTATTTGAACTCAATTTAAAAATGTTAATTTTTTCTTCTTCATATTTTTGGAGTTGTTTTATAGTTTTTTCTCATACAAATTTGTTGTATGAATTTATGATTTGTACATGTTAAGTTTGTTTTAGATTTTATAAAAAATTTTTTGTTTGTAAATTGATGAAACTTATGTTGAATTTTTAACTTAGGTGTTTTGTGATGAAATAAATAATGGCATATTTAATGGGTCTGTTTTATATTTTGTCAATTTTATTACCGAGTTGAAATTTTTAATAAATGTGTAGAAATTTAAATTTATGTAGATAATTGATAATGAATTAAGAGTACTATTAAAATATATTGAATAAGTTTGAGCTTAATCAATATTTTATAAATTTATTTAGTTAACGTAATTAATTAATACATGTTGTCATCATTATTTTATATAGATTAGATATAAGTAATAGATGATCATTCATAGATGTATAGAGATTCACCCCAAGGACTGAAGATGATAGATTATTGTAATGGGATTCAAGGTTTCATGAATTACGCACTATCTAATCCGAGAAATATTAGTGGAGAGGGTATTAGATATCCATGCTAGAGGTATAAAAATAAAAAACTTTCTTGATGTAGATGTTGTAACGATGCTTCTTCTACAAAAAAAAGTTTCATGGAGAAATACTTATGTTGGTATGCACATAAAGAACCATATGTTCCTCATAATACCATGATAGAAAAGATGCTTGGGTCAACTTTTAGTTCTAGCAACATGCATGGAGTTGAGATGAGGTCAGGTACGACAAAATTATTAAATGGGCGAAAAGCATTTTACCTGAAGGGACTAGGCTGGAAGAGAACCTATATACTGCTAATTTCATGATGAAACCCCTCAGCCTAGGATACCAGAAAATTGATACTTGTCCAAACTTCTACATGTTGTACTACCTTAAAAATATAGAGATGACCGAGTATTAATAAGCTACCTAGATTATCTCCACGTGATGTTACTTTTGAACAATTTATCTCTAATACTATCATAAACAAATAAATTATTGAATTCCTCATTGACAACATCGTCAATTTTTATTATCCAAAAACTCACAACTGACTGAATCTCAAATTTTTCGATAACAAGATGAATAATTTTCCACATGGTTCAGAACACGTGTAAGGACTGTTTAATTATTCTTATCTCTCGAGATATTTAATTTAATTACACATTTCTCATTAACTATGATGGATACAAATTTTTCACAACAACCCAACTCTCTGAATTAATTTTTTCAATTCGATTGTTGGATACAAATAATGCATATCATATTTATACCATTTTAATTAGTTTGTCGCCATAAAATTGGCAAATATTTGTATTGTAGTAGTTTTTATGGTTAGAGTTTTTAAAAAGTGGATTAAAAAATAGTTTTAGTTGTTGTAAAAAAAAATAGATTTTAAAAATATATGTTTTGTTAAAATTGTTAAAAGATTAATTTTTCATGAAAAATAGATTTTTATAAATGAAAAACATATTATTTTAATTTCTACAAGATTAATATAAATATACATGGCCAAGTATAAAATACAAAAATTATTTAATTAATCAAACATGTTTTTCTCTTCTAGGAAAAAAACAAAACTACCCTAATACGAAACAGTCCGAAAGAGAAAGAAAGGTCTATTGAAAGATGTAGCCGAGGTTAACTAGTTTTTAATCCCAGTGGTCAAACCTTCCACTCGTACAACGTGCGTGGATTGAGGCGGTAGTTAGTTTGATCTCCATTCTACAACATGCCTGGTTTGACACTAGGCCTTGGACGAGTGGAAAATAATGGTCATATGATGTCATTATCAAGGCAGTGTTTATTTTTGTATTTTAAAAATATTTTTAATTATTTTTTTAAAATTTTATTTTTATTTTTTGTTTCAAATTAATTTATTTTTGGTATTATCAGATCGTTTTAATATACTAATATCAAAAATAAATTTTAAAACATAAAAAAATATTATTTTGATGCATTTCTAACCGAAAAACACTTTGAAAAATAATTACTACCACAATACCAAACATGCTCAAATAGAAGAGCACGCAGATTAGGTTGCTAATCACAAGTTTAAGAAGTCAATCCATAAGGATGTACAAAAATTACAGTTCTAAAAATTCATACTTTTTAAAATTGGAAACTTAATTGATATTTATAAATTCAATTTGAAAAACTCATTCAAAGCTAACATTGGTTTAAGAATCAAAATTCACTTTGAATGTTTATTGTTTTTACATAGTTTTTAATGATTCGATTTGTAGATCATATGCCTAGATGCTTCTATTAGAGTTTCTACTAGTTTTGAGCATAATAAAATAGTGTTGATGTTGTTGATGCTTTTTAAAAATAACATGATTTTCTTTTAATTGAGATACGGAAACATGTTGTTTACGCTAAGGGTAGGATTTCAAGTCAATTTCTAAAGTGAAAAAAAAGATATGGATATGTCATGTTTTTTTTTTATAGGCTAAAAAGACCCAATTTTCTTCTTGATTTTACTTGAAACACCTCCAAAACACCAACTAAACCAAAAGATTCACTCAATAACCCCAAAACATCCTAAAATAACTCTGAAAAATGAAAATCAACCAAGTTAAAATAGACCAAACTGACCTCGAACTATCTTTTCTGCCACGTTTAAAGGAAAAAACAACTCTATTGAAATTTTTTCAAAAAAAATAAAATCACTAACACAAAAATTATTCTTTTTGGTGACCTAAATGTGGCTAACCAATAACTTTGTTGTTTTAAATGGAGTGTCTTTCTTCTTTACCAAACTGAATGATTAGAAAATGAACTTTTGATTCCAAACAAAAATTTTAAAAACTTTGAGATTGGCCATGTATTTTTTTTCGTGTTTTACATTATAATTCTCTCATTTTAAATTTATCTTTCTACTACAATTTAAAACTTTATCTCATAGAATTAAGTCATAAAAATAAAAATAAAAATAAAAATTTTAAAGATAAAATTAAAAAAATGGCAAAGATGAAAAAAGAGG
>Ga0307513_10002607_pt1 | contig 24912 bp, 24 predicted proteins | sample 15_EM_MG_FD_202174 | JGI IMG/M metagenome (GOLD analysis project Ga0307513, IMG submission 202174) | Populus trichocarpa ectomycorrhiza microbial communities from riparian zone in the Pacific Northwest, United States - 15_EM | ecosystem: Host-associated > Plants > Roots > Unclassified | place...
GCCTGCACGTGGAGGGCCGCCACACCTACCTGCTGGACGGCGACAATGTCCGCCATGGCCTCAACAAGGACCTGGGCTTCACCGAGGAGGACCGGGTCGAGAACATCCGCCGCGTCGCCGAGGTGGCGAAGCTGATGGTCGACGCCGGGCTGATCGTGCTGGTCTCGTTCATCTCGCCGTTCCGCGCCGAGCGCCGGATGGCCCGCGAGCTGATGGGCGAGCGCGAATTCGTGGAGGTGTTCGTCGACACGCCGCTCGCCGAGGCCGAGCGCCGCGATGTGAAGGGCCTCTACGCCAAGGCCCGCGCGGGCGAGCTGAAGAACTTCACCGGCATCTCCTCGCCCTACGAAGCGCCGGAAAGCCCCGAGATCCGCATCGACACCACCGCCATGACCCCGGAAGAGGCCGCTGAGCAAATCTTTGCCTGGCTGGAAGGCGGCGCCTTCGACCCGGTGATCTAGGCGGCTCAGAACTGCAGCACGATCTTCCCGAAGTGCTGGCCGGCCTGCATGGCGGTGAAGGCGGCGGCGACCTCGGTCCAGGGGAACGCCTTGTCGACCACCGGCTGGATGCGGTGCAGCTCGATCGCCCGGCACATGGCCTCGAACATCTCGCGCGAGCCGACCGAGAGGCCCTGCAGCCTGGCGGCATTGCCGATCAGCGCCGCCGGGTTGAAATTCCCGCTCATCCCGGCGACGACGCCGACGATGGCGATGTGGCCGCCGACCTTGATGGCCCGCATGGACTGCTCGATCGTGCCGCCGCCGCCGACCTCTATGATCAGGTCCGCGCCGCGGCCAGCCGTGGCGTCGCGCACCGCATTCCCCCACTCCGGAACCTCGCGGTAGTTGACCAGGTCGTCGGCCCCCAGCGCCTTGGCCCGCTGCAGCTTCTCGTCGGAGGACGAGGTGATCAGGGTCCGGTAGCCGGCCGCGTGCGCGAACTGCAGGCCGAAGATCGAGACCCCGCCGGTGCCCTGCAGCACCACGGTATCGCCCGGCTGCAGGTTTCCGTCCTCGAAGAGCGCCCGCCAGGCGGTCAGCGCCGCGCAAGGCAAGGTCGCCACCTGCTCGTCGCTCAGGAAATCCGGGACCCTGGAGACCCCGTCCTGGCTAAGCACGGCCAGTTCGCGCCCGACGCCGGGGATCGGGAACCCCAGCGACGACGAGAGCTTTTCCAGCGTCGGTGGGCCGGCGTTCCAGGCCTGGAAGAACAGCGACGCCACCCGGTCGCCGGGCTTCACCCGCGTCACGCCCGGACCCACCGCCTCGACGACGCCGCAGCCATCGGAGAAGGGCGTGATCGGCCCGCCGGACTGCGCCGGCCCGCGGGCGTACATGCCCCGCACCATCAGCATGTCGCGGTAGTTCAGCGAGACCGCGCACATCCGCACCAGCACCTCGCCGGCCCCCGGTGAGGGATCGGGCGTCTCCACGACCTTGATCTGGTCGAAGCCCCAGGGGTCCGAAACGCTGAGCGCGCGCATGCCTGTCCCTCACTATTTTGCGGACACTAAGCCAGGGCGCCGTCGCGTCCACCAAGCCCTCAGGCGCGCGGCCTCGGCAGAAGCGGCGTCCGCGCCCCGTTGGTTCCCTCAGGCCGGATCGAGCCGGCGCAGGCCATAGAGCCGCAGAGCTCCCGCGACGCCGACCACGCACATGGCCGTCATCAGAAGATAGCCGCGCGCGCCGAAGCGGTCGAACAGCGGCCCCGAGGCCATGGTGGCCAGCCCCGCGAGCACCCCGCCCGACAGCGCCGAGTTCAGCGCCTGGGCCGCCGAGGCGTTGCGCGGGCCGGAGAGTTGCTCGACGAGCTGCAGCGAAGCCATGAAGGTCGCCGCGTAGGACAGCGTATGCATGGCCTGCAGCGGAAAGAGCAGCCAGAGCGGCGGCGCGAAGGCCAGCGCCGTCCAGCGCACGATCGCCGCCGCCCCGCCCAGCACCAGCAGGCTGCGCGGCCCCACCCGCCGCCGCCAGGGTTCCATGAACCACATGAAGATGATCTCGGCGATGACGCCCACCGCCCAGAGCAAGCCGGTGGTGGCCGCGGGGATGCCCTGCTGCTTCCAGGCGAGCGTCGAGAAGCCGTAGTAGAAGGCGTGGGCCGACTGGATCAGGCCGGCCGAGACCACCGCCGTCATGAACGCCGGGTCGCGCAGCAAGCCGCCCAGGCCTGCCATGCGATCCGAGAACGCTGGGGCGTGACCCTCCTCATGCACCGGATCGGGCGGCAGCAGGCACCGCGCGGCGAGCGCCGCCGCGCCCGCGGCCGCCACCATCCAGACCAGCACCAGGTCCGAAGAGTTCCGGGTCAGCAGCGCTCCCATGCCGACGTTGCCGACGATGAAGGCCGACGAGCCGATGCCGCGGGGCCAGCCGTAGTTGAAACCGTCCAGCCGCGCGCGCCGCAGGACGATCACGTCGGTGAGCGGCGAAAGCGTCGAGAACATCGAGGACGCCGCGAACCAGACCACCATCCACCAGGCGAACCCGCCCGGCAGGACCATCAGGGCATAGAGGCCGGTGACCGCCAGGGCCATGAAGGCCAGCGCCGTGCGCCGCAGCCTGAAGCTGTCCGCCCAGAGCGCCAGCAGCGGCGCGGTGAAGGCCCGCGCCAGCATCGGCAACGAGAGGATCAGGCCGATCTTCGCCCCTGACATCCCATGGTCGGCAAACCACACCGGCATGTAGGGCGAGCTCACCCCCGTCCCGATGAAGATCGCCGCGTAGAAGAGGCCGAGGCGGACGGGCAAGGTCATGAGATGGAGGCCTTACACGGAGTCGCGGTTGCCCGGGCGGCGCGTCCGCGTAATGTCTGATCGGCGATAAGGGAGCGCCCGCAGATGGACCGCACCAACAGCCGTGACCGCGAGCTTCGGGTCCGCGCCGAGGCTGTGATCCCCGGCGGCATGTACGGCCACCAGTCCACCGGCCTGCTGCCCGACGACTATCCGCAGTTCTTCGCGCGCGGCGAAGGCGCCCACATCTGGGACGTCGACGGCCGACGCTACCTGGATCTGATGTGCGCCTACGGGCCGAACCTGTTCGGCTATGCCAACCCGGAGATCGACGCGGCCTATGTGCGCCAGCTGGGCCTTGGCGACACGCTCACCGGCCCCACCGCCCTGATGGTCGAGCTGGCCGAGGCCTTCGTGGGCATGGTCACCCACGCCGACTGGGCGATGTTCTGCAAGAACGGCACGGACGCCACCACCATGGCCCTGACCACCGCGCGGGCGCACACCAAGAGGCGGATCGTGGTGCGGGCGAAGGGCGCCTATCACGGCGCGGCGCCCTGGTGCACGCCCAGGCCCGCCGGGACCATCGACAGCGACCGGGCGCACCAGGTCTTCTGCGACTACAACGACGTGGCGAGCCTCGAAGCCGCGGTCGCCCAGGCCGGCGACGACCTCGCCTGTGTCTTCGCAGCCCCGATCAAGCACGACGCCTTCATCGACCAGGCCGAGCCCGATCCCGCCTACGCCCGGCGCGCCCGCGAACTCTGCGACGCGACCGGCGCCCTGCTGGTGGTGGACGACGTGCGCGCAGGTCTCAGGCTCGCGCGCGACTGCTCGTGGTCGAAGATCGGGGTGCAGCCCGACCTCTCCACCTGGGGCAAGTGCATCGCCAACGGCCACGGCCTCTCGGCGCTGCTGGGCAATGACAAGGCGCGCAAGGCCGCGGCCGCGATCTATGTCACCGGTTCCTTCTGGTACCAGGCCGCGCCGATGGCCGCGGCGCTGGAGACCCTGGGGCTGGTGCGCGACACCGATTACCTGGAGCGGATCACCGCCCTCGGCGAGCGCCTGCGCGCCGGCCTCGACGAGCGGGCGAAGGCCGCCGGCTTCTCGCTGCGCCAGACCGGTCCCGCGACCATGCCTCTCTTCCTGTTCGACGACGACCCGGACCTCCGGAAGGGCTTCTGCTTCGCCAGCGGCATGCTGGAGCGCGGGGTCTACATCCACCCGTGGCACAACATGTTCCTCTGCGCGGCCATGACCGACACCGACATCGAGGCCGCGCTCGACGCCGCCGAGAGCGCGCTCGGGACGTTGAAGCGGCAGTCCCCCACCCTGGCGCCGGTCGAGAAGCTGGCGTTCCTCACGACCGGCGGCACGAGGTAGCGACCATGGAAATGCCCGACTACAGCGACTACGACGGCCTTGGCCTGGCCGAGCTGGTCGCCAAGCGCGCCGTCACCCCGGCCGAGCTGGTCGAGGCGGCCATCGCGCGGATCGAGCGGCACAACCCGACCCTCAACGCCGTGGTCTACAAGGGCTATGACGACGCCCGCCGCTGGGCCGCGGGCGACCTTCCCGACGGGCCGTTCCGCGGCGTGCCGTTCCTGATCAAGGACCTCGGCGCCCAGGTGAAGGGCTGGCCGCGCAGCTCCGGCAGCAAGTTCGCGCAGGTTCCCGCCGATGCGGAGGACAGCGAACTGGTCCGCCGCTACCGCGCTGCGGGCGTCGTCCTCGTGGGCAAGAGCAATACGCCGGAGTTCGGTATCCCGGGCGTCACCAACTCCGAGCGGCTCGGGGCCTGCCGCAACCCCTGGAACCCGGATCACATCTCGGGCGGCTCGTCCGGCGGGGCGGCGTCGGCGACGGCGGCCGGGATCGTGCCGCTGGCCCACGCCAGCGACGGCCTGGGCTCGATCCGGATTCCGGCCGCGTGCTGTGGCCTGGTGGGCATGAAGATCACCCGCGACCGGACGCCGATCTGCGAGGCCTCCGACGGCGCGCTGGGCTTTTCCGTGCACCACGTGGTCAGCCGCACGGTTCGCGACAGCGCCGCGATGCTGGACGCCACCGGCTACGTCCAGCCGGGCGATCCCTTCCAGGCGCCGGCCAAGGACGGGCCCTATCTCGCCGACGTGGGGAAGAGCCCGGGTAAGCTGCGGATCGCCTGGTCCGTGGAGACGCCGAGCGGGCGCCCGATCCCCGACGAGATGCGCGACGCCGTCGTTCGCACCGCCGAGCTCCTGAAGGGTCTCGGCCACGAGGTGTTCGAGCAGGGGCTCGGCATCGACTATCGCCTGCTCTACCGCGCCCAGGGCCTGGCCAGCGCCGCCAACTTCTCGGCCAACGTAAAGCGCTGGGTTGACGCTTTGGGCCGCGAGCCCGGCGACGATGAGCTGGGTCCCCTGGCGCGCCGGGGCTACGAGGCCGGAAAGCGGCTGAGCGGCCAGCAGGCGTTCTGGGGCTTTCAGCAGCTTCGCCTAATGAACCGCCAGATGCTGGCCGCCTTCGAGGATTTCGACGTCTACCTGACCCCGGTGATGAGCACCCCCGCGCCGCGCGTCGACTGGCTCAATCCCCTGACCGACGACCTCAAGGAGTTCGATCGCCGGCAGAGCGCCACCTATGGCATGACACCGCCCGCCAACTTCACCGGGCAGCCGTCGATCTCGCTGCCGCTCTGGCAATCGGCGGAGGGCCTGCCCATCGGCATGATGTTCACCGCCAGGTTCGCCGATGAGGCGACGCTCTACAGGTTGGCCGGCCAACTCGAGAAGGAAGCGCCCTGGACCGCGCGGCGGCCGCAGGTCTGGGGCTGAGCCCTATGCGTCCCTGGCTGGTCCTGGCCGCCCTCGCCGGCTTCCTCTGTGTGGGCTTCGGCGCCTTCGCGGCCCACGGGATCGCCGACCCCAAGGCGCAGGAGTGGCTGAGGACCGGCGCGCTCTACGGCTTCGTCCACGTCCTGGCGGTGTTCGCGGCCGCCAGCCTGCCCAGCCGCCGCGCGCGGTTCGCGCCCCCGATCCTGCTGGCGGGCATCGCCCTCTTTTCAGGCTCGCTCTGGGCCATGGCGCTTGGCGCGCCGCACATCCTGGGCGCCGCGACGCCGATTGGCGGCCTATGCTTCCTAACCGGCTGGGCCGTGCTAGCTTGGGCGGCAGCGGGTGTGGACGGGGGTTAGCGCATGTTCCGCATGCAAACGACACTGCCAAGAGACGAGGGCGTTCGCTACCAGCGCTGGGTTATGGTCAGGGGCGTGCTCGTCGCCCTGCCCATCGCGGCGCTGATCTGGGGGGCCATCTACTGGCTGGTTCCGCCACTGGCGGGCCTTGAGGACGGTTCGGCGCGCGCTGCGTTCGCCTGGCGCTGCGTCTGCGTCGTGGTCATGCTCTGCTTCCTGCCGGCCATCGAGGCCGTGGCGCACAAGCGCTTCGGCGCTTCCGACGTCGACCTGGTCACTGGCCATTCCAGCCGCCGCTTCGAGGTCCGCTTCCTGCAGCACACCATGGAACAGTTGCTGCTGTTCATCCCGAGCCTGCTGGGGCTGGCGACCTATTGCCACGACGGCGCCCAGATGCGCGCGGTGCTGGCCGCCACGACCGTGTGGATCGTCTCGCGCTGGATGTTCCGGATCGGCTACGAGCGCGGGGCGCGGGTGCGCGGCGCGGGCCTGATCGGCATGGTCCAGAGCGTCCTCATCCTGATGTATGTCTCAGCCCGCTTCGGCTACGACATGGCCGGCTGGGTCGGGGCCATCGCGCCCCTGGTGCTGGTCTTCGGGATCGAGGGCTATATCATCGCCTCGCGCGGTCGCCGGGCCTAGGCAGGGCCAGAAAGCGCAGCGCGAGCGCCGAGCCCGTCAGCGCCGCCAGCATCACCAGCGCCATCGGCCGCGGCGTCCCGTCGTGCAGCGCGCCGGCCAGCGCCGAGGCCCCTGCCCCGGTCACGAACGCCACCCCGCCCAGCAGGGCCGAGATCGACCCCGCCCGGCGCGGATCGACGTTGAGCGCGCCGGCCGTGGCGTTGCCCTGGATGAAGCCCAGCGAGCCGAACACGCAGAAGAGCAGCGGCAACAGGGTCCAGCGCTCCCCGACGCCGGTGATGGCCGCCAGGCTCATCAGCACCGCGAAACCCACCGCGATGAGGCTGGAGCGGGCCAGCACCTCCTCCGGCAGCCAGCGGCGGAGCAGGTAACGGTTCATCTGGTTGCCGCCGATGATGCCGATCGCGTTGAGCCCGAAGATCAGGCCGAAGGCGGAGGGCGTGATCCCGTAGATCTTGATCAGCAGCTCCGGCGACGAGGCGATGTAGGTGAAAAGCGTGGCCCCGTTCAGCGCGCCGACCAGCGCATAGCCCACCAGCCGGCGCTCGCGAGCCAGCGCCATGTAGGCCCGCAGCGGACTCTCGGTCTCCGCTTGGGCCGCGGTCTCGTCGGACCGCGACTCCTTCAGGCGCAGAATGGCCGCGACGCCGACGGCGACCCCGAAGGCGGCCATGAAGCCGAAGTTGAGCCGCCAGCCGCCCAGGGCCAGCAAGGCCCCGCCCAGCAGCGGCGCGAGGATCGGCGCCAGGCCCATGATCAGCATCAGCAGGCTGAGCATCCGCGCGGTGTCGGTGTGGCCGAAGCGGTCGCGGACCATGGCGCGGGAGACCACGCCGCCCGCGCAGGCCCCAAGCGCCTGCACGAACCGGGCCCCGATCAGCATCGCCGGCGACACCGCCAGCGCGCAGGCCAGCGAGGCGGCGATGAAAATTCCCGTCCCCAGCAGGATCGGCCCGCGCCGGCCCATCCGGTCCGAGGCCGGTCCGTAGATGAGCTGGCCGATCCCCATGCCGGCCAGAAAGGTCGAGACCGTGGCCTGGGTCTCGCCGGCGGTGGCGTGCAGGTCCGCACCGATGGCCGGCAGGCTCGGCAGATACATGTCGATGGCCAGCGGGCCCATGGCGGTGAGCGCGCCCAGCAGCACCACGAAGCCCCAGGGCGTGCGTTCAGGCGGTGGGCGAGCGCTCATGCCCCTTCTTAACCGCTGAGGCGCTGCTGTCTTCCCCGTTCCCGCCGGCGCGGATTGCTGCAAAGGTTCGGGCGACGGGAGGAGACGCCAGGATGTCCGCGCTGGAAGACCAGATGCCGCCGGTGCAGCGCGCACAGGTGAACGGGATCGAGATGGCCTACTACGAGGCCGGCCCGCGCGAGGGCGTGCCCGTCATCCTGTGCCATGGCTTCCCCGAGATCGCCTTCTCGTGGCGCCATCAGATCAAGGCGCTGGGCGAGGCCGGCCGCTGGGTGGTCGCCCCCGACCAGCGCGGCTACGGCCTGACTTCGCGGCCCGACGCGGTCACCGACTACGACATTGAGCACCTGACCGGTGACCTGGTCGGGCTCCTGGACCACCTGGGCGTGGAGAAGGCGATCTTCTGCGGCCACGACTGGGGCGGCGTCATCGTGTGGCAGATGCCGCTGCTGCACCCGGACCGCGTGGCCGGCGTGATCGGGCTCAATACCCCCTTCATCCCGCGCGCGCGCGCCGACCCGATCGCCATCCTGCGCCGGCGCTTCGGCGAGGACATGTACATCGTCCACTTCCAGAAGCCCGGCGAGGCCGACGCGGTGCTGGATGGCGATGTCGCCAGGGCCATGGGTTTCTTCATGCGCCGGCCGATGCCGGAAACACCGCCGGCCAGTGGCGGCTTCTCCGCCAACGTCACGGCCCAGCCGGACGACACCACGCCGCCCGCAACCTTCGCCCTGATCAAGGCGGTCGAGATGTACGATCCGGCCGTCGATCCCCGCCCCGCCCTGCTCACCAGGGACGAGATGGCCACGTTCGTGGAGAGCTTCCAGCGCACGGGGTTCACCGGCGCCATCAACTGGTACCGCAACTTCACCCGCAACTGGCAGAGGTCCGAGGACCTCGACCAGCAGGTGCGGGTTCCGGGCCTGATGGTGATGGCCGAGAAAGACGCGGTCCTGCCGCCCTCGGCCGCCGACGGCATGGAGGCCTATGTTCCCGACCTGGAAAAGGCGCTGATCAGGAATTCCGGCCACTGGACGCAGCAGGAAAAGCCCGACGACGTGAACCAGGTGATCCTTGACTGGCTGGACCGGCGCTTCCCGAAGTAGACTGGCGCCCATGGAACGCAGCACGCCCCCGCCCGCCGTCTCGGCCTCGGCCAACCGTCGCGGGCTCTTTGCCGACAACGAACCCTTCGGCTCGGGCTGGCTGGCCACCGGCGGGCCGCACGAGATCTACTACGAAGAGTGCGGCAATCCGCGGGGCAAGCCCTGCGTGATCCTGCACGGCGGTCCGGGCGGCGCGATCAACCCGACCATGCGGCGCTTTTTCAATCCCGGCCGCTGGCGCATGGCGCTGTTCGACCAGCGCGGCTGCGGCAAGAGCCGACCGAACGCCAGCCTCGACGACAACACAACCTGGACTCTGATCGAGGACATCGAGCGCCTGCGCGTCCACCTGGGCGTCGAGAAGTGGTGCGTGTTCGGCGGCTCCTGGGGCTCGACGCTGGCGCTCGCCTACGCCATCGCCCATCCGGAGCGGGTGGAGAGCCTGGTCCTGCGCGGCGTCTTCCTGCTGACCGAGCGCGAGCTGGGCTGGTTCTACCAGGACGGCGCCTCGATGCTGTTCCCTGACGCCTGGGAGCGGTTCTGCGCCCCGATCCCCGAAGCCGAGCGCGGCGACATGATCGGCGCCTACCACAAGCGCCTGACCCATCCCGAACGGCGGGTGCAGGCCGAGGCCGCCGCAGCCTGGAGCCAGTGGGAAGGCGACACCATCTCGATCCGCGGCCCGGAGGCCCGGCCCTCGAAGTTCAACGAGATCGACTTCGCCATCGCCTTCGCGCGCATCGAGTGCCACTTCTTCGCCAACCACGGCTTCTTTCCCGAGGAAGGCTGGATCCTCAAGAACGCCGCCAAGCTGCGCGACATTCCCGGCTGGATCGTCCAGGGCCGCTTTGACGTGGTGACGCCGATGGACGCCGCATGGCGCCTGAAGAAGGTCTGGCCGGAAGCCCGTTTCGAGGTGGTCTGGGACGCCGGCCACGCCTCGACCGAGCCCGGCATCGTCGACGCGCTGGTCCGCGCCACCGATCAGGCGCTCACCGTCTAATCGGTTGCGGCCGCGCAACCGCGGGGGCAACCTGTCGCCAAGGCGGGGGCCATAACCTGTTCCTCGGGAGAACCTTCGATGCACAAGACCCTGTTCGCCGCGGTCGCCGCCATCAGCCTGCTGGCCGCCGGCGCCGCCTCTGCCCAGATGGCCCACTATTCCGCCACTCTGAAAGGCGCCGAGGGCGTCAAGGGCTCGGGCGACGTCCAGGCCATGCTGGACGGCAAGACCTTCACCTACACGGCGAGCTACAAGGACCTGACCGGTCCCGCGGTCGCCGCCCACTTCCACCTGGCCCCGACGCCGGGCGGCAACGGCCCGCCGGTGGTGCCGGCCGTGGTGACGCCCAGTCCGATCAAGGGCACGGCCACGCTCACCGACGCCCAGATCGCCGACCTCAATGCGGGCAAGTGGTATTTCAACGTCCACACCGCGGCCAACCCCGGCGGCGAGATCCGCGGCACGGTCACCGCCGCGCACTGATCCCAGCGGGCCGGCTCGGGTTTGACGCGCGCCGGCCTCCACGGCATCGTTCCCCATTGTCGCCAGCCCAGTCTCGGAGCAGGCGCGGGTCGGGGGGACGCATGAAGGGTATCGGTCTGATTTTCGCGTTGTTGGCCGTTGCGTCCAACGCTCTGGCGGCGCCTGCGATGACGCCAGCGGCGACCGACAAGCTCTCGCGGGCGGCGCAACAGGGCTACGATGTTGGCTTCCGCGACTGCGCGGCGGCGGTGGATAACCTGGTGAAATTCATCCACGAGGACGATCAAAACTACGCCTATTTCGGCCAATGGTCCGCGACCGATCCCAACCGCGAGACGTTCAGTTCCCTCACCTCCGAGGTCTACAACGACGGCAAGGGCCTGACCGCCTTCGCCGCCACGAAAAATGCGGCCGGCAAGTGCAGCGTGGTCGTCACCCAGACCGTCGTCATTCCCAACACGATCTGCGCGACGCTGCGGGAGACCACGTTCAAGACCTGGAAGGAATACGCCGAGCTGAACGGCGACAAGATTCTTGAGGACCCGACGACGCCAAATGCCAACGTCGTCCTGACGCCCATCGGCCAGACCGGCTGCCTGTTGCTCAAGCACATCGTCAGCTACGGCCTGGACCCGACGCCCGCGAAGAAATGAAAGGCCGCCTGCACGGCTAGAGCAGCGAGCCCTTGCCGCTGGTGACTTCAGAATAGCGGTGCACGCGCACGGCCATGACCAGGCCGAAGCCGACCATCACGGTCAGCATCACCGTGCCGCCATACGACAGGAGCGGCATGGGCACGCCCACGACCGGCGCCAGCCCCATGACCATCGAGCCGTTGATCAGCACATAGAGCGCGAAGGTGGCGGTGACGCCCGCCGAGGCCAGCCGGCCGAAGTGGCTGTGGCTGAGGTAGGAGGTCCGAAGCGCCATGAAGATCACCGCGGCGTAGAGCAGCAGGATCGAGACGCAGCCGACGAAGCCGAATTCTTCCGCCAGGGTGGCGAAGATGAAGTCGGTCTGTTTCTCCGGCAGGAAGTTGAGCTGGCTCTGCGAACCCAGGCCATAGCCCTTGCCCAGCAGGCCCCCGGAGCCCAGGGCGATCTTCGACTGCAGGATGTGGTAGCCCGAGCCGGACGGGTCGCCCTCGGGGTCGAGGAAGGTGGTGAGCCGCTTCCTCTGGTAGTCGTGCATCCCGAACATGATCACCAGCGGCACCATGACCGCGGCCCCAAGCACGCCGGCCGCGATGAGCCGCCAGGAGAGCCCGGCCAGGACCACGATGATCCCGCCGGTCATCAGGATCAGCATGGCGGTGCCCAGGTCCGGCTGCTTGGCCACCAGGCCCACCGGCAACATGATCAGGATGGCCGGGACCAGCAGCCACCAGGACAGCTGGGCGCTCTTGCCCGAGAGCGAGTGGTAGAAGCGCGCCAGCGCCAGCACGACGCCGATCTTCATGATCTCCGAAGGCTGGATGCCGATCGGCCCGAGTTGCAGCCAGCGCTGCGCGCCCATGCTCGTGCGGCCCACCAGGTCCACCGCCACCAGCAGCACCAACCCGATCGCGTAGACGGGATAGGCGAGTGCGAACCAGACCCGCAGGTCGATCATCGACAGGATGATCAGCAGCGCGAAGCACAGCCCGAAACGGATCAGGTGCTGCAACGCCCAGGGCGTCCAGGAGGAGCCTGCAATGGAGAACAGCATCACCGCGCCCGCGCCCGCGATCAGGCAGAGCGTCAGGCAGAAAATCCAGTCGATCTCGCCGAACTTGTTGACCACGCGGTCGCGTTCGCCAGGACGGGTCAGGGCTGAGACGGTCATGTGGGGGAGGCCTGGCCGATGGTGGCGGGGTCAACCGTCTGCGGCTCGACGGTGTCGGGGTCGCTGCTGACAGGCGGCAGCTCCGGCATAGGCAGCGGCCTCTCGATCCGCGCCCGCAGTTCCGGGTCCTTCAGCAGCGCCGTGCGCATGATCTCGCGGGCCCGGGGCGCGGCGGCGCCGGCGCCCCAGCCGCCGTGCTCCACGAGGACGCTCAGCGCGTACCGGGGATTGTCGGCGGGCGCGAAGGCAATGAACCAGGCGTGGTCGCGCAGCTTCCATTCGCCCACCGCCCCATGCGCGCCGACGCCGCCTTTGTAGGTATAGGCCTGGGCGGTGCCGGTCTTGCCGGCCATCCGGATGTCGCCGAGGCCGAGGTCGCCATAGGCGGCCGCCGTGCCGGTCGTCGTCACCTCGGCCATGGCCTGGCGCACAAACTCGATGTGCGCGGGATCGACCTGCAGATCGGGAACCGCCGCGCCGGACGGCTGCATCACCCCGCCGACCGAGCGCACCAACCGGGGATTCAGCGCCTTCTGGCCGTTGGCCAGGCGCGCAGCCTGCACGCACAGCTGCAACGGGTTGAGGTGGGTATAGCCCTGCCCGATGCCCATGCTGGGCGTCTCCCCCGGGTGCCAGACAGGGTCCTTGGGGAACTGGCGCCGCTTGTAGGCCGTGTCGGGCACGAGTCCCGGCTTCTGGCCCGGAATGCCGATGTCGAAGACCTCGCCCAGGCCGAACTTCCGCGCGGTCGCCGCGATCTTGTCCGGCCCGAGCGCCAGGGCGGTCTGATAGAAGAAGACGTCACACGACGTGGAAATGGCGCTCTTCAAATTCTGAACGCCGTGGTGCTTGTCGCAGTGAAACGCCCTGCCGAAGTACCAGACGCCGTTGCAGACATAGGTCCGGTCGGGACTGACGCCGTTTTCCAGCGCCGCCAACGCCACCATGGTCTTGAAGGTGGAGCCTGGCGGGAAGGTCGCGGTCAGCGCCTTGTTGAACAGCGGCTTGCGCTCGTACCTGGCCAGCGCCGCATACTCCGCCCCGGTCAGGCCGCGCACGAAGCGGTTGGCGTCGAAGCTCGGGCCCGAGAACAGGCACAGGATGTCGCCGGTGCGGCAGTCCATCATCACCGCAGCCCCGCTCTGGTCGCCGAACACCTCCAGGGCGCGGTTCTGGATGTCGGCGTCGAGGGTGAGCTCGATCACCTTGCCGGGCACTGCCGGGATGTCGCCCGTGGGGTCGGCGGAGACCTCGTGGCCGTTGGCGTCCACCTCGACCTTCTGGGCGCCGGGCTTGCCGCGCAGTTCGAGATCGAAGGATTTCTCCACCCCTTGCTTGCCGATCCGGAAGCCGGGATTGAGCATGATCGGGTCGGCGTTGGGTCCGGTCGGCTTGATGTCGTCCCTGTTCACCTTGGCCACGTAGCCGATCACGTGGGCAAAGGCGCCGCCGTAGGGATAGACCCTCACCTCGCCCATGTCGGCGGTGACGCCGGGCAGCTCGGGCGCGCGGATGTTGATGGCGCTGAACTGCTCCCAGGTCATGTCCTCCATGACCGAGATCGGCGACCGCTTTGGCGCGCGGGTGAGGTCCTTGGTCAGGCGCGCCTGCCGCTGGTCGTCCATCGGGACGAAATTGGCCAGGGTCTTCACCGTGGTGGCCGGATCGATGCCCTTGTCGCGGGAGACCATCAGCCGGAAATTCGGGCGGTTGGAGGCCAGCACCACGCCGTTGCGGTCGACGATGATCCCGCGGGGCGGCGGCATCAGCTTGAAATTGAACTGGTTGGAGGCCGAGAGCTTCTCGTAGCGCTGGGTCTCGACAAGCTGCAGGTGCGCCAGCCGGCCGCCGAGCGCCAGCAGGCCGACGCCGGCGAAGCCGCCCAGCAGGAACGCGCGGCGGTGGAACACCCCCTGCCGCTCGTTGACCTCTTCGAAGAAGATATGCGGCGTCGCCATCCGGAGCCCCTACCGGAATCTCACATCGGCATCTTCGAACATCTCGATGAGCCGATGCGCAAAAGGATAGAGCACGATTGTGGCCAGGAATTGCCAGCCGATTGCAACCAGGCCGGGCGCCGACTTCGCATCGAGCATGATGAACAGGTAGCCCAGCAGCATGGCCGCGGCCGTCACCACGCCGTACCAGGTCCACAGGATCGCCCGGCTCTGGCCCGCCATCATGGTCCGGCCGCCAAGCGCGATGCCGTAGGCGACCAGCAGGCAGACCGCCCACAGGCCGATCGGCCCGCCCCAGAAGTAGTCGAGGAAAAGGCCCATCACCAGCACGCCGAAGGGCGCCAGGATCGAGGGCCGGATCACGGCCCAGGCGAACACCGCCGCCATCGGGAACACCGGCTCGGGAAGCTGCAGGCCGAAGAGCCTGAACGGGATGCCGAACAGGACGGTCAGCACCAGCGCCTGCACCATCGGCACGCCCAGCCAGCGCCACGGCTCCAGGGTGCGGGCGGCGCTCAAATCGGCGGCTCTTCCGCCACGGGGGCGGGCTTGGGCGCGGGCGGCTTCTTCGGCGCCGTGGCCGGCGGCTTGGACGCAGTCGATGCCCCTGGCTTCGGCGCTGATGGCCTGACCGCCGCGGGCTTCGCCGCAGAGGGCTTTGGCGGGGCCGTGGGCGTCGTGGCCGATGCCGCAGGCTTCGGCGCTGGCGGCTTGACCGGCGCAGGCGTCGCCGCCACGGGCTTTGGCGCAGCGCCCGCGACGGCGGGCTTCGGCGGGGTCGCGGAGATGGCGGCCGGCCCTGCGGGCGTCGTCGCCGGGGCAGGTGTCGCCGCAGCCGCAGGCCGCGCCATGCCCACGGCCTGGCCGCCCATGGTCGGGGGCGGGACCGGCATGACGCTGAGCGCCTTCTGGTTCACCACCTGGGTGAAGTCCTCGAAGAGCAGGATGCGGACGAAGTCGATGGCGGCGCGGTCGGAGGCCAGCACCACGCGCCAGCGGCCGTCGAGGCCCTTGACCGCGGTCCCCACCGGCAAGCCGCGCGGCAGCACGCCCCCGTCGCCGGAGGTGAGAATGCGGTCGCCCTCCTTCACCGGATCGCGTCCGCGCAGGTAGTCGAGCCTGGGGTTGGGCCCGCCGTCGCCGGTCAGGATGGCGCGCGCATTGTTGCGGTCGATCATCACGGGCGTGCGCGAGGCCGTGTCGGTGAGCAGCAGCACGCGGCTCGCGCCGTCGGCCACGCCGATCACCCGGCCGACCAGGCCGTTCTCGCTCATCACCGGATTGCCGGCCTTGACGTTCTTTTCCGTGCCCGCGTTGGCGAGCCGGGTGTTGGCGAAGGGGCCTCGGCTGTCGGTGACGATCCGCGCGGCGACCATCGGGATCGGCGGATCGGTCTTCAGGCCCAGCAGGGTGCGGTAGCGGTCGTTGGTGTCGCGCAGCGCGATCGCCACGTCGCGCCACTGGCGCATTTCCTTGAGCTCGGTCTTCAGCCGGCGGTTCTCCGAGACCGCGAAGAAATAGCCGCGGACGGTGTCGACCCCGGCGCCCGTCCAGCGTCCCGGCGCGGCCAGCACATTGCCCACCGGCGCAAGCACCGTGTCGCTGGCCCGGCGCGTGGCGCCGTAGGCCTCGGCCTGGAAGGTTTCCCGGCGGTCGGAAATCAGGAAGGCGACCGCGACCACGCCCGCGACGACCAATGCGATCGCCGCCGCCCAGGTCAGCGGGACCTTCAGTTCACCAAGCGGACTGTCCCTTAAGGACACTTAAGCCTCGTTCCAGCGGTATCGCGACAGCCCCCGCCGTCCCCAGACTGTGCAGCGACTCGCTTAGCGCTAGGCTAACGTGGATTCCAGAACGCCCTTCATCCATTTCGGATGTTCGAGCACCTTGCCGCACCCGAGCGCCACGCAGCTCAGCGGATCGTCGGCGACGGTGACGGGCAGGCCGGTGTGGTCGCGGATCTCGGCGTCCAGGCCGCGCAGCAGCGCGCCGCCACCGGTCAGCATGATGCCCTTGTCGGCGATGTCGGAGGCGAGCTCCGGCGGGGTGGCTTCCAGCGCCATCTTCACCGCGTCGACGATCTGGCCCACGGGCTCCGAGAGCGCGTCGGAGGCCTGCTTTTCGCTGATCCGCACTTCCCGCGGCACGCCCTGCATCAGGTCGCGGCCCTTGACCTCGATGGAGAGGCCCTCGCCGTCGGCCGGCGCCCGGGCGGTGCCGATCTCCTTCTTGATCCGCTCAGCGGTGGTCTCGCCGATCAGCAAGTTATGGTTGCGGCGCATGTAGCTGATGATCGCCTCGTCCATCTTGTCGCCGCCGACGCGGACCGAACGCGAATAGACGATGCCGGAGAGCGAGAGCACGGCCACTTCGGTGGTGCCGCCGCCGATGTCGACGACCATCGAGCCGGTGGGCTCGTGGATCGGCAGGCCGGCGCCGATCGCCGCGGCCATCGGCTCGTCGATCAGGCCCACGCGCCTGCCGCCGGCGTTCAGGCAGCTATCGTTGATGGCGCGGCGTTCAACCGCGGTCGCCCCTGACGGCACGCAGACGATGACCTTGGGGTTCACGAAGCCCTTGCGGTTGTGAACCTTGCGGATGAAATATTTGATCATCTCCTCGGCGACTTCGAAGTCGGCGATGACCCCGTCGCGCATGGGGCGGATGGCCTCCATGTGGCCCGGGGTGCGGCCCAGCATCTGCTTGGCCTCTATGCCCACGGCGTGGACCACCTTGCGGCCGCCGACGTTGCGGAGCGCCACAACCGAGGGTTCATTGAGCACGATGCCCTTGCCCTTCATGTAGATGAGGGTGTTGGCGGTGCCGAGGTCGATGGCGATGTCGTTGGAGATGGCGCCGAAGAGGGAAGAGATCATGTAGGGCCCTGGGAGACTGGGGGCTGGAAGGAGACTGTCTTAGCCAGCAGTCCGAATCGATCCCGTCTACGCCCAAGATCGCGCTGAGTCGTTACGATTTACCTGTTGGCTTCGCGCTCCCTCTGCCCTGCCCCATGCTCGAATTCAAGGCATAAAGAGCCGTGTGCGCTCTAGCGCCGCGCGCGAGTTTGTGAGCGGGGCCCGCCACCTATTCGCCATGAATCGGCGCCTTGCCGCCACGAAGCCGCGCTCGACCGTCAGTGGGCGGCCGCCAGGATCACGATCTTCAACGCCTACTCCACGGCCAGGATCACGTGCGGCGCCTTGACGAGGGCCGTGAGTTCGTCGCCGGGCTTGAGGCCCATGGCCTCGGCGCTCTCGCGGGTTATGGTGGCAGTCAGCGTCTTGCCCTCGGCGATCGAGAGCGTGATTTCGCTTGAGACCGCCCCGTCCTCGCGCGACGCCACGACGCCGCCGATCTGGTTTCGCGCAGAGGTGACCAGGCCCTCCCCCTTGGCCAGCACCACGAAGCTCGACTTGATGAGCGCGATCACCGGCTTGCCGACCGCCAGGCGCAGGGTGGCGACACTCTCGCGGGTGACGATCGCGACGACCTCAACTCCGGTCGCGACGGCCAGGGTCACCTCTGCGTTGACCGCCCCGTCGGTGATTTTCGTGACAACCCCACGTAACGCATTGCGCGCGCTGGTCTGCATGCCGAGACTCCAGAAACTGCCGATGTCCGCGAGCGGCGCGCCCGCCACGCCCTGTTCGAGGCGGGCAAGCACCTCGGCGAGGTCGATCTCCACCTTGCGGAACGCCACCACCACGGCTCGGCCCGAGGGCGTGAGCTCGGCGGTCCCGCCCTGCGCGCCGCCGGCGCGGGTCGCGACCAGCGGCGCATCGAAGAGGTTGTTCAGCGCCTGAACGGCGTCCCAGGCGGCCTTGTAGCTGAGGCCCATGTGGGCCGCCGCCGCCCGGATCGAGCCCAGCTCACCCAGGGCTTCAAGCAGCGCGATCCGCTCGCCTCCCACACGTCCGCCGTCGCCGCGTCGAAGCGAGAGGGCGGCCTGGAGGGCGTCAGTGGTCATGGCGTTATGGTGCGCCACCACCGAACGGCGTGCAAACCTCAGCCGAGCGCGGTCATCACCACGCCGGCCGCGGCCATGGCGCCGCCCACCCATTGGCGCTGCGACAGCCGTTCCTTGAAGAGCCTGCGCCCCGCCGCCGCGGCGATGGGGCCTTCGATGACGCCCACGGCCCGCACCGGCCCGGCCGGGGCCAGCGCCAGGGCCGAGAACCAGCAGGCCGAGGCCGCCGTCCCAAAGAAGCCGGCGCCCAGCGAGACCTTCCACGAGGCGCCGACGGCCCTGAGCGCGCTCGGCCGGATGGCCGCCAGCAGCAGGACCATCACAATGGACTGCAGGGTCTGGGCCACACAGAGGGTGGCGGTGGCCGAGTAGATCGGGTGCGCCGGCTCCAGCGCCAGGCCGGCCTGCCGATAGCCGTTCAGCGCCACGGCGAAGGCCGCGCCCGACGCCAGGCCGTAGAGTGCGCCGGCCGCCTTGCCCGTGGCCTGGGCCCTGGCCGGCCACGAGAGCACCAGCAGGGCGACGGTGGTCGCCGCCACGCCCGCCCATTGAGTCCCGCTCATCCCGTCGCCGAACACAAAGACCCCCAGGAGCGCGGCGAGCGGCAGGGACGACTGCTGCATGAAGGTCGCGACGGCGAACCCGGAGGTGCGCATGGCCATGAGCAGGGCCGCCGTCGCGCAGATTTGCGCCACCCCGCCCGCGCAGACCGCGACCAGGAACCGCGAACCTGCGTGAGGCGCGACATGCGGCGTCAGCATCGCCACCACCGTGAACAGCGCCAGCGAGAACGGCAGGCCGAACAGGAAGCGCACCAGCGTCGCGCCCCACGGCCCGGCGTCGCCCACCAGGCCGCGCTGCAGCGCATTGCGCGCCACCTGCAGCGGCGCGGCGGCGACCGTCAGTAGGATCCAGAGCATTGGAAAACCCCCACCGCTGTCATCCCGGAAAGCGCGCAGCGCTTATCCGGGACCCATAGACACGGAACGGGGAAAGCTAGCTTCCAACCGTCGGCGTTTATGGGTCCCGGTGTTTCGCTAACGCGAAAACCGGGATGACAGGGTTTGTGTTGGCTAGAACCCTGACGCGATCGAGGCGGGCGCGGACTTTTCCTTGCGCGCCAGGAGGTTGTTGAGCGCGTTGACGTAGGCCTTGGCCGAAGCGGTGAGCGTATCGGTGTCGGCCGCCTGGCCGGTGGCGATGCGGCCGTCCTCCTCGAGCCTGACCGAGACCTGCGCCTGGGCGTCGGTGCCCTCGGTCACGGCGTGCACCTGGAAGAGCCGCAGGATGGCGTCGTGCGGCATGACCGCGTGGATGGCGTTGAACACCGCGTCGACCGGACCGTCGCCGGTGGCGTTGGCCGACTTCTCCTCGCCCTCGATAGTCACGGTCAGGAAGGCTTCCTGCGGCCCCTCGGTGCCGGCGATGACCCGCAGGTGCTTGACCTGGATGCGGTCGGCGCCCGAGGCCAGCGCGTCGTCCACCAGGGCCACGATGTCGTCGTCGAAGACGTGCTTCTTCTTGTCGGCCAGGTCCTTGAAGCGCTGGAAGGCCTCGTTGAGCGCGTTCTGGCCCAGCTCATAGCCCAGGGTGCGCAGCTTCTCGCGGAAACCGGCGCGCCCGGCGTGCTTGCCCATCACCAGGTTGGAGGCGCCCTGCCCCACCGTCTCGGGGCTCATGATCTCGTAGGTGCCGCGGTCCTTCAGCATGCCGTCCTGGTGGATGCCGCTCTCGTGGGCGAAGGCGTTCTTGCCCACGATCGCCTTGTTGAACTGCACCGGGAAGCCGGTGATCGCCGAGACATAGCGGCTGGCGCGGGTGATGTGCTGGGTCTCGACGCACGTGTGAAAGGGCAGCCGGTCGCCGCGCACCTTCAGCGCCATGACGATCTCTTCGAGCGCGGCGTTACCGGCCCGCTCGCCGATGCCGTTGATGGCCACCTCCACCTGCCGCGCCCCGCCCTCGACGCCGGCCAGGCTGTTGGCGACCGCCAGGCCCAGGTCGTTGTGGCAGTGGGTGGAGAAGATCACCGTGTCGGCGTTGTCGACGTTGGCGATGATGTCGCGGAAGATATCGGCATACTCGGAAGGGTAGCTGTAGCCGACGGTGTCGGGCAGGTTGATCGTCCCGGCGCCGGCCTTGATCGCGGCATCGACGCAGCGGCGCAGGAAGTCCTGCTCGGTGCGCGTGGCGTCCTGGGCCGACCACTCCACGTCGCCGCAGAGGTTGCGGGCGTGGCCCACGGACTTGGTGATCATCTCCAGGATGTCTTCCTGGCTCGCATGCAGGATGTGGTCGCGGTGCGAGGGGCTGGTCGACAGGAAGGTGTGGATGCGGCCGCGCTTGGCCTTCTTGATGGCCTCGCCGCAGCGCTCGATGTCGGCCATGCCGGCGCGGGCCAGGCCGCAGACGATGCTCTCGGTGACGATGCCGGAGATGGCGCGGACGGCCTCGAAGTCGCCGTTGGAGGCGATCGGGAAGCCGGCCTCGATCACATCGACGCGCATCTCCTCGAGGATCTTGGCGAGCTCCAGCTTCTCGTCGTGCGACATCGAGGCGCCGGGCGACTGTTCGCCGTCACGCATGGTGGTGTCGAAGACGATGACGCGGTCGCGCTCGGAACGCGGGGCGGTTGACTCGGCTACGCCGGATTCGGCTCGGGGGGCGGTCATGTTCTGGTCTCTTCGCGGAGTTTCAGTCAGGGCGGGCGAGGGTGGAACCCCTGAAACGCCCGGCCGCGAAGACGCGCAGCCTAAAGAGGCGCCCAGGGGCGGCTAAGCCCCAGCGGAAGAAGAAGCAGGCTGTGATTGCGCGTGCACATGGCGTCAGCATCTACCGAAACGGTCGCTACGCCGCAAGCATCTTGCGCCAAATGCGGCCTCAGCCCGCCTGGCGAGCAAGAACTCTGCGCACGGCCGGCCGCGCCCGGACCCGCTCGCGATGGTCGTAGACCTTGGCGAACTGCTTCGGATCGACGCCGTCACCCTCCAGCCAGTCGGCGAGCGTGAAGAGGTAGGCGTCGCAGATCGAGAAGGCCTCGCCCAGCACCCAGGGGCCCTTCAGCATCCCGTCCTCGATCAACTGGAAGCAGGCCCTCATCGTCTCCGGGACCTTGCGGCGCATGTCCTCGAAGGCGGCCTCGGTGTCGGCCCAGCGGTAGCCCCGATGGCGGTGCGCATGGGCGACGTGCACCGTCGAGGCCAGATAGCTGTTGAACGCCTGCGCCCGGGCAAAGCCCCACGGGTCGGTCGGCGCGAGCCTTGCCTGCGGATAGGCCTGCGCCACCCAGGCCAGGATCGCCGGGACCTCGGTCAGCACGCCCGTCTCGGCGACCAGCGCAGGAATCCGGCCCTTGGGATTGATGGCCAGGTACTCTGCGCGGCGCTGCTCGCCGTCGCGGGTGTTGATCAGCGCCACCTCGTAGTCCGCGCCGGCTTCCTCCAGCGCAATATAGGGCGCGAGCGTGCAGGAGCCCCAGGCGTGGAACAGCTTCAGCATCAGTCGGCCTCCTTCTCCCGGCTGCGCAGCCAGCCCCTGGCGACCCAGCCGATGGCGATCCAGGCCGCGGCGATCAGCGCCAGCCACAGCCAGTCCTTGCCGATCTCGCCCTTCAGCAGCCGCACGATCGACGAGCCGGCGAAGGCGGTCAGCACGATCTTCGGCACGATCCCGATAGCGGTGCCAAGCGTGAAGTCCACCACCCGCATCGGCGTCACGCCGGCCGCCATGTTGACGACGATGAAGGGGGCAGACGGCACCAGGCGCACGATCAGGCTGGCGAAGAAGCCGTTCCGGCCGATCAGCCGGGTGAACCTGCGCACGCCCTCCCCGGAGAACCGCTCCAGCACCTTCGCGCCCGCCGCGCGGCCCAGGTAGAAGCCGACCAGCGAGGAGACCATGGTGCCGATCCAGCTGTAGGTGAAGCCGGCCAGCGGCCCGAAGGCCACCACCGCCGCGGCGATCAGCACGAACTGCGGCACGCCCACGAAGGCCAGCACCGCGAAGGCCAGCACCGCCACCGGCAGCGACCAGGGCCCGGACGCCGCCCCCAGCCAGGTCTCCACCGTCGCCTCGCCGTCGAAGCCCAGCACCTGGGCCCCGAACAGGAAGACCATCCCCACGCCGCCGAACAGCACGAAGGACACCAGCAGCGTCCGCCACGCCTGGGCGTCCATGTTTGACAGGAAGTCGAAGAGCCGCCGCATGCGGCTTGAGGTCGCCGATCACACGGGGCCGGTCAAGTTGCGCTGCAACACGCCGCGGGTTCACCCGGCGGGCGGCATGGGTTAAAGCAGCGCCCGTTCCTTCAACGCCATCCCCCGGGAGCTCTGCCCGCCATGCCACTCGAGTCCGCCGCCCTGTCCCGCGTCAAGCCGTCCGCCACCCTCGCGGCGGATGCGAAAGCGCGCGAGTTGAAGGCCGCGGGCAAGGACGTCATCAGCCTCGCCGCGGGCGAACCCGACTTCGACACGCCGGACAACATCAAGGAGGCCGCGATCAAGGCCATCCGCGACGGCAAGACGAAGTACACCAACGTCGACGGCATCGTTGAGCTGAAGGAAGCCATCGTCGCCAAGTTCCAGCGCGAGAACGGCCTGACCTACAAGACCTCCCAGGTGAACGTCTCGCCGGGCGGCAAGCCGGTGATCTGGAACGCGATGATCTCGACGCTGAACCCCGGCGACGAGGTGATCATCCCGACGCCCTACTGGGTGAGCTACTGGGACATCGTCCTGCTGGCCGGCGGCGAGCCGAAGGCCGTGCCGACCACGGACGCCAACGGCTTCAAGCTGCAGCCGGCCGACCTGGAAGCCGCGATCACGCCGCGCACCAAGTGGGTGTTCCTGAACTCCCCGTCCAACCCCTCGGGCGCGGCCTATACCAAGGCCGAGCTGCGGGGCATCGCCGACGTGCTGCTGCGCCACCCCCACGTCTGGATCCTCACCGACGACATGTACGAGCACCTGGTGTTCGGGGATTTCCAGTTCTGGACCATCGCCCAGGTGGAGCCGGCGCTCTACGACCGCACGCTGACCATGAACGGGGTCTCCAAAGCCTACGCCATGACCGGCTGGCGGATCGGCTATGCCGCCGGCCCCGAGCCGCTGATCAAGTCGATGGCCAAGGTGATGAGCCAGACCACGTCCAACCCCTCGTCCATTTCGCAGTGGGCGGCGGTCGAGGCGCTGAACGGCACCCAGGAGTTCATCAAGCCGAACGCCAAGCTGTTCGAGGGCCGCCGCGACCTGGTGGTCTCGATGCTGAACCAGGCCAACGGCATGCGCTGCCCGACGCCGGAGGGCGCCTTCTATGTCTATCCCTCGGTGCAGGCCCTGATCGGCAAGACCGCGCCCTCGGGCAAGGTCATCAAGACCGACGAGGATTTCGCGGTCGAGTTGCTGGAGACCGAGGGCGTGTCGGTGGTGTTCGGCGCGGCCTTCGGCCTCTCGCCCTTCTTCCGCATTAGCTACGCGACCTCCAACGCCGTGCTGGAAGACGCCTGCAGCCGCATCCAGCGGTTCTGCGCGGACGTGAAATGACGCCGAAAGGCGTCATCCCGGACAGGCGCGAAAGCGCCTGATCCGGGATCCAGACGTCGAGCTAGTGCTTCTCGACCCAGGCGGACTTCGCCGCCTCCTTGGTCAGGTTGAGGAACACCTTGTCCTCCTGGATATGATCGACCCAGGTGACCGGGATCAGGTGGTGCTTGAAGCCGGACCCGAGGTCGAGCTTGGCCAGTTCGATGTCCGAGCCCATGACCTTGTCGACCTTGCCGACGTGGCCGCCGTCCGAGCCCAGCACTTCCATGTGTTCGCGGATTTCGGAGGATTGAATCATCGTCTCGTTCTCCCTGAAGTGAGCTTGGGTAACGAGGCAGGCTGTGGTGAAGTTTCTTCGATGACCGAGCCGATCAATCTCAACAAGGCCCGCAAGGCGAAAGCCCGCGCCGAAGCCGGCTCAAAAGCCGCCGAGAACCGCGTGAAGTTCGGCCGCGGCAAGGCGGAAAAGCTGGTCTCGAAGCTGGAGGCCGAACGGCTCAGGCGTGAGCTGGATCGCTCGAAGCTGAAGGACTAGCGGCCGGCAGCATACCGTTGCGCACGCCGGCCGGGATGGAATTGTAGATTGTGGCCGGCGTGATGTTCAGACGCCGGCGCGCGGCGTCCAGCGGCTCGGCCATCAGACGCTCGTAGTCCTGGCCAAGCAGCCAGGCCGCAGCCTTGCCGCGCTTGTAACCCTGCCAGATCGCCCGGGTCGCCGGGTACTCCGATCCACGCGACTTCAGCGCCGCGCCCACGCCGATCAAGGCCCAGCCGAGGCCGCCGGTCTGGGCGAAAGAGAAGGCCACCAGGGAAGCTTCGCCGAGCGCGTCGCGGTGGTAGCCGGAAAGGATGTGCCAGATATCGTGCACGTCGCGGGTGCGCCGGCCGAACCAGGCGTAGGGGTGCTGTTCGTCAACGTTATTGATGCCCTGGCGGCTGATCTCGGCCAGGCCCTCAGCGGAAAGCTGCTCCTCGCGAATGAAGCTGCGATAGGCCGCGCCCACGCTGCCGTCCGGCAGGCTGTTCAGCCAGGCGTCGTCCATCAGCTTGGTCGCGAATTCCTGGCGCTGGTAGGCGAGGCGCCCACCCTCCACCGTGGTCAGCAGCCGCTGATACCCCCTGGCCGTCGAATTGCCGTTGAGCGCGCGCATGATCTCGAAGACCGCGGTGGTGTCTTCCTTGTCGTTCAACAGCCGGTTCAGCGAACGCAGCGCATGGCCCCAGTTCATCTTCGTCGAGCTGATGCGCGAGATGCCGGCGGGCGCCTGGGCGGTGTCGACAA
>Ga0307513_10002608_pt1 | contig 24910 bp, 19 predicted proteins | sample 15_EM_MG_FD_202174 | JGI IMG/M metagenome (GOLD analysis project Ga0307513, IMG submission 202174) | Populus trichocarpa ectomycorrhiza microbial communities from riparian zone in the Pacific Northwest, United States - 15_EM | ecosystem: Host-associated > Plants > Roots > Unclassified | place...
CAGGGGTAAAGGGAAACACTCAACCCGGCGAGTGCTTTCCTTTACCCCTGACCCTTTTAACTTTCACTTAACCGCTAGGCGGCAGCGACTTTTGCGCCGAGTGAGCTTTGCAGTTGGACGTAGGCCGTGGGCGCGCTGGCGAGCCACGTCGTCGGGCAGACGCCGCAACGTTCGCAGGTGCTGACCGAAGGACACGGCGCGGTTGATTTTGCGATCTGCGCGCGTTCGTGTTCGCGCTGCATGAACTCGCGTCCGAGTCCCGCATCGACGATCTCCCACGGCAAAAATTCCTCGTAGGTGCGCGCACGGCTGGTGTGGAAGGCCGGATCGAATTTCGTCTCGCGTAAGGCCGCGCCCAGATCGCCGCCGTTACGCGCCATCGTTTCGATAACGTGGCTGACGGAGCGGTCGCCCGACGAGAACAACGCCTGCTCGTGCGCGATGCGCGCCGACATCGCGCGCACCTCGACGTTTGGAATCCGCGCGAGTTGTTTCGACACCCATTTCAGACGCCGCTTGAGTTCGCGCTCTTCGCAAATCGGCTCCCACTGAAACGGCGTGTTCGGCTTCGGCACAAAGCCGTTCAGGGCGGGGATGATCTTACCGACGCGCCCGAACCGTTTGCCCGCTTCGAGCATCCTGTCTTTGATGCGCTCGACGAGTCGCACCATCTCTTCCAAATCTTCGTCGGTTTCCGTCGGCAGCCCGACCATCAGGTAGAGTTTGATCGTCAACATCCCACGGTCGAAGACCGCGCCGCAGATGTCAACGATCTCGTCGTTCGTGAGATTCTTGTTGATGACTTTGCGCAGGCGATCCGAACCCGTCTCGGGCGCAACGGCGATCTGCTGGTCGCGCGATTCGACGAGCGCGTCGAGCAGTTCGTCCTCGATCTGATCGAGCCGGAGCGATGAGACGGAGATGCGGTAATTCATCTCGCGGAGTCCCTGCAAGATTTCGCTGATCTCCGGGTGGTCGCAGACGGCGGTGGAAACCAGACCGATCTTATCCGTGCGTCCGCGCCACTCGGCGGCCTTTGCCAGCACGTCGCGCGCCGGCACGACACGCGGCGGCCAGTAGTTGAATCCCGCCCAGCAGAAGCGGCAGCCCTGCGAACAGCCGCGCGAAATCTCGATGAGGAAACGCTCGCCCATCTCCGCTTCCGGCGCCCACACGACGGTCGAAGGGGCAAACACGTTTTGCTGTCGTAAGCTCTCGGCGATCTCCAGATCGCCGCGCCGCATCGCGCGCCTGAGAGTTCCTTCCTTCGGGTTCTCGGCGGCGACCGCGCGCCCGACGCGCATCGGCACGCCCGGCTGCTTCGGCGTGTAAGATTCGATTGCGCCCGCATCGTCGTAGCGCACGTCGTAGAGCGACGGCACGTAGAAGCCGCGACCGCGACGTGCGAGTGCGAGTAGTAAATCTTCCTTCACGCCCTCGTTGGCGAGGATCGTGTCGACCAACTGCGGGACGAGCACTTCGCCCTCACCGACGCCGACCACATCCGTGAAGTCTGCGATGGGTTCGGGATTCAAAAACGACGCCGCGCCGCCCATCACTACGAGCGGGTCGTGGTGCGTGCGCTCGCGCGCCCACAGCGGGATGCCTGCGAGTCTGAGCAGCCGCGCCATGTTGAGGTAGTCCGTCTCGAAGGAGATCGAAAAGGCGATCACGTCGAAGTCGCGGACGGGCGTCTGCGTCTCAAGCGAGAGCAGCGGCGTGTTCGTCTTCTCATACTCGCGCATCTCCGTCTCGTCCGGCAGAAAGACGCGCTCGCAGGAGACTTCGGGAATGCCGTTGAAAATTTCGTAGACCGCGTGGAAACCGAGGTTCGCCATCCCGACCGCGTACACGTTCGGGTAGCAGAGCGCAACGCGCAACGGCGCACCGCGCTTGACGATGTAGCCCTCTTCCGTGGAGAGCTTTCTCCTGTAACTTTCGACGATTTTCTTCATTAAAAAGCGATCAGTGGTCAGTTATTTGGCCTGTATTTGATGCCGAATCGGGGCTTTAAGAGGCTTCGTGACACGCATAAACAAATGACAATGACTACGAACAACCGACCGAATTATTGCCTTGTTCCTTCGAGGAACGCCTTCAGTTTGCGCGAACGCGACGGATGACGCAACTTGCGCAGGGCTTTCGCCTCGATCTGGCGGATGCGCTCGCGCGTGACCGCGAAGTGCTGGCCGACCTCTTCGAGCGTGTGCTCCGACCCGGTGCTGCCAAGCCCGAAGCGCATCTTGATGACCTTTTCTTCGCGCGGCGTGAGCGTCGCCAACACCTCGTCCGTGATCATGCGCAGGTTCGCCGCCACCACCGCGTCCGCCGGATTCAAGATCGATCTGTCTTCGATAAAGTCGCCGAGGTGCGAGTCTTCCTCTTCGCCGATGGGCGTCTCCAAAGAGATCGGCTCCTGCGCGATCTTCAACACCTTACGCACCTTCGAGACGGGAATGTCCATCTTGCGCGCGATCTCTTCGCTCGTCGGCTCGCGTCCCAACTCCTGCACGAGCGAACGCGACGTGCGAATCAACTTGTTGATCGTCTCGATCATGTGGACGGGGATGCGGATGGTGCGCGCCTGATCGGCAATCGCACGCGTGATCGCCTGCCGAATCCACCACGTCGCATAGGTCGAAAACTTGTAGCCGCGCCGCCACTCGAACTTGTCCACGGCCTTCATCAAACCGATGTTGCCCTCTTGAATGAGGTCTAGAAACTGGAGGCCGCGATTCGTGTACTTCTTCGCAATCGAGACGACCAGACGCAGGTTCGCCTCGATCAATTCGCGCTTGGCCTGTCCCGTCTCGTGTTCGCCCGCGACGATGGCTTGAAGCGAACGCCTGATCTCGACGGGCGAGATCAGCGTCTCCGCTTCGACCTGTTGAAGCTTCCGTTTCGCCGCCGCGATGTGTCGCTTGTAGTCGCGTTCCTCTTCGGGTTTGATGCGTCGCTTGCCGAGCCGCTCGGTGTATTTGTCTATGTCGCGCTCGGCGTTGCGCACCTCTTTGGCGACGACGCGGATCGCGCCGATCATGCGCTGGCGCGCGCGCTCCGTCAGGTTTAACTGTCCGATCTCGTGCGCGATCTCAAGCCGCGTGCGCGCCACCTTGCGACGCAGGCGCAACAACTTTTTCGAAGGCTTGCCGCGCATCAACTTCTGCTCGCCGCGCAGCCGTTCCCATTCCCTGAGTCCGGCCTTGAAGTGTTTGCGAATGTTGCCGATGCCTTCGGTCGTCCACTGGTGATACTCTTCGGCCTTGTCCTCGATGCCCGTCAGTTCGGCCTGCTCGGAGAAGGTCACGACATCGCGGATACTGATCTTGTCGGCCAGCAGATCTTCGCCGATGCGCAGGAGTTCGCAGACGGCGATGGGCGAGCGCGAGATTGATTTGCGGGTTTTGCGCTGGCCGCGCTCGATGCGTTTGGCGATGGCGACCTCGCCCTCGCGCGTCAGGAGCGGGACGACACCCATCTCGCGCAGGTACAGGCGCACGGGGTCGTTCGTCTTGTCGAGCATGCCCGCCGACAGGTCGAGACTCGCTTCGTCTTCGTCCAGAGCCTCTTCGTCTTCGGGCGACGCGGCGACGACGGAATGGGCGGCTTGTTCGATGAGGCGTTCGTCGGAATCGGCGACGATGATGTTCGCGCCGTCCAACTTTTGCAGCACGTCCTCGATGTCGTCGGGCGAGACGACGTTGTCGGGCAAGGCACGGTTGAGTTCGTCAAACGTCAGATACTTCTTGTCTGCGCCCAACTCCAACAGACGTTGCACCACGTCGTCCTGATCTTTCTCTTCCATGCTTACCATAGCTTTGGATTTCAGATTAGCAATTTTTGAATTGTCGCCCGCGCGCCCGGCTACGGGAACGACGAACGCGACTTTGACTGCTCAAAAATTTGAAATCGAAAATACTCCCGCGCCGCTTTAGTTGCGAGGAAGCAACGCGCTCCGACGCCTCGTCCAGTTCAAGTTCTCCATCACGAGCGCATCACGCCGTTCGTTGTCGCCCGCGCGTTCGGCGGCGTTGATCTCAATCGCCAAATCTTTCAAACGCCGCTCGACGCGCATCAGCCGCAACGTGAGCAGGCAACTTTCGGCTTCCGCCACCACCTCGTCCGCTGCCTCGCCCTCGGCGCGCTCGACGGGTTCGCTCATCAACAGGAGCGGCACGAGGTCTGCGGCTGCCGGGTCGCCTTCCGTGCGCTGGCCGAGCGTGTCGAAACTAACTTCCGCGCCCGCCGCTTCGATCTCCGTGAGCGCGCGAAAGACGCCCGCGGTCGGCAAATCCTCGTAGTCGTCCGGCTCGATGCGCGGCAACAGTATGCGGCGCAGTTCCGGGTCGTGGACGAGCAGTTCGAGCAAGCGTTGCTCGGCGACGGTGAGCGGCGCGCTCTCGGCGCGAACCACTCTGTCCTGCATGGCGGCGGAAGCGTCCGCGCCGGTCGTCGCCTGCGCCTTCGCCACCGTCTGCCAGAGTTCGCGCCGGAGCGCAGGTTCTTCGACGCGCAACGCGTCCATCGTCATGTCAAAGTATTCGCGCTTCTGAATTTTGTTGCGCACAGCGCGAACGAACGGGAGCACCTCTTCGACCGCCTCGGCCTTGTCCGCCGGGCGACGAAGGTTGCGATCCCGCATCGCTTGATCGAGCACGAATTGTATGTGGGGGAGCGCCGCGCCGCGCCGCTCGTTGTAGGCTTCGACGCCCGCCGCCTTGATGAACTCGTCCGGGTCTGTGCCCTCCGGCAGCACCAGCACCTTGATGTCAAAATCTTCCGCGAGGAGAGTTTCGATTGCGCGCTTGGCAGCCGCGACGCCAGCCCTGTCACCATCATAATTGACCACGACGCGACGCGCAAACCGCCCCAACAGCTTCGCCTGTTCCGGCGTTAACGCTGTGCCCAGACTCGCCACCGCGTTCCGCACGCCGAACTGGTAAGGGATGATCAGATCGAGATAACCCTCGACCAGAATCGCAAACTTCTTGCGCCTGATCTCGTCGCGCGTCTGGTGCAGGCCGTAGAGGTGACGCCCCTTCGTATAGGCCGCCGTCTCCGGCGAGTTGAGATACTTCGGCTCGCCCGTCCCCATCACGCGCCCGCCGAAGGCCACCGCCCGCCCCTGCGCGTCGAGCACCGGAAAGATCACGCGCCCGCGAAAGCGATCATAGAAACCGCCCGCGTCTTTTTTGACGACGAGGCCGCTCCGCTCGATCTGGCCTGCGGTCGCCCCTTTGCGTTTCAGGTACGCGCCCAAACCGTCCCAACTGTCGGGCGCGTAGCCGAGCCGGAAAGTCTTGCGCGTCTCGTCCGTGATGCCGCGCCCTTCGACGTAATCGCGCGCCGCCTTCGCCTCCGCGCCGCCCTCCGCTAATTGCCCCTCCCACCATTCGAGCGCCCACGAGTTGAGGTCCACCACCTCGTCGGCTTCCTTCCGGCGCGCTTCAAAACGCTTGTCGTCCTGCATCTCCGGCAGCGGCATGTTCACTTTCTCGGCCACGATCTTGATCGCTTCGGGAAACGACACGCGCTCCATCTCCATCACAAAGTTAAAGACGCTCCCGCCCTTCTGGCAGCCGAAACAGTAGAAGATGTCCTTCGACGGGTTGACGGAAAAGGAGGGCGTCTTCTCCTGATGAAACGGGCAGCACGCCATCCAGTTCGCACCCTTCTTCTTCAACGAGACATAGTCCTGCACGACGCGCACGATGTCCGCCTGCCGTCTCAAGTCGTCAATGAATGTCTGCGGGAAGCGCATACTGATTTTAACCGGTCATTGTTTCAACTCGACGACGGTCGCGCCCGCGCCGCCTTGATCGGGCGGGGCGGTGGCAAACGATTCGACGTGGGCGTGCGAGCGCAGGAAGCCGGCGATGGCGCGGCGGAGCGCGCCCGTGCCGTGACCGTGGATGATGCGGACGCGCGCGTGGCCGTTCAGGAAAGCCTCGTCCAGAAACTTGTCGGCGGCATCGACGGCCTCGTCGGTGGTGCGCCCGATGAGATTGAGTTCCGCCGCCGGTTCATCGTTCGAGCGGTTGAGGCGCACTTCGGCGGTGCGAGCGGCGGCGGCAGCCATGCGTTCGAGTTGCGCGCCGCCGCCGCTGCTACTGCTGCCGCGCGCCTGTTCCTGTTTGACCTGCGGCGCGCGTTCCATCAATTCGAGGTTCGTGAGTTTCTCGCGCAGGCGAACGTGGCCGATGCGGATTTCGGCGTCCGCGCCCGCGACCCTTTCGACGATGCCCGTCTTGCCGAGCGTTCGTAGCCGCACCGTGTCGCCTTTGACGATCTCGCGCTCGACGCTCGACGGTTGGAACACTTCGCCGCCGGACTTCGCGCGCGACGCACCCATCTCCGCGTCGGCCTGTCGAACGACGCGGACGCCCCCGGCTCGCGCGCCTTCCGCGTTCGCGGGCTTCGACGCCGAGCGCGCGCCGGGCGTCGTCGTCGTCGCGGCGGCTCTCTGCGCTTCGCGGCGCAGTTCGGCGGCGCGGCTCGCGGCCTCACGTTCGACGCGGATGCGCTCGGCGCGATCCTCGATCTTGGAGAAGAGTTCCTTCGAGCGTTGCTCAAATTCCGTGAGACGCTCGCGCATCTCGCGCTCGAAAGTTGTTTGACGTTCGCGCTCGCGGCGTTCGGCGTCGCGGTCGAGCGTGGAATATTTTTCGGCGACCGCCGCGCGTTCCTCTTCGAGCGCGCGGCGCAGAGCCTCCGCCTCTTCCGACTCGCGCTTGATGCGGCGCAGGTATTCAGCCGCCTCGCGCGACGACTCGTTGACGCGTGCGGACGCGGCTTCGACGATGCCGCGCGGGAAACCGAACCGCCCCGCGATCTCGATGCCGGAAGACGAACCGGCGAGGCCGACGAGCAGGCGATAAGTCGGCTGCAACGTCCGCTCGTCAAACTCGACGCTCGCATTCAGCACGCCCGACTCGTTCGCCGCATACTGTTTGAGGCCGCTGTAGTGCGTGGTGGCGATGACGTGCGCGCCGCACGCGCGGCGGAAATGATCCACGACGGCGACGCCGAGCGCAGAGCCTTCTTCGGGGTCTGTGCCCGTGCCGACTTCGTCGAGCACGACGAGCGCAGGTGCGTCGCAGAGTTCGAGCATGCGACTGATATTGGCGACGTGGGCGGTGAAGGTCGAGAGGTTCGCGGCGAGCGATTGGCTGTCGCCGATGTCTGCGAGCACGGATCGGTAGAAGGGAAAACTCGCCGCGCGCGCCGGAACGTGCAGGCCGGAGAGAGCCATCAGCGCAAGCAAGCCCGCCGTCTTGAGGACGACGGTCTTGCCGCCCGCGTTCGCGCCGGAGATGATCATGACGGGATGTTCCGCGTCGAGCCGGAACGAGACGGGCACGACCTCGCCGCCACTGGCGCGCAAGTTCTCTTCGAGCAGCGGGTGGCGCGCGGCGTCGAGTTCGAGCGCGGCGTCTGCGCCGACGAAGGGCTGCACGCAGTTGAAGCGCAGGCCAAGCGCGGCCTTCGCGTTGATGAAGTCGAGTTCGGCGACCGAGGCGGCGGCGCGTTCGATGGCGGGCAGTTCGCGGCGCAGGTCGTCTGTGAGCGTCGAGAGGATGCGCGTGATCTCGCGTTCTTCCGTCTCGCGCAGATTTTGCAGTTCGTTGTTGCTTTCAATCGTCTCTAACGGTTCGATGAAGACGGTCGCGCCGGACGACGAGAAGCCGTGCGCGACGCCGCCGACGCGCCCGCGATGATCCGAGCGCACGGGGATGACAAAACGGTCGTTGCGCACCGTGACGAGTTGATCTTGAATCGCTTCATCCGAGCGACGCATGAGGTTTTCCAGCGAGCGCGTGATGGACGAGCGGAGGCGATTGATGTCGTGGCGGATGCGCGCGAGTTCGGGGCTGGCGCGGTCGTCGAGTTCGCCGCTCGGCAGGATTTTCGCCGTCACGCGCGCCGCGAGGCTATACAACTCGCGCGGGAGGTCTGCGACGAGTTCCCACAACACGGGCACGTCCGCGCGCTCGGCTTGAATCGAAGCGCGCGCCGCGCCCACCTGGTCGCAGAGGCGCGCGAGTTCGAGCAGCGGCAGCGGTTCGAGGATCGCGCCCTCGATGCGCAGACGCGCGATTGACTCCGACGGGTCGGCCAACTCCGAGAACGACCACGCGCCGCCGCGCCGACGCAGTTCGACGCACTCGGCCACCGAGTCGAGCGCGCGCCGCACCTCTTCCAACTCGTCGAGCGGCGCGAGTTTGTCAACGCGCGTGCGCCCCATCGGCGTCTGCGCCCCGCGTCTCACCAGCGCGCGCAATCCGTCGTATTCCAGCACCCCGAAAGCTTGTTCATTCATAATAAGAAAGTAAATCGTAAATCCTGAATCGTAAATAGACAAAGGCAGGTTTCGATCCGTCCACGATTTACGATTCAGGATTCACGGTTTTTCACGTTCTCTGTCGTCGCCGTTCGACGCCCTGCATGGCGGCGTCGAAGAGACGCGCGGGGTCGAGCAGGACGACGGCGTGCGTGTGGTGTTGAATGGTGCGGCGGATGAGGGAACTGCCGGGCGCGTCCGCGACGGCGTCAACTTCGTCGTCGTATAGTTCGATCTCGTGCTCGACAGCTTCGACCGAGAGCGCGAGTTGTTCGTCGCCTTTGAGCGCGACGACGAAGGGCGCGGAGTTTCGCGTCGCGGGCGGTGCGAAAGTTTGCGCCGCGTCGGCTGTCTGCGCGCCGTGCGTAGTCACGCCGGTCATGGTCGCGCCGTGCAAATCGGTCGTAGTTACGCCGTGCAACAGCGGGAGCGGATCGATCAGCGTGAGAATCCGTCCGCGCTGGCTGACGACGCCGCGGACGGGCGCGGGCGTGAAGGGAAGCGGCGTCGGCGTCGGATTCTCGCTCGTCGCCTCGACCTCGTCCGCGTAGACGGCGAAGAGTCGCGCGCCGGAGCGCATCACAAACAGCCTCCGGCGTGGCCGGTCGTTTGAACCCGCCGCGCGCGTCGAAAGTGTCGCCGTCGTCTCGTCGTGCGTCGTCTCTTTCATATCGCCCGACATGGTAAACTGAACCGCAAAACTTTGCGAGAAACGATCTACTCGCGCGACGCGCGTCGACGCGCCCGCGTCACGGATTTTCGAGAATAAACGTCCGGCGAAATCTCCATCGTCCGCGATGAACCGGAAACCACTCAACGGCGTGAGTGCTTATTCTTATTCATCCCTCCGCCCTCATCCCTTCTTCCACGTCTCGTGTGCTTCGGTGTAAACTTTCGGGCGAATGAATAATTTGTGAGATGTCGGGTGGTTCGCGTGCGGCTGGCGCGGGTGTGGCGTGCGGGCAGGTGGGCTACGGCGTTTGAGGCGGGCGTGACTTTTGGCGCGCTCGCGGGGGATGGAGTTTTGTCCGGGACAGAGCCGATGAGAGATATTTACGCGGGGCGTCCGAGCGTGTGCCGCAACTGCGGCGCGCTCGTCGCGGCGGGCGAAAGCGCGTGTGAGATGTGCGGTTTTCCGGCGGGCGTCGCGCAATCGCCGCAACCCCAGTCGCAGCAGGAGCGACCGTCGTCGCGTCCGCTCCCCGACCCGGAGACGATGCGCTTCGCGCGCGCGGTGCTGACGCGTCCTTCAACCTTCACCTTCGTCTTTCTCGCCATCAACGTCTTCATTTTTCTGTTGATGAGCGTGGCCGCGCCGGGCGGCTCGGAGAACAACGAGGTGCTGCGCGCTTACGGGGCGAAGTACAACTCGTTGATCAACTCGGGCGAATGGTGGCGACTGGTGACGCCGGTCTTTTTGCACATCGGCTGGATTCACCTACTGGTGAACATGTATAGCCTGTTCATCCTCGGCCCTTACGTGGAGAAGTTGTACGGTTCGGCGCGGTTCGTCTTCTTCTGGATCGCGACGGGCGTGGCGGGCGTGGTTGCGAGTTATCTCGCTTCGGGTTCGGGGATGCGCGGCGGCGCGATAGGACGTTTCCTGTTTCGCGGCGGCGACGGTCCTTCGGCGGGCGCGTCGGGCGCGCTCTTCGGTCTGATCGGCGTGCTCTTCGTCTTCGGCATCAAGTTCCGGCACGAACTGCCCGAAGGCTTCAAGCGCGCGTTCGGCACGGGCATGATCCCGACCATCCTGATCAACCTCTTCATCGGCTACAGCATCCCTTTCATAGACAACGCGGCGCACCTCGGCGGCTTCGTCGCGGGCGCGCTGCTCGCACTCTTCGTCGGCTACAAACGACCGGGGCAAAGCGCGAGCGTGGCCGTCTTCTGGCACATCCTCCAAGTCGTCTCGCTCGTGCTCGTCGTCGTCAGTTTCGGACAGGTCGCGCGCCACATGGGCAGCGTCCGAGAGAGTGTCGGTTATGTGGAGGGCATCAACGACGGGCAGGCCGGTTTTGTCGCCGCCTTCAACCGGCGCGACGCGGAAGCCGCCAACCGTGCCATCGAAAAACTCGACCGTGTCGCGCCGCTCGACGCGCAGCCCGATCAACTCCGGCTCGAACTCAAGCAACTGCTCGTGCGCGCACACGACCTCGCCCTCTTGAGTGACGAGGAACGTGCGAACGTGCGCTTCCCGGCACAACTCAAGCAACTCGAAGCCGACTTCAGCGCGTGGAAGCAGCGTTCCGACGAGTGGGTCAATACCGAGGGCGGGCGTTACGGCATCGGCATAACGAAAGAGTCGCCCCCGCCCGATGGTGATGCCGCGCCGGATGCGGCCTCCCCCGCGCCCACGGCGACGGAAGAGACACCGCCGCCGCCGTCGCCGCAAAACGTTGAGAAGGAAAGTTAAGAAGCAAGCTTATCGTGCAATAAAAATCGAAGACAGGAGAATTGAAACGAGAATGGAAATCAAAAAAGTAGGCGTCCTCGGCTGCGGCCTGATGGGTTCGGGGATCGCGCAGACCGCCGCCACCGCCGGTTTCGAGGTGGTCGTCCGCGAAGTTACGAACGAACTCTGCGAGCGCGGCTTCAAGGGGATCGAAAAGTCGCTCGCCAAGTTTGCCGAGAAGGGCACGATCAGCGCAGACCAGCAGCGCGAGATTCGCGGTCGCCTGTCGGGCACGACCGAGTTCGCAGCCCTCGCCGACTGCGACATCATCGTCGAAGCCATCATCGAAAACCTCGACACCAAGCGCGACACCTACCGCCAACTCGACGAACTCTGCAAGCCCGAGACGATCTTCGCCTCCAACACCTCCTCGCTCTCGATCACGGAGATGATGACGGCCACCTCCGTAGAACGCCAGAAGCGTTTCATCGGTCTACACTTCTTCAACCCCGTGCCGATCATGAAACTCGTCGAAGTCGTCAAAACGATCTTGACGGACGACGCGGTCTACGAAACGGCGGTTGATTTCGGCCAGCGGCTCGGCAAAGTTCCCGTGCGCGCGAGCGATAAGACGGGCTTCATCGTCAACCGCCTGCTCGTGCCTTACATGCTCGATTCCATCCGCGCGCTCGAAGAGGGCGTCGGCTCGATTGTGGACATCGACAACGCCATGAAACTCGGCTGCGGCTACCCGATGGGGCCGCTCACGCTCGGCGACTTCGTCGGCCTCGACACCACCTACTACATCGCCGAGATCATGTTCAACGAATTCCGCGAAAAGCGTTTCGCGCCGCCGCCGCTCCTCAAACGCATGGTGCTGGCCGGACTCTACGGGCGCAAATCCGGGCGCGGCTTCTACGACTACACCGTAGACCCGAAGAATCCCGTGCCGATGAACCTGGTGTAAAAGCAACGATGAACGCGGAACGATGAACGTTGAAGTAAAAGCAAGTGGTCTTCAGTTCATCGTTCATCGTTCCGCGTTCATACTTTCGATAAAAGGGGGGAACTGATGAGCAAAGAGACAAAGTTGACGCTGGCTTCTTCTGCCGCCGTGACGGGCGGCGCGAGTCCCGACTTCGGGAGCGGCTCGATCTTCTTCGTCGGGACGGCGACGGTGATTTTGCGTTACGCGGGTTTCACGATCCTGACCGACCCGAACTTCCTGCACGCGGGCGACCACGTGCATCTCGGCTACGGCCTGACAGCCGAACGCCTGACCAACCCGGCCATCGAACTCGAACAGTTGCCGCCGATTGATTTCTGCGTGCTCTCGCACTATCACGGCGACCACTTCGACCGCATCGTCGAGGAACGTCTGCAAAAAGATTTGCCCATCATCACCACCGAACACGCGGCGGGCAATCTCAAAGAGAAAGGCTTCACCGCGCCCATCGCGCTCGACACTTGGGACTCGGTGCTGGTGGAGCGTGACGGCGCGAGCGTGCGCGTCACTTCGATGCCGGGAAAGCACGGCCCGACGATGGTCGATCTGTTTCTGCCGCCCGTCATGGGCAGCATGCTCGAATTCCAGAACGCGGCGGGACAGAAGACCACCCTCCGCCTCTACATCACCGGCGACACGCTCGTCCACGACGACCTCAACGAAATACCGAAGCGTTACCCGGACATAGACCTCGCGCTCTTTCACCTCGGCGGCACGCGCATCATGGGCATCCTTTTGACGATGGACGCCGAGCAGGGCGTCGAAGCGATTCGCATCATCAACCCGCGCGAAGTGATCCCGATCCATTACAACGATTACGAAGTTTTCCAGTCGCCGCTCGAAGACTTCAAGCGAGCCGTCGAGGCCGCCGGGTTCTCCGAACGCGTGAAATATCTGAGCCACGGCGAAACTTACGACTTTGAAGTGCCCGCCAGCCGCTACGCGCAACAGGGCGGGTTGTAATTGCGCGCGGGCAAGCGTTAAAACCTTTATCGCAGAGACGCAGAGGACACACACAGAGCGCAGATGAAAGATAAGACAATTTGAGATTTCAAATTTGAGGTCGTTCCGTGCTTTTCTCTGTACCCGCTCTGTGTCCTCCGTGTCTCTGCGGTGAATGCTTTATGCAAGCCTCCGCCTGAAATCAAACTGCTAAGGAGCAACGCATGTCGCTCGTGCTACGCCTGTCGCTGATCGTGGCCTGCTTCGGTCTTGCGCACATACACACTACCGGCACGACGCGGGAGCAGCGGCGTGCGACGACGACTTATGCCTGCCCGATGCACGCGGAGGTGACATCATCCAAGCCCGGCAGTTGCCCCAAGTGCAAGATGAAGTTGGTCGCACGCAAGAAGCGCGACCAGCCACGGGCGGCAAACTCCGCGTCAACGCCGGACGATCAATCAGCCGGGGCAATCGCGGCGCGCGTGCGCGCGTTGGAGGGGCTGGCTCCGACTTATGAGTTCGCCTGCCTGATGCACCCGGAAGTGCGTCAGGCGCAAGAGGGCGTGTGCCCGAAGTGCGGGATGCCGCTCTCGACCGTGCAGCCCTCTGTGCGCGGCGCGTATCGCCTCGCCGTCTCACAGACGCCGCGCGTGCCGAAGGCGGGCGAGCGCGTGCGCCTGAACTTCGTCGTCACGCATCCGGAGACGGGTGCGCGCGTGCGCGACTTCGTGTTGAATCACGAGAAGCTGTTTCACCTCTTTATCGTCAGCGCGGACATGAACGACTACCAGCACATCCACCCGGAGCTTGAAGCCGACGGCAGTTTCAAAGTGGAGACGCTCCTGCCGCGTGCGGGACGCTACCAACTTCATTCCGACTTCTTCCCCGCGGGCGGCACGCTACAGGTGTTGCACCGCTCCCTCACGACGGCGGGTTATCGCGCGCCGCGTGGCGCGGTCGCCGCCGCGCTCGTGCCCGACGCGTCGTTCACCAAGACGATTGACGGCATGAAGATCAGTCTTGAGTGGGGCGGCGCGGAACTCGTCCCCGGCGCGTTCGTCCGGCTCAAGTATCAACTCGCGGACGCGCGGACGGGCGAGCCTGTCCGCGACCTTGAACCGTACCTCGGCGCGTGGGGGCACACGCTCATCCTCGACGCGGATCAATCCGATTATCTACACTCGCACCCGACCGAGACGCTGCCGGAAGGCACGGAGCGCGCGACTTTGCGGGGCGGCCCCGAGGTCGAGTTCGGCGCGATGTTCCCCGAAGCCGGTCTATATCGCATCTGGACGCAGTTCCAACGCGGCGGGCGCGTCTCGACCGTCTCCTTCACCGTCAAAGTGAACCCCGCCCGCTCATGATGCCCCAAAACTTGCCGGACTTGCCGGACATGGCAGACACGCCGGACATCGTGGTCGAGGAACGCGGCGACGACGCCGGGTTGGTCTACGTTCATCTGAACCGCCCCGCCAAACTGAACGCCCTCACGCGCGCGATGCTCGAACGCCTCACGGAAATTTTTCGCGCGTTCGCCGAACGCACAGACCTGCGCGCCATCGTCCTCACCGGCACGGGACAGGCGGCCTTCAGCGCGGGCACGGACATCTCTGAACTCGACGGACTCGACGAAGCGGGCGCGCTTGAGACGGCACGGCGCGGGCAGGAAACCTGCGAGGCGATTGAGCTATGTCCTGTGCCCGTCATCGCGGCGGTCAACGGCATCGCGGCGGGCGGCGGTTGCGAACTCGCCCTCGCCTGTCACCTCAGACTCGCGGCCACGCACGCGACGTTCACGTTGCCCGAACTCAAACTCGGCATGATTCCCGCCTATGGCGGAACGCAACGCCTCGCACGCGCCGTCGGCCACGGTCGCGCGCTCGCCGCGATGCTCGCGGGCGAAAGTCTGACGGCGGAGGAAGCCCTGCGCCTCGGCCTCGTCAACCGCGTCGTCGCACTCGAACAACTCCCGTTAGAAGCCGCGACGCTCGCCGCGACGCTCTCCCGGCTCGCGCCGCTCGCCATCCGCGCCTGCCTCGCCGCCGTCACACGCGGCGCGCGCCTCCCGCTCCCCGACGGCCTCGCCCTCGAAGCCGAACTCTTCTCCAACCTCTTCTCCACCGAAGACGTGCGCGAAGGCACACTCGCCTTCCTCGAAAAACGCGCGCCGATCTTTAAAGGAAAGTGAGCAGTGAGCCGTAAGCTGTAAGCAGTTAAAGCCGGGAAAGTCCCGCGCTCGTTTTTACTGCTCACTGCTTACGGCTCACTGCTCACTTTCTTCCGGTCGTCGCTTGTCACCCGCGACACGTTTACCTATACTGCGTGTGAATCAATTTTCCAAAAAACTCGGAGTCGCCGGAAACACTTGCAACCCGTCACACATCAAGGACAGTTGAACGCCGAGGGCTTTCGCTTCGCGCTGGTGTCGAGTCGTTGGAACGACTTTCTCACGTCGCGTCTGGTCGAAGGTGCGCTCGACGCGTTGGAGCGTCTGGGCGCGGCGGAGAAGTCTGTGGAGCATTATCGTGTGCCGGGGTCGTTCGAGATTCCGTTGCTGGCGAGTAAGCTGGCGGAGTCGGAAAAGTACGACGCGGTGATCTGTCTCGGCACGATCATACGTGGGCAGACGCCGCACTTCGATTACATCGCGGGCGAGGTGACGAAGGGCGTCGCGCAGGCCGGGATGGAGTCGGGGATTCCGGTCGTCTACGGCGTCGTCACCGCCGACACGTTGGAGCAGGCGATTGATCGCGCGGGCGTGAAAGCCGGTAACAAGGGGTTCGAGGCCGCTATGGCGGCTGTCGAGTTGGTCAATCTTTACAAGGAAGCATTCGCGAAATGATGAACGCGAAACGATGAACGAGGAATAAAGAGCACTTTTCTTTCATTCATCGTTCATCGTTTCGCGTTCATCGTTCGCTTTTCTGGGGTGTTAATTCATGGGTTCGAGACGTAAGGCGCGCGAATGCGCCTTGCAAATGCTCTTTGCGGCTGATGTCATGAGTGCGGCGCGGAAAGACGAGGTGCGCGCCGACCAACTCGTCCGTCATTACTGGGCGGAGTTGGGCGAGACGGAGATGGACGAACCGGCGCGCGAGTTTGCCACGCGGCTCGCGCTCGGCGCGCTCTCGCGCATCCCCGAACTCGACGAGCGCATCCGCTCGCGCGCCGAACACTGGCGCATCGAACGCATGGCCGTCGTGGATCGCAACGTGCTCCGGCTCGCCGTCTACGAGTTCCTGCACGAGCCGACGCCGCGCACCGTCGCCATCAACGAGGCTCTGGAGATCGCACGCCGCTTCTCCACCTACGAGGCCACGCAGTTCATCAACGGCATCCTCGACGCCATCAAGCGCGACCTCGATCAGGAACTGCCGCAAACCGATGTCGTCACCGAAGACGAGGCGACGACGGAAGACGCCGACCCGTCCGAAGAGGACGAGGACGGCGACGACAGCGAGCGCACCGCTTCCGCCTCCTGAGACGACGCGCGGCGCACACTGTTTAGACGCCGATTAAACGCCGGGCGACGGCGAGCAACGCATACACCTTTACGCTTCCCGGCGACTGACCGGGAGACTGCCCGCGCGTAGCTCTCACGTCGCCGCGCTTCGCCCTTGCTCTGTCGTCGCGCTATCGTCAAACTCTCCCCGGTCGCTTCCGACTCGTCGCTCGACACTTGTCACCGCCTTCTCATCATGTCTCGTCGCAAGTCCAGAAAAAACAACGGAGCGAGCCGCAGCGCCGCCGAATCTTTTCAGGAGTACGGGCGCGGCGTGGCCGGTGGTTTGATGTTCAGCCTGCCGCTGCTCTACACGATGGAGGTGTGGTGGGCGGGATTCAACGCGCACCCGTTGCGGCTGGCCGCCTACATCGCGGCGACGTTCGTGCTGTTGCTCGGCTACAACCGCTTCGCGGGCTTGCGTCACGACGCGTCGATGGCGGAAGTGGCGATTGATTCCGTCGAAGAGATGGGGCTTGGGTTCGTCATCTCGGCTGTGGCGTTGTACCTGTTGGGGCGCGTCACGCTTGAGATGCCGTGGAACGAGATCACAGGGCAGATCGTGATCGAGGCGATGACGGTCGCCGTCGGCGTCTCCGTCGGCACGGCGCAACTCGGCGGAGGCGGCGAAGACTCCGGCGAGGGCGGCGTCGGCGACGAGGCGGCGGGGCAGAGGAAGCACAGCGGCAAGGCCGGGAGGACGGACGGCGCAGGGCGCGGCGAACCGGAACTTCACTTCGGCGGGCAGATGTTGCTCGCGTTCTGCGGCGCGACGCTGTTTGCCGCCAACGTCGCACCGACCGAAGAGATCGTCGTGATCGCGGTCGAGATTTCGTGGGTGCGCCTGCTGGGGCTGGCGTTCGTCTCGCTCCTGCTCGGCACGCTTATCCTGCACTACAGCGAATTCAAGGGCGCGCGCGAGTTTGTGCGCACGGACGGGTTCGGCGCGGTGGTCGGGGGCAGCGTCGTTACCTACGCCGTCGCGCTCGTCTCATCGGGTCTGATCCTCTGGTTCTTTGGCCGCTTCGACGGCGTGACGCTCTACACCTCGCTCGCGCAGACCATCGTGCTCGGCGTGGCCGCGACGCTCGGCGCGTCCGCCGGGAGACTCTTGTTGCAGCGATGAAGAAACTACAAAAAAACCGGGTCGAGTGGGTGGTCTTCGCCGTCGGCCTCGTGCTCGTCGCGTCTGCGCTCGCCTACCTCGTCTATGACGGCGCGACGATGGGCAGCGACCCGCCAAGCATCGAAGTGCGCCTCGGCACGCCCGAACAACGCGCGCACAATTTCATCGTCCCCGTCACCGTCATGAATCACGGCGACGAAACCGCAGAGGGCGTCACCGTCGAAGTGACGATGGAGAGCGGCGAAGGCGTGGAGGCGGCGCGCGGCGAACTCACCATCGCCTTTCTCCCGCGCCGCGCCACGCGCGAAGGCTTCGTCACGTTCCGGCAAGACCCGCGCGCCGCGCGTCTCAACGCGCGCGTGCTCGGCTACGAAAAACCCTGATCCCCGTCTTAAGTCTCTTGCCGCTGAAAGATCAATTTGAAATATTTCGCCAGACCGCCGGAGAGGTTCACTACTAACACCAACGCGAGCAGCGGCGGGGCGATTGCTCCCGCCGCCAACGCGAGGATAATCGTCAGGTAACGCTTTGCCCTGACGTTGCCGTTCGGCCAGATGTTGGCCTTCTCAAGACACTGCTTCTCATACTCCACGAGTTGCACCCGGTCGAAGTTTCGCGCCTTTAACGCCTCCTCGTACTCTTTCTGTAGCCGCTTAAGTTCGTCGCAGCGACGCTTATCGACGAAAGCACGAATCTTCCACAAGGGCAGAAAGCAGATCACGACGATGGGAATGATCGTCAAAAAGATCGTGACGAACGCGCTCACGTCGAGTCCTTCGAGTCCCCAACTGCTCGCCTTGAAAATCTGCTTCAGGTAGCGGAAGAACAGGGGGGCGTCGTCGGGCGGCGGGTAGAGGATGTTCTTGAAGGTCGTCGCGAGATAAGTGCCGAAGGGCTGGTTGCTCCCGGTGTCTATCAGGTGCAGGCGGTGATAGAAGGCATAGCCCACGAGCACGAGAGTGATCGCCAGAAAGTTGTCGAACAACCTGCCCATCGGTTTCAAGCCCATCCGCAAATCGAGGTCGTTCGTGAGCGGGTTGAACTGGTAGGACGCATCCTGCCCGCCGATGAGACGCGCGAACGCTACGAGGTAGAGCGTAAACTTGCCGATCCAGAACAGGCCGAGAAAGTAGGCCGTCCCCTGAAAAAGATAAGCCACCACGTCGAACAGAAAATTACCGGCCTTTGAAGGTGGCGTTTGCAGGTAAGCGAGAAACTCCGGGTTGTGATATTCCACGCCCCAGTTCGGGGCGTTGAAAGCCGTGTCCCATTCGGGATTACGCGACGCCGGGACGACGCCCGTGAAGTAGCCGCTCCACAAATCGTGCGTGTCGAGCGACATCATCAGCACGGTGACGACGAACGCGACGACGACTAATTGCTTCGCACGCGACTGTAGGAAGAGCGCGAGAGCTTCGGCGTAGCCGGGCGCGTCGCTGTTCGAGCCGGTGGTGATCCGCCCGTTCTCGATAAGTTCGACGACGCAGTTCTTCATCCGCTCGGAGACGGCGACGGTCATCGCCAGCAGCAAGGGCAGCACGAGCGTGTACATCAACGACCAATGATAGCTGGTGTAAAAGCCGAGATTGCCCTGCGCGGTCGGGATGGAGTGAAGGCGTAGCAGCCATGCCGGGAGCAGCAGGAGCAGGCAAGCGAGCGCGGAAACGCTCACGAAGATTTGCCACCCCGGCAACGTAAACAGAGCGCCTAAGATCGGTTGACCGGAAAAGATCATCTTCCGGGTCGTCATGTTTGTTGACATCGTTAGCTACTCGCGAAATTTGAATCCGGTGTCTAAAAGACCAACGCGAGGCGGGCTGGATGCCGGACACGGCACGGCGCGCAGTATATCACTCCTCCCGGCGCGACACGCGACGACTGCGCGGCACGAGCACGTCTTCAACTTTCGCGTCGCACGGCAGCGGCGCGGCGCGAAAGTTTGCAGTTCGTCGCCTTCGTGTTGTAGCTTTTCCGCGCACGACGATTTCACGCCTTCGGACTAAATTGACTATGAACAAACGAGAGCACGACACGGTGGGCGTTCGCGCGCGAACGTCGCGTCGCCGGTTTGCGAAGACTATCGCGGCGGCGGTCGTCGCCGCGCCGCTCTTGGCGCACGCCACGCTCAACGCGCAGACGCCGCCCGCGACGAAACAAGCGCCCGCCCCGCCCAACCCGCAACCGACGCCGACACCGCAAGCCGCGCCGCCGCCGTCGCCCGTCGCGGAGGCTTACGCCGAAGTCGGTCGCCTGCGCTTCGGCGGCAAACTCACGCCCGACGAACTCGCGCGCATGAAGCGCGACATCGAAGGCAACGTCCGCACGGCGGAACGCCTGCGCGCCTTCAACCTCAAGAACGCAGACGAACCGGATTTCATCTTCATCGCTTAAAGCCGAGAGGGGCAGGGTAAAGGGGAAAGGGATGCAGCCGCGCAGTTAGTCGGCGCAGTCAGTTCGTTGTCACACACGGTTCTCCGGTTCTTCTTTCCGCCTTTCCCCTTTAGCTCTCGCTCTTACCCTTTCCGAAGATTCTTATGCTCAACGAAGACACCTTCTACTCTTCCGTCGCCGAACTCGCCGCGCAGATTCGTGCGCGCAAACTCTCGCCCGTCGAGTTGACGGAAGGGTATCTGGCGCGGCTCGAACGTCTCGGCGCGCGTCTCGGCGCGGTCGCCACCGTCATGCGCGAGAGCGCGCTGAAGGAAGCACAACAGGCGGAGAAAGAGATCCGCGCGGGTCGTTACAAAGGCTTGCTGCACGGCATCCCCTACGGCGCGAAAGACCTGCTCGCCACGCGCGACGCCCCGACCACATGGGGCGCGACGCCCTACAAAGATCAACGCTTCGACTACGACGCCACCGTCATCCGCAAACTCCGCGACGCGGGCGCGATCCTCTGCGCGAAACTCGCTATGATCGAACTCGCGGGCGGCATGGGCTACAACAAGGCGGACGCGAGTTTGACGGGCGCGTGCCGCACGCCGTGGAACACGGACTACTGGAGCGGCGGTTCGTCTTCGGGTCCGGGCGCGGCGGTCGCCGCCGGTCTGGTTGCCTTCGCCATCGGCTCGGAGACTTCCGGTTCGATCATCACGCCCGCCGCCTTCTGCGGCGTCGCGGGCTTGAGGCCGACCTACGGCATGGTTTCGCGCCACGGCGCGATGGCTCTCTGTTGGACGCTCGATAAACTCGGCCCCATGTGTCGCACCGCCGCCGACGCGGGCATCGTGCTCGCGGCCATCGCCGGGCGCGACCCGCTCGACGCCTCTTCGCAACGCAGCAACTTTCAATACCCTTCAAACGCCGCGCGGAAGAAGACGCCGATCCGCGTCGCCGTGATGAAGGATTCGTACGAGAAGGCGCAGAAAGAGGTGCGCGAAAATTTCCTCGCCGCGCTCGAAGTGTTGAAGCGCGCGGACACCCGCGTGAGAATCGAGATGGACGTGAAGCTGCCGGATTATCCTTACGGCGCGGCGGTCGGCACGATTGTTGACGCGGAGGGCGCGGCGGCGTTTCGCGACCTCATCGAGTCGGGGCGCGTTGGCGAACTCGCGTCGCCCGAAGGGCGCGTCGGCGGCTTTTCCGCGTCGCTCGTCACCGCTGTCGATTACCTGCACGCCATGCGCATGCGTGTGCCGATGCGCCGCGCGTGGAGCGAATTGTTTCGCCGGTACGACCTGCTCGTCGCGCCCTCGCGCGCCACCGTCTCCTACCCCGTCAGCAAACCCTTCGATCAGGCGTGGCCGGGCATCGGCGCGTCGTCGCCCATCGGCGCGAGCAACCTCGTCGGCGTGCCCGCCATCTCCGTGCCGAACGGCTTCGGGCAGGAAGGCTTACCGACCGGCATCCAGTTCATCGGCGCGGCGTGGAGCGAACTCACCCTCATCGACACGGCGCACACCTACCAGCAAGCGACCGACTGGCACAAGCGACGACCGACTTTGAAAGATTGATTCATCGGTTCATCGGTTCATTGATTCGATGAAGAAATCGATCAATGAATCAATTCTTACCCATGCTTAAAACGCTCCACACCGTCTGCACCTACCTCATCATCGCGCTCGGCGTCCTGCATCTCCTGTTTACCTTTCATAACTACGACGAGTTCACACTGCGCGCTCTCTGGTTCGCGAGCGCGGGTTTCGCGATCATGTTCGCGGGCTTCTTAAACTTGATCTCGATCCGGCTGGCGGGGCGAGACGCGCTGGTGCGCGCGCTCTGCTTTATCTCGAATTTAGTCGTGGCCGCTCTCTTCGTGGCGGCTTTGTGGCTGATGCGGCAACCGCAGGTCTTCGTCGGCGTGTTGCTCTTCGCCGTTGCCGCTGTCGCCACGCTCGCCGCGAGGCCGAGCGCCTCCGAAGATTAATTTGTCCGTTGTAATAATTCGCGGATGAGACGCGAGAGATGAGAATTCGTCCGTGAAGTGTTTGCCGCTCGCTGCGACTTCCGGTGTTACAACAGCCTCGGCAGATCGAGCAGGAGTGCGACCGTGCCGTCGCGTTGCTCGAACGCGCCGCTGACGCCGCGCCAGCGCGTGGCGTGGCGTCCGAGACTCCGCACCAGAGCCTCGCGCTCGCCTTCGATTTTATCAACTGCGATGACGAACCCCTCCGGCGCGCCCGCGCTCCGCCACGCGTCGTCTCGCTCGCGGCGCACAACGCAGACGGGCAGCAGTTCGCCCGCGCCGTCCGCTTCAGTCGTCGTCGCCGTTGTACCTTCGAGCAGCGACCGCAGCGAGATGAGCGGCAGCCGGTTGCCATGCCAGAGCACTGTGCGCTGCGCAAGCTCGCCCTCGATATTCTCCGGTTCGAGATAAGCGGTTGCGATGACGTGGCTCGCGTCGAACGCGTAGGCGTGCCCGTTCGCACGCACCATGACGACCGTGACGAGCGCGAGCATGAGCGGCACGCGCAACTCGAAGGTCGTCCCCTCGCCGCTTACCGAGCGCACGCGCAACTCGCCGCCCGCGCGCTCCAACGCGTGCTCCACCACGTCCAGCCCGACGCCGCGACCCGACACGTCGGAGACGCGCCCGGCGGTGGAAAAACCGGGGCGAAAGATCAGGCGCAGCGCATGTTCCTCCGACACCTGCGCGCCCGCTGGCAACAGCCCTTGCGCGACGGCGACGCGCGCCACGCGCTCCGCATCGATGCCCTGCCCGTCGTCCGCCACGCGCACGCGCACGCGGCTGCCCTCCGCCCCCACTTCCAGACGCACGCGCCCGCGCCCCGGCTTGCCCGCCGCACGCCGCTCCTCCGTCGTCTCAATGCCGTGGTCAATCGCGTTGCGCAACAGGTGCAACAGCGGCTCGCCGATCTGTTCCGCCAGCGACCTGTCAACGCGCACTTCGCCGCCCACGACTTCAAGATCGATCTCTTTTCCGGCGGCACGCGCGGCGATGCGCGCCGCACGCGCCGCACGTTCGAGCACGGGCATGAGCGGCTGCATTCGCAAGGCCATCACGCGCTCTTCCAACGCGCTGAAATCTTCTCGCAGACGCCGCGCCCGTCCCACCTCCGGCGTTGCGCTGCCCGCTCTCGCCGACGCGTTCGCCACGGCGTCTGCCTGTTCGAGCATCGCCAGCGTATCGGTGAACAGTTCGTGCGTCGCCGTCACCAATTCGTCGAGTTCGCGCAAAGGCACGCGCACGAAAATCGGAGCGCGCCCATCACCCGCGCTATTCGACCCACTGACGACACCCGGCTCACCGGCGACGCCCCGCGCACCCGCGATATTCAATTCACCCGCGACGCTCGCTTCAGCCGTGACGCTCGATTCACCGGCGACACCCGACTCGCCCGGTTTCTCGCCGGACGGTTCGCCATCGCCGGGGACGAATGTGACGAACTCGCCCGCGCCGCCTGCTTGCGGATCGCCTTTCTCAAACCCGTCGCCCGCCCACTCGATCCGCGCGCCGAACGGAGCGAGGCGGGCTTCGATGTCGGCGCGCTGGCAAGTGGTGGTGTAGAGCATGTGGAAACTGATCTCGTCGGGCGCGGCGGCGGTGGTCGGGTCGCCGGGGAACGTCGAGATGATCTCGCCGCACTCGCCGAGCGCGCCCGTGAAGCGTCCGAAATGCTCGTCCAGCGTAGCGAGGTCGAACGCCACCGCGACCACCAGCACGCACGCGCCTTCACGCACCGACTCGCTCAGGTTACGTCTCTCGACGGCTGACAAGTCGCGCGCGATCTCTCCGGGCAAGGCGCGTGCGGCGGGACGCGCGCCCGTCCGGTCAGTTTCTTCGACGGTGTTTGATGTGTGCGCGCCCGTCGCCGCGTGATGCCGCAACTGTTCGAGGATGGCGGCGGGCGTCTCGACCGCAGCGTCGCCGCGCGCGGCGCGTTCGAGGACGAGTGAGAGCGCGTTCGTCGCGTCTTCGCAGGCATCAACTGCGGCATCCGTCAGCGGCGCGCGACCGCCGCGAACGGCGTCGAGGAGATTTTCAAATTCATGCGCGAGATGGTTGAGCGGAGCGAGTTCGGGGATGGTGGCGGCAGAGCCTTTGAGCGTGTGGACGTGGCGAAAGATACGCGCAATCAGTTCGCGCCGCGCGCGCCCGTCGCTCGAATGAACGCGGCGCAGGCGTTCGACATCCGCAAACAACGCTTCGATCCGTTCGTCGGCCTCGGCCAGAAATTCGCGCAGCAGTTGATCATCCATCGCCGCGATTATAGCCGTTTTGGACGAGCGGGCGGGAAAGATTAAAGAGCGGAAAAGCGCGCGAGTAGAAATTGAGTTGAGTTGAGATGAAGAAGATCAAGCCTTCAACGCAGAGACGCGGAGTTCACGCAAAGGTGGCGCAGAGAGTGTTGAAGGCTATTCAACTCTCTGCGCCACCCCCGCGTCTCTGCGTCGAGTCGCGCTCTCAATTACGCGCGCTCTGTCGGGCGAGTGTTTGGGCGCGTTCGACGAGTTGGATGAACTCGGTGCGGTAGCCGTGTGCGTCCGCACCGGCGGCGGCGCGTGCGAGTTGGGCAACGTCTGTGTAGCGCGCGTCGGCTTTGTATTTCGAGTCGCGCAGGAGCATGCCGAAGCCCGCGACCGCCGAAGAGAACTTGAAGTTGTTCGACGCGCTCTCAATCGTGCCGCCCGCATCGGCCACCCACACGCTCAGGAGTTTGCTGTCGCTCGCGTCCGGGTCTTTGTAACGGACTTTGATCGTCATCAACTCTTTGCTGTTTGAGTTTGCAGAGACTTCGGCGGGCTTCTGGTACTTCAACGCGTCAACGCCGGGGTTCTCGAATTTCTGCCCGAAGGGGACGACTTCGTAGAGCGCGGTGACGGTGTGCCCTGCGCCGATCTCGCCCGCGTCTTTGGTGTCGTCGTTGAAATCCTGATCGCGCATCAGGCGATTCTCGTAGCCGATGAGGCGATAGGCGGCGGCCTGTCGCGGGTTGAACTCAACCTGAATCTTCACGTCTTTGGCGATGGTGGCGATGGTCGAGCCGAGTTGTTCGCCGAGCACTTTGCGCGCCTCCTGCAACTCGTCGATGTAAGCGTAGTTGCCGTTGCCCTTATCGGCGAGTGTCTCCATCGTCGTGTCTTTGATGTTGCCCGTGCCGAAGCCGAGCACCGAGAGAAAGACGCCGCTCTTG